>TARA_R110000850_G_scaffold129173_8_pt1 | contig 18546 bp, 9 predicted proteins | sample TARA_R110000850 | Tara Oceans TARA_R110000850 (sample SAMEA4397586) | marine metagenome | biome: Polar Biome; feature: [SRF] surface water layer (ENVO:00010504); material: water (ENVO:00002006), including particulate matter (ENVO:01000060) such as... | depth 5 m | reverse complement strand
ATGGTGTAGCAGGGTGTATCAAAAAAACGGATTTGTGTCAAAAGCGGATTCTGAGCGCACAAAAAAACCGAAGTCTGCTGAGAACAGACTTCGGTGAAAATTTACAGAATAAAAAGCTGTAACCTGTTGTTAGTCAGTTACTTTGATTGAATAGAGCTGTGATCGATCAGAGACGAACATTTTGCCGTTGGCAATGGTGGGGGTACTGTAGATTGAAGAGTTGAACGTTTTCTCTTCCAGTAGTTTCTTTTCCTTACCTGCCTTGAGGATGATCAGCATTCCGTCTTCATTTCCAATCAGAACCTTGCCATCGACAACCATGGGGGATCCCCAACAGGCGGCAAACATATCATATTCCCAATAACGTTTGCCGGTTTCGAAGTCGAGACAATGGACGAATCCACTCAAGTCAGGAGCGTAGACCAGACCATCAGCCACGGCGACAGTCGACATCGTTCGACGGAACAGCAGATCACCTTTTTTACCGGTCAGCTTGCCATCGACATCTTCACCGCCGTAATGCCAGATCTTTCCAGAATTCGGATTGTCTTTCCAACCATCTTTGCCGTCAGAAATCTGGGGACTGATGTCGCCGGTTTTCGTCGCGTCAATTCGATAGATATGACCAACGCCTTCACCATGTTCGGGGTCTTGACCTACGCCCAGAATCACGCTGTTGTTATGGAAAACAGGAGTACTGATGATGGCGTTCCGCGTTCCTCGACCACCGAGTTCCCATTTGGAATCCTTGGGGTTCAGGTCAAACTTCCAGATCAGTTTTCCGTTACCATCTCCATCACCTTCGGGGGTGAAAGCATATAACCAGCCATCTCCACCAGGGAAGTAAACCTGCGTTTTGCCATTCACAACACCGATCGCGGGTGAAGACCATTGACCGTGGAGAATATTATCGAAGGGAGTATTATCTTCCCAGATGATTTCTCCTGTATTTTTATTGACAGCCAGGAAGCAGGGAGCACGGGGAGCAGGTACTTCAAGGTGAGCTTCATCGACCCCGTTGGATGTCAGCAGGAAGACCGTATCTCCATGGACAACAGGGGAACTGGTTGCCAGATTATGAGGGAAGACACCCAGATCTTCTATCATATCCAGAGACCAGATGATATCGGCGTCTTCTTTATCAGTCTCTTTTTCATCTTTGTAAGGACCGTCATTTTCGTTGTCGTAAAAGCCTTTTGTATCCAGGCACATCAGCTCACAACGGTTTGTGACGACCCATAATCGCTCACCTTCGACACAGGGAGCAGAACAGATTCCCTGTTCCGGCCAGTCATTCACGCGACCCTGAGGCAGTTTCTCACGAGATAACTGCCACTTGAATTCACCTGTCTTTTCATCAAAGCAGAGTACGACACCCAGGTCATCTTCATACTTGGGACGATACTTTCCGCCGTTGTTGGTTCCGACATAAACCTGTCCGCCAGCCACAACCGGGTTTCCGTATGTCTGCGAGCCCAGTTTGGAAACCCAGAGAACGTTTTCGCCTTTTTCATCACCTTCACCAGGTTTGAAATTCAAATTGAAGCCCGTGGTTTTATTAACCATGTTGCGAGTCGGATCACCACCCCACATCGGCCAGTCACCGGTTACAACTGATTTACCAGTTGCTTTCGGTTTCGCCTCTGAAGTCTTTTCAGGCTTTGGTTCAGCCTTGGGTTTCTCTTCGGTCTTCGGCGCTGGTTTGGGTTTTGCTTCGGGAGCGGGTTTTGATTCCGGCTTGGGTTCTGCTTTCGGTTTTTCCGGTTCAGGAGTTTCCGACTTGGGTGTTACCGGATTTCCATCAGTGTCCAGTTTGGGTTCCGATTTTTTCATATCGGGTTCTGCTTCAGGTACATCTACCCCTGCGTCAACCGTAGTAGAACCTGCTTCTTCCAGAGGAGCAGATCCACCCAGTTCGGTTTTTGCCTGGGGAGATGGTTTCGTCGAATCGCTGGATTCACAACCTGTTGCCATGACTGCGAAGCAGGCAAGTGAGTTCAACAGGGCAAATCGAATTAAAGACTTTTTCATTATTTATCCTCAGAGACAATGATGTTATCGATGTAGCCATCGGCGAGACGGTAGAGATAAATTCCGGGGCTGCCCTCGGTATTTGCATGGGGGTCAGTGGCTTCAATGGTCCACTCTTCGGGTTCCGGTTTATCGCGCGGCCAGGCTTTCCCTTTGACGACTGCCTGACCATCCTTGATATCGACTTTCAGCTTCATAGTGTACCAGGTGTCCGGGTCTGCACGAAATTTAACTTCTTTTGCCATTCGTTTGTGGGGAGCCCAGCTCTGAATCGCCAGTTTACTGGAATTCCCTTTCAGAATCAGGTCATATCGATTCACAGTCACACCCAGGCTGGCCAGCTTACGTTTCTGCTCTTTGAGGTAAACATCAGCCTGAACCGTGTAACCGTTGGGAGCCAGTTCACTCATATTGGAGGGGCCCAGCCAGATGCTGGCACTGGGACGACCTTTACCGGGGCTGGATTTGAATGCCGTGGTTCCATCCACTTCATTCGGTTGCAGTTTCAAAAATGCATTCACCCAGGCAGGGGGAACCTGCTTGCCTTTTAATCCCTCGGCATCAAATTTCCAGGGGAGTGGTGGGAACACGCGAATCCGTGCTTCGGAAGTTGCATCCCCTACCTTGACAGAAACGGTACCTGCAGCAGGTGCTTTCAGATCGGAGGGAGTTGTAACGCTCATGCCGTCCACTTTCACTGCTTCCATTCCAGGACCTGGAGTCAGTTTGCCATCGACCTTTTTAATAAAGCGGCCATTCGCATCATACGCCAGAATCTCATAGTCAATCTTTTCCCCTTGTGTCACAGCGACCTCGTAAGGGACAAGCTGAATAGAAGCGATTTTGTCCTGCATCGGCTTTTCTTCAGCCAGTGGAGGTACTGGGTCACTGCTTGGTTTTCTGTTCTTATCACCAATGCAGATTGTTCTGTCGCGGGTAACAAAATAGATGCGACCGTCGGCAATGGCGGGTGAGGCATAAATTTCATCCATCCCTTTATCAACACGTGCCAGCAGTTGGACGTGCGAAAGTTCTTCACATTTTTCCCGGCTGGGTTTGAGGATGTGAATGTTGCCATTCACTTCCATGACATACAGTTTTCCGTCCGCCCAGACCGGAGATCCTTTTCCAACAGTACCCAGGTTATAGGTCCAGAGTTCTTTGCCGTTCTTGCTGTCGTAGGCATACATCCGACCGGTGTCAGCCACCACGTACAGGATGCCGTCTTTCACCAGCAGGCTGGTATAACCGGCTTTGATGCCATCGACACGCCAGACACTGCCTGTTTTGGTAATGTCACCACGCAAAGATCCGTCGATACATTGAACACGTCCAAAGTCGACGGTATCGATGTTATCTTCACCATGTGAGATGTAAACGTATTTGCCATCAGCCACGGGTGATGTATTCAGGCCACGCTTGGACATCTGGAAGCCCCAGAGTGTTTCACCGGTTCTTGCATTCATCGCATAGCAGCCACCATCGGCATTTCCAGCGATCAGCATACGAGTGCCATCAATCACGGTGACGATTGGTACTGAATAATTTGTGTCTAGTGGAGCACCACCAGGAGCAGCCGTCCAGAGAAGTTTACCGGTCTTTTTATCGAATGCGTAATATGCCTGCTTTGGAGGAGGAGACGCTGTTTTGCCCCAGTTCAGTTGCAGAAAGCTGACGATCACGCGATTTTCGTCAACGATGGGAGTCTGAGTACGACCACCATATCCGGAGATCTTTCCGTAATCTTCAGCCAGTGAAGTTTCCCAGAGCACTTTGCCTTCCGGAGAATAGCAGCGAAACAGACCACTGACGGAGTGGACGAAAACATTTCCTGTTTCCGTATCACCGGCCATACTGGCCCAGCCCACGCGCGGTGAGGGAATGTCAGTCTGGAAAACATTGAATTCATCTTTCCAGAGTAGGTCACCAGTCTTGGCATCCCAGCAGACGACCTGTTCCCTGGCATTGATTTTATCAACCGGGTCGGTGACATCATGGTGGGTTCGACAGTTCAGATAAACACGACCATCTAAAATGATCGGGGCGGAACGACCGCCGATATCCGATTTCCACAAAATATTTTTGCCGTCCAAGTTCCAGTCGGCAACGAGATTTGTTTCACGAGAAATCCCATTGTGTTCCGGGCCACGCCAATGTGCCCAGTCGCCTGCAGATGCAAGAGAGGCGGTAAGAAACAGCACAACGGAGCCGACGAGCACCATGTTTATTCTTCGCATAGAAGATCCTCACTGTTCGTTTATGAATTGTGGTATCACTGATGTAGGATTGCAGACTCAGCTTTTGAAGTCTGTGATCTCAGCTCTTCAGGTGGGAGGGTTCATACCCTACTAAATAATACAGTATTGAACTTGCCTGCCTATTGCAATGGTCTAATCTCAAGTCTCAAGCAGATTTAAAAATCGTATTTAGCTTTATAATTAACCGGAAATCGACCATAATCTGAAATCCCGCGCGTATAATTTATATGCCGATCAATGTAATTTGTCTGAGCAAGGGTTGATTTTTTTATGTTTCCTCATACACGTATGCGTCGAAATCGCCGTACAGACTGGTCTAGACGCTTGGTTTCTGAAAATCAGCTTTCGGTAAATGATCTGATCTGGCCGGTTTTTATCCAGGATGGTACGAACCAGAAAACGGATATTCCCTCGATGCCGGGCGTACAGCGTTTGACCGTCGACCATCTGGTTGAAGCAGCCAAGGCGGCGGCTGATCTGGGAATTCCGGCTCTGGCGATCTTTCCCGCGACCAATCCGTCAAAAAAAACAGAGAGCGGCGAAGAAGCATTTAACCCTGACAATCTGGTCTGTCGAGCCGTTCGTACCCTGAAAGAACAGAATCTGAATCTGGGGATTCTCTGTGATGTGGCTCTGGATCCTTATACCAGCCACGGTCAGGATGGACTCGTCAAAAACGGATATGTCGTCAATGATGAATCAGTAGAAGTTCTCTGTAAGCAGTCTGTCGTACAGGCGCAGGCTGGTTGTGATATCATTGCCCCCTCTGACATGATGGATGGCCGGATCGGTGCGATTCGGGAAGCCCTGGATGATGCCGGCTATCAGCACGTACAGATCATGGCATATGCCGCGAAATACGCGTCTGCCTTTTATGGGCCGTTCCGCGATGCCGTCGGGTCCGGAACAAATCTGGGAAGCGGCGATAAACGCACCTATCAGATGGATCCCGCTAACTCCGATGAAGCAATGCGCGAAGTCGGCCTGGATATCAGTGAAGGCGCTGATATGGTTATGGTCAAACCGGGGATGCCCTACCTGGATATTGTGCGTCGTGTGAAAGCGGAGTACGAAGTTCCCACATTCGCCTATCAGGTGAGCGGGGAATACGCCATGATCTCCGCTGCTGCTCAAAACGGCTGGCTCGATCGTCAAAAGTCGATGCTGGAGAGCCTGGTCTGTTTCAAAAGAGCAGGCGCTGATGGCATCCTGACCTATTTCGCAAAAGAGGTTGCAGAATTACTTCAGCAGAAATAAGGCAATCTCATCGAGCTAAAATGTCGAAAAGCCTTATCTGAAAACAGTTTGGACTCGGATGAAAATTTGGTGAGGAATCGGATTCTTACCCTTGGATTACTGCGAAATACCGGAAGATTTGCTATAATCTCCGGCTTCTTTCTACCTGACTTCTGTCCCTCATTTGCCGGACAGAACGATTGCGATTGGAACGGTTTACAAGAACTATGATCTTTTTTCGAACTTGAGTTCTGGAATTAGTGTCAGAATTCTTTTCCATTCAACCGATATTGTGAATTTGTGATTTATCCAGAATGAACGAGGTACAACAGTGCAAGTAACGGGTCATGCCAGCAGTCAGGAAACGATTGCGCTATTCGACAAGTATGTGATCCCCAATTACGGTCGCTATCCGATCAGCCTCGTACGTGGCGAAGGCTCGTATGTCTGGGATGCGGAAGGCAAACGTTATCTCGACCTGTTTCCCGGCTGGGGCTGTAATATTCTGGGGTACTGTCCCGAACCGGTTGTGGCTGCGATTCAGGATCAGGTTTCGCGTTTAATTCATGTACCCAACACCTGGTACACCGAAGCACAGGGACGGTTTGCCGAATTTCTCTGCACGCGAAGTTTTGGAAAAGCCTTCTTCTGTAATAGTGGAGCAGAAGCCGTCGAAGGCGCCATTAAACTGGCCCGGCTGCACTTTGATGGGAAACGTCCTAAAATCATTACCTGTGAAAACGGCTTTCATGGTCGAACCTACGCCGCCGTCACGGCGACGGCCCAGCCCAAGTACCACGCGGGGCTCGGACCATTAGTCGCCGGATTTCGTTATGCTCCGTTTAACGATCTGGAAGCGATCTCCAGCCTGGTTGATGATGAAACCTGTGCGATTCTCGTCGAACCGGTCCAGGGAGAAGGGGGCGTCAATATCCCCGACGATGGTTATCTTGCCGGTTTACGGAAAATCGCTGACGAAGCCAATTGCCTGCTGATCTTTGATGAAGTACAAACCAGCATGGGACGAACCGGGACCTGGTTTGGCTACCAGCAATGGGGCGTTCAACCAGACATCATGACCATGGCCAAAGGGATTGCCGGTGGCGTTGCCGCGGGGGCATTCATCGCCACCGAGGAAGTCGCTCCCAGTCTCCGGCCCGGCATGCACGCCAGTACGTTTGGTGGGAACCCCCTCGCGATGGCAGCGGGTCTCGCCACCGGTCAGATGATCGAAGAGCAGAACCTGCTGGAAAACTGCCAGTCCATGTCCGATCTTTTCCGTCAGTTCTTTGAACAACTGCAGACCGAACTCCCTATCATTCGTGAATTGCGCGTCAAGGGGATGATGATTGGCGTCGATTTGAATATTCCATCTGGACCCGCCGTCGGAAAATGTATGGAGCGTGGCCTGTTGATCAATTCCACTCACGATACGGTGCTTCGTCTGCTGCCGCCGTTGAATGTGACCGTGGAACAGGTGGAAGAAGGCTGTGAAATCATCGCGACCGTCTTACGCGAAATGGCCGAGGAAGAATAACACCAGCCTACCTCTCCCGGATATTATTAACCTTTCATTGATTCCTGTTCGGATCTTAATTTAAGAAGCGAACAGGAATTCCTGTTTTTAACCAGTCATTGATTGAGAAATCCAATGAGACATTTAGTTACTTTACACGACCTGGATTCGTCAGAAATAATCGAAATATTTGCCCTGGTCCAGGAGCTCAAAGATAAAAGAGCCCGAGGTGAACGCCCGCAATTACTGCAGGGCAGAACCATGACTCAGGTCTTCGAGAAGCCCTCTCTACGTACGCGACTCAGCTTTGAATCGGCGATGTGGGAACTGGGTGGCGGCGCGAGTTTCTTCTCGTGCAAGGAGGCGGGCCTCGATGGTCGCGAGTCTGTCGAAGATGTCGCGCGGGTTATTGGTCGCTATTCAGATGTCATCACGCTGCGAACCTTCTCGCATGAACTGATCGAACAGTTCGCTGCCAACTCACAGGCGTCGGTCATCAATGCTCTGTCCGATTTAAGCCATCCCTGCCAGGCGCTGACCGATCTGTTTACGATGCAGGAAATCGCCGGCGACCTGTCACAACAGAAACTGGTGTATGTGGGAGATGGAAATAACGTCGCGTATTCGCTGGCCAACTGTTGTGCAAAACTGAATGTTCCGTTTGTGGTTTCTTCTCCTGCGGGATTTGAACTCTGCTCAAAACTCGTCAACACATTGAAAGAGAAGTTTCCCAACGTTCAACTCGAACTGGAATCCGATCCCCGTAAAGCGGTTGCGGATGCGACTGTGATTTACACCGATGTCTGGGCCAGTATGGGACAGGAGGCCGAAACCGAAAAACGCAAACAGATCTTCGCCGATTACCAGATCAACGACAGCCTGCTGTCCGCAGCCGGTAAGAATTGTCGCTTCATGCACTGCCTGCCCGCCAAGCGGGGGCTGGAAGTCACAGATAGCGTCCTCGACAGCGAACACAGTATCGTTTTTGATCAAGCTGAAAATCGCAAGCATCTCGCCAAAGGATTAATCGTCTGGTTAATGCAGCAGTCATAATCAGACACTCCTGATCATCACACACCCCCCCCGGCGTTCCAGGTCGGGGTGTTTTTTTACGTATGCAAAAATTCGACTTGACTGCGCCACGCCCCTCTCGAAACTCTCTGCTATGCGTCGCGCGCGTTAGGCGTTTTTCTCGCATGCTGCATGCATGGCTCCCTGCGAATATCATCAGTATGAAACCTGCTTGTTTGACGCATGATTACAATAGTTTCTACGAAATGACTGCATGATCAACACCATTATTCCTGTCAAAAGGAGCAATAAAATGACCGCAACTACGACAGACCCACACCTGATTCACGCCTGGGGTGAACCAGAGTGAAACCAATCCTGCGCATCGAGTGAAGTGCCCGTTGTTTCCGCTTTCGCATGACATTCCGGTGATGTCAGAATCAGACTGGGTATCGTTAAATTAAGACTTCCAGCGCAGGCACACAAGTTAAAAACGCAGCCCGTTGAAAAGTGTGAGCATCGTTTCGCTCTGCGGAGGCTATTATAAACCAACCTCATCAATCCCCGGAGGTAAACAGCGGGCACTACAGCCGTTCGTTTACTTGCTGAAGGCTTCTTTCACGACGTCAGCATAAAAGACCGAGAACATCAGCCAGGCCATCAGCAGTGTCAGCAGCAGGTTCAGTGACTGCCCGCAGACATACAGAATCAACGGCTTGCCCCCTTTGAGGAATTTGGCCAGCTCTCGGAAATTGGTTTCCAGGCCGATACTTACAAACGCCAGGCAGAAGAACCAGCCTCGGAAGACCTTGGACGATTCTTTCACCATCGCTGGAACAATCAAATCACCGCCCGGCAGCGTTGTATACAGCAGAGAAAATAAAGCAGAAGCGACAATAAAACCCAGCACAAATTTGGGGAAGCGATACCAGATCTCCCATGCGTCGGGCTTGATCTGGGAATCTTCCTTTTTACTCTCCACACAGGTGACCCAGTACACGGCGACTCCAAAGGCGGTCACCCCGATCAGGATATTCTGAATCATCTTGATCGTGACGGCGACCTGCCCGGCTTCGTCTCCCAGAATTTCACCGGCAGCAGCCACGGCACCGGTCGAATCAATCGTTCCACCCATCCAGGCGCCACCCAGAATCGGGTCAATCCCCAATGCTTCGATGACGATGGGCATGAGAATCATCATCAGCACCGTAAAGCTGAGTGACAGGCCAATCGCAAATGACAGCTCTTCTTTTTTCGCTTTACAGGATGCAGCAGTCGCAATCGCCGCTGATACCCCGCAGACCGACATGTCAGCAGAGATCACCATATTCAGCGATTTGGATTCTATTTTCAGCACTTTCTGGCCGAATAGATATGTGCTGATCAAAACCACGGGCGTGACCACCCAGGCAACATAAATTCCCGGCAGACCCAGTGTGAGCAGACGACTGAATAAAACACTGGCACCCATGACGACCAGTCCGGTTTTGATATACAGCTCTGTCTTCAAGGCCGGCTTCATCCATCGAGGAGTTCCGATCGTATTGCTGATGATCAGACCCAGCATCAATGCCCACAGCGCATATTCCAGGTTATAGCGTTTGACGACGACCTGCCCGGTCAGAACGTAGGCCAGTATCGCCAGGAGAAAGACACCGAGAAATCCAACAGCAAATTTGACGACGGTATGTCCCATTGCTTTGACTGCCAGTGAAAAACCTGCCAGGCTGATCAGGAATACGACACATAACGGCAGAATTAAATTGCTTTTCTCAGCAGGAAACAGCGAGTCCAGAGGGTTCTGGTTCCACGAACCCGGTTTGCCCAGCCACGATTTCAACGGGCTGTGCACACTGACTTTTTCTCCCGACGTTTCCGCGGCCTGCAACTGTTCAGAAAAGTCAGCAGGCAGGGAAAGATAGACTGCCAGAAAGCAGATCAGCAGCAGGCCCCCGCCGATCCAGATGGCCCACCAGTCTTCCGCGGTCTTCATCTCCGACCAGGTTGACCTGCGAGGGGCCGCGACAACGATCTCGTCATTCTCTTCCGGAGCAGGGGCAGGTGCGTCGTCTTGCATGATTCTTCTCAATGCCAGTTAGGAATGTACGCCGGTCAGGATCGTGTCAGATCATTTAGGCAGGGGCAAGTTCCAATTATAAGAATCATACCATACTAAAAACAGCGGCACTCGAAAAGAGTGCCGCCCAGGATAGAGTCACTTATTTGAATCCGATTTAATGTGCTGTCGTAGAAACCATTTCCCGCTTTGCCGATTTCTCAGCAGGGGGAGCATCGACGGCTTCCTGGAGTGCATTCAGCAGTGTTGATTGAGTATACAGGTCCCGAATAATAATGGGTTCGTTGGGACGGTTGGCCGGAAAGATGACCGTCAGGGGAATACTCACACTCTGGAATTTATCCAGCCACTCTTTAATGGTGGGAGAGTAGTCCGTGTAGTCTGCATACATGGGTACAACGTTGTGCTTTTTGATCATCTCCAGTGTTTCCGGAGTATTCAATGCGAACTTTTCATTCGTTTTACAGGTCAGACACCATTCCGCAGAAAAGTCAATCAATACGGTTTTGTTTTCCGTTCTCAGTTTTTTCAGTTCAGCCACATTAAATGGCACCCAGGGGAGATCATTGGTTGATTTCTGGCTCATACTGTAACCAAACAGTCCGATCCCCGCAGTCAGCGCCAATGCAGCCACGCGTACGGTCATTTTCTTCTGGATGGAAGAATTATGAGTGTAGAGGCTGCCAACCATCCACAGGCCGGTTGTAATACCCAGCAGCATGATCAGTACGGGAATCGTTAATGATTCATCCAGGAATGAAATGATAAAGATGACAGCGCCCATCAAAACGATTCCTGAAAATTCTTTAAACCGCACCATCCACATCCCCGGTTTGGGAAGGTAGTTGATCGCTTTGGGGAACACACTGAAGATAATATAGGGTGAGGCCATCCCCAGACCCATCACCAGCCAGACCAGGTAGGTGATACCAGGAGTTTGCATCACTGACCATGCGAGAACTGGCCCCAGGAAAGGTCCACTACATGGAGTTGCCAGCAGCGTCGCCAGGATGCCCGTGAGAAACGCCCCTGTCAGACCCTCTTTCTGCTGACCACTGGCAGCAGAGCCCACCATCCCGGGAACGGGAATCTCAAACACACCCAGCATACTCAGCCCCATGGCATACACGATACAGGCCATGATGATATTAAACTTGGTACTCTGGAACAGACCGCCCCAGCCGAGTCCTGCAAAGACTGCCAGCGACGCGAGGCCCAGAAAGACCGTGAGCACCCCCAGGGAATAAAAGATGTTTAAGGCAAAAATTCGTGTGCGGCTCTCTCCCGCCTGCTGCACAAAACTCATGACTTTAATCGCGACAACAGGCAGTACACAGGGCATCACGTTCAGAATCAATCCACCCAGGAACGCAAAAAACAGGTAAGAGGCGAGTGACTGATTATCTCCTGTAGAAGCGATAATCAGGTCATCATCACTGTCTGATGATTTGAGCTCTTCCAGTGAAGACATCGCCACCGGCTGGGCATTGGTCAGACTACCCAGTTGAAATTCGACAGGCAGAGGCGGACGGCAGCTGCCTTCGTTGCAGATCTGGTACTTGAGCTTTCCTTCAACGCCAATCGCCTTCGCGTCAGGCAACCGTTCAAACTCACGCGTCCAGGTTACTTCGTCGTAATGGGTTCGCTGGTCGTACTCTCCGTGAGTTTCCTGCGTCGGTTCCGGATTGACAGAAAACTGTTTCGAAACCGGTTTCAATCCTTCCAGTTTAAACAGTTCAATATGCGTCGGAAGTCCTGCCTGCGTTTTGTCCTGGTCGAGCGCGAATGTATGGAAGCTTTTATCCAGCTTCATTGTGATTTTGAGCTGCACCAGTTTCTCGGGATTGGAACTGGCAGGTGTCAGGGCAAAACTCAGTTCGACCGGATCAGGCTTTGAACGTCGTTCTGGGACGACAGTCAAAGACAGCGGTGCGGTTTCCTGTTTACCAGTCAGCATGGCGCTGAAGGGGTGCTGTAATGCGACACAGCGATCTGCGTTGCAAACCTGGTAGTCCATCTCTCCGTTGATGATCACCTGGGACGGACTAGTCACATCCTGGTTGACTTTATAGCGACGGCTCCAGATAACATGCTTCGTATATTTTTCGACTTCCTTCATGAACAGTGGTTCAAACACCGTTTTGGGGGGATGGTCTGCGTTGAAATGCTGATCGATGGCCGTCAGGCCTTTAGCATCGTCAATCTTAAATCTGGTCGCACCGCCGAAGGTCGGGTTGGTGGAGTAAGTGTATGCGCCTTCCGGAAGAATCACGGCGATTGAAAGGGTGACGGTGTCTCCTGCTTTCGCATCCTGAGGCAGCAGGCTGACATTGATTTCTGTCTTGACGCCGGCCTCAGTTGCGGCGGCTTTCTTCTGATCGAAAAAATCAGCCAGATTGTTATTCTGAGCCTGCAAAGCGAACGGGACGCAGGCGAGGGCAGCGAAGAGGGTGAGTACAGTGACAGAGGCAGTTAAAAAGCGGCGGGGAGTTTTCAAAATGAAACCCTTCCAAAAACTCAGATTTAAGACTAACGGGCCCGTGAGCCTACTTGTTTCATTATATCGGATGCAGGATTGTTTCCTTCTGTGAAGTAAGTTACAAATCCTGACAGATTCATAGGGATTTTAGATACGAGAGTCAACACCGGCAATTCTTTTCTACCGTTGACCGCAGTCTGATCTTTCTCAGATTTATATCGTTAACCTGTTGACTGCAAACAGATTCTGGTATCATGGAGATCAGGCTTTACCGCCCTGCATTGGGGAAGCTTGTGATAACACAACATTGCCTATTTTAACCCATCAAAGTTGTTTGATCAATTGAAGATCCTTCCGACATGACAAAACCGGTAATGATAACAGGCGTGTTGCTGTTGTTTTTTTCCTCACTGGTAAAAGCAGAAGAACCACTGGTGGCTCCCAAACCAGCGGAACCTGTGAAGGAGATTGATTTTAGGGACCCGATTCCCTTTGGACTGCCTCCCGTTGAATACGGACTTGGAGAACACTCCGATCCCGCCTCGCGGCTGGATCAGGAACTGGCCGCCCGCACTCTCAAACTGAACTATGAGCCACAGTGGGGGTACCTGCGGGATGTCCTGAAAGCCCTGCAGATTTCCGAATCTTCGCAGTTGATGGTCTTTTCCAAGACGGCCCTCAATCCGCGAATCATCAATCCGGAAAATCCCCGCGTTGTTTATTTCAATGACGATGTTTATGTCGGCTGGGTGCCGGGAGCGGAGAAGATGGAATTTGCCGCGGTCGACCCGTTGAAGGGCACCATTTTTTATGAACTTGCCGTCAAAGCCTCTAACGAGCCTCGTTTCATACGCTCGGAACGCTGCCTGGCCTGTCATGGTGGCGATTCAAGTCTGCGGATTCCCGGGTTACTGGTTCGCTCATTTCTCACCGATCAGCACGGCCGACCGATTTCCGGCTACTCCCAGATCTCCCATGATAAACCACTGGAGAAACGCTGGGGAGGCTGGTATGTCACAGGCACACACGCTGACATGACCCATCTGGGCAATCTCTTTAACCGGGATGCCATTGAAGAGGCAAAGACCAATCCGGCACTCCGGTCGAATCTCAAACACATCGATCAGTTCGTCGACACGTCTAAATATCTGAATCCGCATTCAGACCTGGTGGCACACCTGATTTTGGATCATCAGGTCCACGGACATAACCTGATCACCCGCGCCAGCATGGAGCAGCAACTGGGGCTCAGATCGGATGTGGAACAGCAGCTGGTGCGTTATCTGTTATTTCTTGACGAAGCACCACTTGCAGGGCCTTTACAGGGCACCACCGACTATCAGACATCGTTTGAACAGTCGGGAAAACGGGATGCCCGCGGACGTTCTTTGAAAGACTTCGATCTGCAGACAAAACTGTTTCGCCATCGATTGAGTTACCTGATCTACACCGACAGTTTCAAGAAGATGCCTTCCGCAGCGCGGTTCAGGATTCTGAAGAATATCTACGCGTTTCTGACCGCTCCTGCTGCAGAACTCGAACCGTCCTGGGACGTCGATCCGGACGCGTTTCCTGTACAGGAACGACAGGCGATTCTGCAAATCGTGACTGAGACACTGGACAATCTGCCTGAATTCTGGACCGTTAAGAAGTAACGATACATAAGCTCCCGTGCACTTTCTTCAGCCACCATACAGCGGGATTGCCTTGACCTGCACTCAGGCACTATGATAACAGTCAGGTTCATTCGTTTAGACTGACCTGTTAATATCTCGCCTCAAACTCCATCCAGGGTGGTTTCTTATATCTAACTTAATCTGAGGTCCCATGCCTTTTTATAAAATGTGTTTGACAGGCCAGCGCCTGATTCTGTTACTGGTCTGTTCGACAGGGTCGGTGTTTGCCAACCTGAATGTCTCCCAGGCTGCTGATGAGTTCGCGGGGTTGAATGTTCCGGAAGGCTTTCGTGCGACCCTCTATGCCGACGATGATCTGGCGCACGACATCTATTCCATGACCATCGATTCCCTGGGGCGTGTGGTCGTTTCCGGTCCCGGTTATGTTCGTATTCTGATTGATGCCGACGGGGATGGCGTTGCGGAATCGTTCAAGCAGTACGCAGATGGCCCCGCCACCGGTGCCCAGGGGATGTATTTCCTCGGTCGCGATCTGCTCTGCACGGGTGACGCGGGACTGATCCGCTATCGAGATGATAACGCCGACGATCGTGCCGATGGCAAACCGGATGTTTTCCTGCAGACGCGTACCGGCGGCGAACACAATACCCACTCCATCCAGCGTGGCCCTGACGGTTACTGGTATCTGCTGCTCGGAAATACCACGGGGATTAATGAAAAATATATCACCACCAAAACATCACCCGTGAAAAAACCATATGCGGGAACCCTCATGCGGCTCAGTCCTGATCTGACAAAGGGGGAAGTGATGGCGGACGGATTTCGGAACGCGTATGATTTTGCGTTCAATCCCAACGGTGATGTCTTCACTTACGACAGTGATGGCGAACGCGATATTTCGCTCCCCTGGTATCGACCCACGCGTGTGTTTCATGTGTTGCCTGGTTCAAATGCGGGCTGGCGCAGTCGCAGCTGGAAACGTCCCGACTCGTTTCTGGATATGCCACCGGCGATTGCCGCATTCCATCGAGGTTCTCCGACCGGCGTGAGCTGTTATCAACAGCGTCAGTTTCCCAAAGAATATCAGGGAGCACTGTTCGTCGCCGACTGGACCTTCGGCCGCGTCCATGCAATTCCCATGAGATACTATGAAGGCAGTTATGCCAGCGATCCCATTGATTTCATCACGGGGGTCGGTCAGTTCGGCTTTGCACCAACCGACCTCGCCGTCGGACCCGATGGTAGTCTGTATGTCAGCGTCGGTGGACGTGGCACCCGTGGCTCTGTGTTCAAAATCGAATACACGGGGCCGGTAGAGGCACAGAAGCCAGACCTGACTTCAGAACAGGTTGTGGAAAATACCAGCCATGAAACACAAGTCTCACCCGCTCTGGATGCCTGTCTCTCGGCACCGCAGCCTCTCAGCAGCTGGTCGCGTGACAAATGGTTTCCGCTGGTGAAAACGATCGAACCGAATGCATTTTTAAAAGCCGCCCTGAATCCCGGTCGCTCCGATGCACAACGCGTGCGGGCCATCGAAATCATCACTGAACTGCTGGCAGGATTACCGGACTCCGTGATTGAACCGCTGCTGCAGGACAAATCGGAACGCGTACGTGCCCGCCTGGCATGGTCACTCGCGTACCCTGGACCCTCCGGGCAGAAAGCGAACTGGTTGAACGAACTGCTGCAGGATGATTCGCCTCTCGTCACCCGTTTTGCGCTGGAGACACTGCTGCAGCTGGGGGATCAGATTGATCAGAGTGCATGCCTGACCGGTTTGCAGAAAACTCTGGGCGCTTCGGCCCGTTACGTCAGGCAGTCGGCGGCCCAGGCGGCAGCCACTTTAAACGCCGAAGATTATCAAATTCTTTCAGATCGCATTGAAGCCTCTGACGGCGCAGCTTTGATCACGCTTGCGTATGCCAAAATTATTAAAGAGGGGGGCGTCGTACCTCTCGCGGTTCGGACAGGGATTACCGTCTTCGAAGGAGACTACCAGACCGACTTACGCCTGGATGCGTTGCGGCTGATTCAATTGGGACTCGGTGATCTGGGGCCACCTACCAAAATGGCTGCGGTCTTCGATGGCTATGCAAATGGCGTTGATCTGGCAGAATATGAACGACAGCTCGATCCGATTCGGATCCGACTGATGGACGCGTTTCCCAGCAGTCATGAAGTGCTAGACTATGAACTGGCACGGACACTGTCGATGCTCGCACCCTACAATCCGAGTCTGTTGGATCGCATCCTGAAAAAAATCACAGACGACTCTGATCCCGTGACCGACATTCACTACCTGATCGTCGCGGCCCGCATTCCCAGCGACCGCAGTACCGCGCAGTCGAAAAAAATCGCGAAATCGCTGGTCTCCATTGATGAGAAACTGATCCGCCTCAAGCTGCCACAGGATACAAACTGGGACGATCGCTTTAAAGAACTCTACACGCAACTGGTGAAAATTGACGCCGACCTGCCCCGTCAGATAGTGGAACAGCCCGGCTTTGGATTGCCCGGACATGTACTGTTTCTCAGTCAACTGCCTGGACAGTTCCTGGGAACCGCGATCGCTGCCTTTGAACGAAAAATCGAGGCTGATGACGATTTCCTCTGGAGCAGTGACGTTGTATTCCTGTTTGGTGAATCAAAGAAGCCTGAACATCGCGAAATGATTCGCGATCTCTACGAAGATTTCGCACTGCAGCCTGCTGTGCTCGCAGTCCTGTCCGCCAGTCCGGAAGAACAGGATCGTGACAAATTCTTCGAAGGACTGGATTCCTCGCAGATCGAGGTTCTGGAAGCCTGCGTTTCAGCTCTGGAAAAACTGGCGCCTCCCCAGTCCCCGGATGAAACCGTGCGGCTGTTTGCTGCTCTGCGACGGATGGGGAATGATAAAAGAGAACAGAAACTGCAGTCACGCATTGTGACGCTCCTGCAGAAATGGACTGGCCAGCAAATCGGTGATCCTGCGGATGTCGCTGACCTGACAAAGCAGCGTGCCCTGATTCAGGCCTGGGCAGACTGGCTTTCGCAAGAGAATCCTGAAGTGTATGCCCGCATTCTCAAACTGGGGGGAGAGGAAACGGAAAAACTATACGCCATGCTGGAAACGGTCGACTGGGAAGCCGGCAGCAGCGAACGTGGAGCCGAGCTGTTTCGAAAACGTGCCTGCATTCAATGTCACGGCAATCGCAGCGCCTTAGGACCTGCTCTCGCTGGTATCGCCAAACGCTTCAGCCGGAAAGACATTTTCACAGCGATTGTAGCTCCCAACCAGGATGTCTCTCCCCGTTATCAGACCACCGTCGTCGGGACGGTAGACGGGAAAGTTTATACCGGGCTGGTCGTCTATCGTTCCGTTGATGGCCTGACGCTTCGCAATTCCAATAACCAGACCACCCGCATTGAGGCCGACGAAATCGACTTTGAAAGCAAGAAAAGCAGCTCGCTGATGCCGGAAGGATTGCTCAAAGATCTGACGCCGGCCGACCTGGCTGATCTGAATGCCTATTTACAAAGTCTGTAGATTGAGTACGCTAGGGACATCATAAGTTCGTCGTTATTATCACTGTTTTCACAGGAGACCCAGCCCGGCGTGTCGACTTCTGATGAACCAGCCAAAAAGAAACGTACGAGACAACTGCCTCCGCCTTATAATGCGCTGGACGGAAAACGCTGGATCCAGAACTCGATCAGTGTCTGGAGCGATATTCGCAAATCGCTGGAGGAAGTGCGGCTCAAACATCCTGCGATTTTTCCGGAAATGCTGGTGGAACGGCTCATCGAAACCTTTCTCCCCTTGCAGGGAGAAGTGATTCTCGATCCGTTTGCCGGTTCGGGAAGTACGATTGTCACTGCAGAAAAGATGGGTAAGACCGGCATCGGTCTGGAACTGTCAGAGGATTATGCAGAAGTGGCCCGAAACCGCCTTATGGCGATCAGTCTCGAAGCCGACGAGCAGACGGAATGTAAATCACGCATTATTCATGGATCCGCTCTTCAATTGGCAGAACATGTTGCTCCGGAAAGTGTCGATTTATGCATTACTTCGCCTCCTTACTGGAATGTCTTGAACCAGCGTCGTTCGGCAGATCATAAGGAAGTTCGTCACTATGGAAATCATGATCAGGATCTGGGCGTCATCGAAGATTACAATGCGTTTCTGGATGAACTGAACCGCGTATTTTCCCAGGTTCTGACTGCGTTGAAACCGGGGGCCTACTGCTGTGCGATTGTGATGGACCTGCGCAAACGCAGCCGGTTTTTTCCCTTTCACAGTGATCTGGCCTCCCGCCTGC
>TARA_R110000850_G_scaffold19731_4_pt1 | contig 18549 bp, 21 predicted proteins | sample TARA_R110000850 | Tara Oceans TARA_R110000850 (sample SAMEA4397586) | marine metagenome | biome: Polar Biome; feature: [SRF] surface water layer (ENVO:00010504); material: water (ENVO:00002006), including particulate matter (ENVO:01000060) such as... | depth 5 m | reverse complement strand
GGTAACAAACACGCCCCCGGTTTGCGCTGGAGTCCTCGATTTCCTCTCACGCTGATAGCAGCTAACGAGAAGCGGAAGGCAAGAGCTGGGTTCGACCAGCGGGATCTTGGGATGCTCTGTGAGAGTGCGGGGCTTCTGGACGGAAACACTGCGGTCGGTGAGATCATAACGGCTCTGCGAGGAATCGAGGGTAAGAATGTGATCATTAGCTTCAAGACTAGGAAGTCAAGCAAGACGGGACATAACGGAGAGCTTCTGATTAACCAGAACGCACGATACCTTCGAGAGCTTCCTGCGGTGAAGGAGAGCTTCGGCAGCGGCGGAACATTTTAAGAGATGATTACTAGAGCAACATCTTTTAAGACCGACGACGGCGAGTGCTTCCACAGTTTGGACGACGCTCAAGCTCACGAACTAGCAACCATTATAGCTTCGGCTATGGGTGTATGTAACGATAACGGAGATTACTGCGTGACCGACAGAGGGTTGGTGATCGCTAAGGCACTTGTGGAAGATCGGAAGCGAGTGATCGACATCCTGACGACTACCGAGACTTCGCTGGCAAAGGCTAGAGCGATTAACGGAGGGCGGAAGCCTAGACGAGATCCGAGGTCTAGCAATGGGGAGTCAGGCTCTCTGATGCCTCGGCTAGTTACGCGAGAGGAAGGAGTAAATGAAGAAACGAGCAACGTGCCTTCGCAGGAAGTGCAATAGTCTCGTAGATAGTAGGGGGCTCTGTATCGATCACTATCGTGTGGCTTATAGCTGCGTGAAGAAGGGTGTTACGACCTGGAAAAAACTGATCGATCAGGGCCAAGCCCTAACTACGAGGTATGAGAACAGAGCCAAGAGGGAGAAATCCCTGATGAAAGGAATGCTATGAGACGGGTGATATCTAAGGAGAACCTGATCGATGCGGTTATCGTTATTGTTGGGCTTGTCTTGTTCTGTTCTTGCAAGAGCGTAGAGAAGGAGGGGCTAGTGCACACGCCTCTGGGCTCCTTTACGCAGGAGGAGTGGGAGAGTCACGAGTCGAACATCAACTAGAACTAGCCAACACAACAAGACAACATGATTAACACAGATTTAATGCGGAGTCATCCTGACTTCGGATCGGATTTGCTAGACCCGAAGGACAGGGCAGCACTCGATGAGGCTTGGGAGCGGAAGTGGTTCAAGATCGATCCTTCCAAAGAGACGCTCGCGGACACTCACAAGAGGGCTTGCAAGGAATACAAGATCAAGAAGAAGGAGCTAGCTAGGCTGAAGCTAGAGCTATCGGAGAACTTCGGAGGTGCCAAGTGAGGAAGGTATTCTTGAAGACGAGGGTGAAGCCTCACAAATGGCCCGCGACTTACTTTGACGACGGCGAGTGGTGGTTCCATCAGTGGTCAACCGATCACGAAGAGTATCAGGAGGGGCCTGGGCAGTTTCCTGTTGCGATCATCGAGAACTCAGAAGGAGAGGTGCGGTTGGCTACCGTCGATACAATCAAGTTCCAAGAGCCTGAAAAACTATTAAGTAAATCGGTATGAACAATCAAGAAAAGTTTGATATATTCCACGACACTAACCCTGACGTCTACGTGCGGCTAGTTCGTATCACGAGAGCGATAAGTAGCAAAGGATTCCGGTGCTCCATCAACGGAGCTTTCGAGGTGCTACGATATCAGATCAACATAGACATCAACGATCCTAATCAGAAGCAGTTCAGGATTCTCGATACTTACAAGGCGAGATATGCTCGGATGATCATGGACAAAGAGCCGGACTTGGCTGGGGTGTTCAGAACAAAGAAGATTATAATCCCATGAAATCTACTAACTATTACATACTCCACGTAGTGGGCGGAGAGCCGAAGCTATTCAAGGCCAACGGTTCAGCTGCGATGGACAAGAGGTTGCGGCGAGGCGACCATGAATATCGGGTCGAAGGGTTCGGATCTAAGGAGGTTAGAGATGAGCAATTCGACGTGCAGATGAGAGAGATACAGGAAGAGGCGGAGTTCGAGAAAGCTTTGAACTCCTGATAGCTGAGTCTATGAGTGCTAGTAAGACCGTGACGAGAGTCAAAAAATCGGAGAAGAGGATACTCAACGTGTTCCCTTCTAAGAACCCTGAGAAGAACTGGGGGATGGCTGAGGCGAGGCAGGCTGGATTGATCAAGACTTCTCCGAATCTGCCTCCTGTCATGGATCTCAGGCGAGGTCGCCGGTGGTGGAGGATTAAGGATCAGGGTCAGACTGGGTCTTGTGTAGGTCACGGCGTTGCTTATGGGTTGCTATGGTATCACAAGCCGTCGGTGCTGCCTTCTGCGAGGTTTACCTGGATGGGGAGCAAGGAGACGGATGCCTACGTGAAGTATCCGACATCTTTCTGCGAGATGAGCGGAACGTATATTGAGGGAGCTCTCAAGTTCTCGAAGAAATACGGGAGCATCCCTGATAAGATGCTTAGTATGCAGGCTCACACTACCAAGAAGAGCGAGGCTGTAATCTATGGCAAAGCTGCGGGTGAGCGGATCAAGTCCTACCATCGACTCAGTAAGCCAGAGGAGTGGCGGGAGTGGATAGCTACGAACGGTCCACTTGTGTTGCAGCTTCAACCAGATCCTCAGTTCTATGGTGCGAGGACTAAGATGCTGGATAACTATGTAAAGCAGAGTAGGGGGGCAGGAGCCCACTGTGTAGTGTTATGTGGCTATGGGCCTGGACTCTTCATCGTGAGGAATTCGTGGGGAACTGGCTGGGGTCATCGCGGGTATTGCTACGTGACGGAGAGCTATGCCAAGGACTCGTTTAGTGAAGTGTTCGGTATCACTGTGTAATATGCAAGACGACGATACATACCCTAGGTCTAGCTCTCGAAAGTATGGCTCTCCGTTGCCTAATGAATGGCCTGTTATTGAGCCGCCGGGAGCTGTTCGGATCGCGATTGTGGGCTCGATGCCTACGAAGAACGAGGACTACTATTCGAAGCTCTTTATCGGGGAGGCTGGAAAGTTCCTCGATGCTGGGCTAGGGAAGGAGGGCCTGGTGAGGGCTCAGTGCCTCCTTTGCAACGTGTCATGGGTGAGGTCGGAGCGAGGCTATCTTGACGAGTTCGAGTGGGACGGCAACGAGGTGCAGTGTAGCTTGAGACATTTGGCAGAGGATCTGGAGAAGTTTGATCCTACGATTGTGCTCTGTCTAGGTAACGAGGCACTGCATGTTATGAAGGTCGGCAACGTCGATCCAGGGAGGAAGAAGGGCTTGTTTAATTGGCCTCACAAGATCCAGACGGCTAGGGGGACTCTCTTCGAGTCGAGCTTTCGACCGGGGCAGAAGTGCCTGGGGGTGCTTCATCCGAACAACATCTTGAAGGACTTCTCTGATCAATCTTACTTCGCCTTCGACATGGAGAAGCTCAAGCGAGAGGCAGGTAGCAAGGAGCTGAAGCTTCCGAAGCGGGAGATCAAGGTCTTGAAGACGATAGATGCTGTGGAGGATAAGCTCTGGGAAGTCGATTGCTGGGACTACTGTGCAATTGATATCGAGGGCAGTCAGTCGAACATCACCTGCATCTCGTTCTCGTGTAATCCTGACTTCGCCTATGTGGTGCCGTTCGCGCATTACGATGGCTCTAGCTTTTGGAGCGAGGAAGATGAGATTCGGGCTTGGGTGCTGGTGCGGGACGTCATCGAGAACGAGAGAGTTAAGAAGATCGCTCAGAATGGGACGTATGACTTCCACGCACTGGCTTTCGGACTAGGTATTTGTGTCGAGGGCTACGAGCACGACACGATCATTGCCTGGTGGGAGCTTTACCCTGAGATGAAGAAGGGTCTAGCTACTCAGGTCTCGATCCTGACGAACGAGCCGTATTACAAGCCTGACAAGGCTAACGGTGGGCTCAAGTTCAACTCCGACGAGCACTTCTGGAGGTATAACGGTATCGATTCGGCTGTGACCTATGAGTGCTGGCTAGAGGAGATGCAGAGGATGGATGCGGGGCAGAGGAAACACTACGCTTTCAACATGGAGCTGCAAGGCGGGCCGGTGCTCTACATGATGTTGCGGGGGATTCTCTTCGACGTTGAGAAGGCGGCGAAGCTGCAGGAGAGCACGAGGACTGAGGTCTCGAAGCTTCAGCGGTTGATTGATAAGGAGAGCGGGATCACGTTCAGCTGCGAGGAGAAGAAGGATGACTTCTCCGACGTATTGCAAATCGTTCGCAATGAGTTCTGCTCCAAGCGGATCAAGAAAGCTGAGATGGTGACGGTCGAGCGGTGGAAGCCTATGAAGTGGAACGGCAAGCGGTGGGTCAAGAAGGGTCCACTCGTCATGGTTACGCCTACGGACGGTCCACTGTTAGGAAACGACGGCGATCTCCCTACGACAAACGGTTTGAATCTGACTCTAGCTTATGTTAAAGCGTTCGTGACGAAGGAGAAGCTAGTGGATTTCGAGCCGAAGAACTCCAAAGAGTGCGACGAGTTCGTGCTGTCGTCGAAGCGAGAGAGGTGGATTGAGACCAAGGGAATCATCGCTAGGATTAGATCTGAGGGCGTTTCGGAGGAATTGCTAGGCGAGTTGTCGATTAAGCTTGGGGTTGCCGTTAACGTGGGCTCTACGCAGCTAGATGGGGACTCTCAGACGTTTCTGTATGGAACGTGCAAGCTCCCTAGGGTTTTCGTCAATAAACGCGGGCAGTTTTCGATCGAGGAGCCCGCCGCGCACAGGAATCGTGTTGAGAATGGTGTCGTTAAGAGTCACGCTGACAAGAAGGTCGTCTCTAGTATGCAAGCGTTGGCGAAGCTGTATGCCAAGACCGAGGATGTGCGGGCTCTCTGGGTGCTCCAGATCCGGAGGCTGAGGAAGATCGTGACAGATCTGAACGTGAAGCTGGACGAGGATTCGAGGTGTCGAGCTAGTATCTCGCTTGTGAAGGAGACTGGGAGGATGGCGGAGAGCAAGACTCCAGCTGGGACTGGCTTGAATAGGCAGGCACTGAACAAGGACTTGAGAGAGATTTGCGTAGCAGATCCGAAGAGTTCGCTCTATCAGTTTGACTTGGAGGGTGCCGACAACTGGACGGTGGCTGCGGAGTGTGCTAGGTTAGGTGATAACACCATGCTAGAGGATTTGAGAGCCGGTCTAAAGCCTGCTAAGATTCTCTCCCTAATCGTTCACCTAGGTGCCGACAAGGTTCGAGGGTTGATTAGGAACGAGATCAAGCAAGAGCTGAGAGACGCGAAGGATATGCCAGGATGGTTGTATCCCGCTTGCAAGGCTGGAGTGCATGGCAGTAGCTACCTCATGGGGTGGGTCACGATGGGCGAGACGGTCCTCAAGCACTCACTCCATACCCTACCCCTGGATCTGTCTTCGGCGTCTCCTCTCATCCTTAAGAAGAAGAACATCGAGACGATTCAGGAAGCTTTCTTCTCTAGGTGGAAGGGCGTTAAGAAGTGGCACGAAGCTGTGTCGAAGAACCTGCTCGATACTGGCTACGCTCAGACGAGTGTCGGACATCGACGGACGTTCATGGGTCGCAAGGCCGAGTATCGACAGGGCGCGAAGCTAGCTAACCGGGAGACGCTCAAGGAGGCACTCTCTACGTTGCCCCAGTTTTATACGACGTATGCGACGAAGCTGGCACTGTGGATGTTATGGTTTGACCCTGAGAACCGGACGGAGGATGGTGACTTGAAGCTGGAGCCTATCCTTTGTGTTCACGACTCGTTGTTGGGTCAGGCCAAGGATGTCTACGAGGAGTGGGCGAAGGCGAGGATCAAGACCTACTTCGACAACGAGATTGAGATTGCTGGGATTCCTATCACGATTCCAGCAGAGGGAACCATAGGGCGCGACTGGGGCATGAAGGACGAGGTAATCATATGACAAAAGAGCAGCAAGAACTATCAGTATCACTCGCCATGTTCGCAGGTGCACTTGCTATATTCATCTTCGTGTTAACATTTTCATAATTATGCTGGCTAGGGCGTAGAGCCGGGGGAAGTCCTCGGACGGGTTCATACTGATACCTTGATTGATCACCTAGTCAGCACTTACTTTACCTATCATTGTTCTCCCCGCGTTATTCATGCGGGACATAAAAGCTAGGCGGATTCGTCCGCACTACTACGTCAGCGAGCAGAGAGTCAGACTTATCGATAGGTTTTCAATCTGGCTTCCTGCTCGCACACTTTTAAGACAACAAGACTATGAAACTAAAATTGAACATGGAGCTGCCCTCCGAGATCGAACTCCCTGACGAGTTGCTAGGTGCCAATGCCGAGTTAAGCAAGAGGCTAGAGACTCTAGAGACGGATCTCGAATCGTTGCAGTCTCAGCCTCCTACGCCTGACAGGGAGAAACTCAAACAGGATCTCAGTAACTCTGTCGATACGGTGGCGGTTGACCCTGACGACGTTGAGCAACTGAAGCGGGATGTAAGAGACTTGAGGAATCGAGCGAACCTCTTCGCTAGTGAGATCGACTCGCTGAGGAACGAGAAGATGACGGAGAAGCTAGATGGAGTTGTTTCGATCCTGGACTTCTGCACAACGAGAGAGGAGCAAATACAGGTCATCAAAGGCGAGCGATCGATCGATAACTATTTGGCGAGTGCGATAGTCAAACTAGAAGAGGTCTACGGGTTGGGGAGAGGCGTGATATCGTTACCTGTGGGGAAACTACGTGCGGCTATGAGCATTGAGGTGCCGCCTGGAGTTTCGCTAGTGGGTCAAGGCAAGTTTCAAACCAGTCTTACCGTGGATATCTCAACATCGTCACTCAGTTACGGTATCCGCGTCGTGGGTCGAGTGTCGTCAGTCAAGCTGCAAGGGTTTAGCCTGAACGTCGCCGCTTCTAGAGGTGACATCAACGGCATTCTACTAGGCGGAGAGTTGATAGCATGTGAGCTATCTGATTTGATTATTTCCAGCGACTCGACACTAGCTAAGAGTGTAGGTGTCACTCTGCCTGACGGTGGCTCAGCCCTCCTGGAGATCAACAACTGTGCTATCATGGGCTGGAAAGTCGGTCTTCGGACAGCAGCTTTGATGACGAAGACCTCGTGTAGAATCGGCAACTGCAACACCGGCATTATGGCGCTGAAGGGACTGCTAGATGACGCCTCCGAGATAAGCGAATGTAATCTAGATCACTACATAGGGCGTGAGTCGCTCGGTTACGAGACTAGGGAGGGCTCAAACACTTTCGACGCAAGAGACGTAGCCGGAGGGAAAGCTACGTTCTCTGTCGGAACTTTCCAGACCGGTGACACGCTACTCTAGTTAAGGTTGGGCATCTATCTCCTGTAGTAACTCTTGGTTGTTACTTGCAGGAGCGCCCAAGTCTTGCTCAATCTCTTGGACGGCAGCAGCGGAAATAAGGTCTACTGCTTGCCCTTCCGCGTTTGATGCTCCTTTCCCTATTGATTGCCTTAGAAGCGGTGGGGCTATAGTTCGCAGAGCTGCCACGAGATTCCTATCACCTGCTGCTTCAGCCTTAGTCAAGAACTCCACGATGTTAGGATCTCCGAATAAGCGTCCCATCAGCTTAATCTTGGCTGAGGTGAAGCCACCCTTTAACTCGGTAAGAACTTTAAAAGATAAATTCTGTGCTGCCAGTTGACCTGCCTGCTCTCCTCCAACTCGACGGACGTTCTCTTGGTTCATCAAGAAGATGGTGGAGTCGTTTAAAACTTGGAATTGCTCGGGAGTTAAGATCTTAGCTAACTTAGCTGATCCTTGTTCGCCTCCGATGTTCTTCATTATGTCCGCAGAGGTAGGCAACTGTCTTAGAATCTCGCTAGGTTTTAAACCCCGTATGGCAGAGCCTTCTGTAACGGTCTCCTTAGCGGAACGCAGAGCCAGTTGCTCCGTTCTTTGTCTCGCATTGGTAAACACGCGTTCAAAAACGAGTGATCGGATATCTGTCGCTAAGCCAGGGTTTTGCTTCTCAATAAAACCCATGAAATCTCCCAGGTCTTTAGCATTCTTGGTGTGAGGAAGTAATTCGTAGACGAATTGGTCGTCCTGCATTTGATCTACTACGGCGAGATCAGCATTTTTGAACCTCTGCATAATCTCATTAGCACTATTTCTAGCTTGGTTGTTCTTGGCCCTAACTAGCTTGACAATGAAATCCCCGACATTTTCGGGCGCTTCGTCTATTAGTCTGACAACATCATCGGGATCAATAGCCGTGTTTGCGGCCATTTGTCTTATCTCCTTATTCTTCTCTAGTGCCTCCGACATAGATCGAAAAGCTAAGATATCTGAGTCGAAAAGTAGCTGCGATTTCACACCGTCAGGCAGTGAGTTAATGTTTGAGATGAAAGTAGATGCGTCTCCGCCCTCCGTGGTTAGGTCAAATTTAGACTTCTGTGCTACAGCTGCTAGGACCGAGCTTTTTAACGTCCTTTGCTCATCTTGACTGGACATCAGATTTAAAGCTGCTCTGAACTTGTCCGAGTCCTTAGCTAGAGAGTCAACGAGTTTTTCAGGGCCTACTACGAAGTTGTTGTTCTCCTTAACGAAAAGCTTGTCTAACCCCTGATCCTTGAGTAGGGCCCTATTAGCTTTGAACGTATCTATTGCCACTGTATGAGCCTCCTTGAATAGTGCTAGGGTCTCCGGAGACGAGTTGACACCCTTTGTTACTAGTTCATCAACAAACCCGTCTATTGCTTCGCTAATACCGGATTCAAATAATGACAAGGCACGCTCTCTCCTACTTCCTGTGACTCCAGCTATCTCCGCTGACTTGTTCCTTAGCTGCTTCCTCATAGCTCTGAGCTGCGTGAGCGCCTGCCGAGGGTCTAGATCAGATAGCTTACTAGCCACAAAAGAGTCTACGTCATCTAGGACTATCTTCTCCCCTCCTCGTGCAGTGGGCAACTCTTCTATTAGGTTCTCAGCCAGACTTACTAGGTTACTTACATCCACTTTTCCAGTTATATCTGGATTCTCTGCCACGATTTGATCTATAAGATCTGACTCCCGCTGAAAGTTTTCTCCATCAAGATTCTTGATGCGGTCTCTGACACTTCCAAATTGAAGCTGAAGAGTGCGACCCATCTTCTCCTTGGATTGCGCCATCAAATTGAGATCTCCAGTTTCAGCTATGGAGCCTAGTGCTTGCACCCTGGCTGCTATCTCTAGGTCTCTAGAGGCGTCGGCCACGTTAGTGCGATCAGCTTTACCCAGTTTTGAGATAATCCCCATAGATTCAGCCCCAGCTTCCTGAGCTGTCCTTATTGGTTTCGCTGATACATTCTCTCTAGCCTTAGAGATTACGTTCTCCGTGGCACTCCTGCGAGCACGATCCCCACCTCCAAATAATAAGCTAGGCTGATTTGCTGAGATGTTCTCGAAAGTGGCAATCTCAGGTCTATTGGTAGCCTCACCTAGTGACTGCTCGATTCTGTCCCCTGAGCCTCGACCTAACATCCGGTTAAACACTCCAGGTCTACTAGGCGCACCTGCCGCCACGTTGAGACGCTCACCAGCTAAACCTGCGTTGACTTGATCAGCAGTTCTGAATTGGGTGACGAACTTTCTAGGCAAGCCTACGATGCCTCGTGCGGTTTTCGCAGCTAGTCCAAAAGCCTCGCCGAAAGCTTGTTCTTGGAGCCGAGCGTCAAGAGATTCTAGACCGGGAAAGTCCTGACCAGCCAAGTTAGCTATAGCTTCATCCGCACCTACTCCGGCTGCCGTCTCTGACAGTGCCCTAACACCGAAGTTCACTAAGCCTCCAGCAGCTTTACCAATGGCACCTTTTAAGGGTGCTGTGAGCAAGTTGCCTACGCCGCCAGAGAGAACACCTGCTAGTGCTTGCACAACGCCAACCGGAATTAGCGCCACGTCGTTGACAGAGAATCCCGGTGAGTTTAAAACTTTGCGCTCTGGCCCTGTCGGACCTTGAATAGTAACGACGAGATTATTCCCCTGCACCTCAACCTGCCCTGGGAACTTCTCCTCTAAAGTAGCTAACTGAGCTTCGACCGCAGGGCTATTTAAGAGTGCAAAGGCTTGAAGATTTCCTCCCAGCTCATCACTCGTCAGCTCCTCCATACCTCGCAGTTTAGCCAGCTCACCTACAGCTGAAGTGCGCCTAGCCGAAGAAGGTTCAGGTCGAGACTGATTAGGTGCGACCAATAGGTTTTGAAACTCCTCCATGCTGACGGGGTTTCTAGCTCCTGCTTCGGATATTCCTAGTCCCTGCTGCGCTTCAGGAGTCCCCACAAGACTCAGGAATTTCTCCATCTTTATGGGTGATCGTTCTGACATATGACTCCTATTCTTGAACTACGCCGGACTGAATTGCTAGCGATCTAGCCTCCACGTCACTCAGCATACCAATTCTTCGGCCTTGAGCTATAAAATCTATGACCTGGGGCTGTGAAAGACGGTCTAGGAAAGGTTGCATTGGTATGTTCGGATTATTCCGACGCTTCTGGTATTCGCTGAGAGTCGCAATGTCTTTTAGAGCTTTAAGCTTTACTTGGAACTCCTCGGAGGTCTCCCACACGCTGATATCAGGTAACGCAGGTCTAACCAAATCAAACTCCCTTGTATTCATCTGAGAGTCGATTTTTAGTTGAGAAAACACCTTGCTCTGAAGCTGTGTCGTCAGGTTCCTGACTTCTATTATCTCTTTGTTGATATTAGCTTTTCCACCTAGCAACTCCCGGAGAGGCCCTTTTATCTTGTTGGTAAATAGGTGTTTTACTTGACCTCGAGGCCCTACCGTTTCAGGAGTTATGAGTCCCTCTAGTTGCGTGATCTGAGACCGAATCAGCTCAGAGTCTGCTATGGCTTTCTGGTCCGCTGTGGTTCCTCCTATGCCAACATCACCTATCGAACCTGCCCCAACAGCTGAACCTGTTGCCTCGACCCTTTCAAACACGCCGGTTTCAGGGTCAAACCTAGTCGTAACAGTTCGACCTGTTGGGTCGGTGCCGGATAAACCCCCGTCGGCATTCACAGATATCTTGGCGTTTGGACCTAGCAACCCGATTATATTTTTCTTTGCCTCAGTCTGTTGTTCAGGCGTAGGGAAAGCATCTACCTTCTCTTTGCGGATCGCGGCCCTCTTCGCTGTGGCGTCCTCAGCTGCTGAAACCATACTAACATGTTTCATCCCGAACTCTCTGACGGGATCGTCTTCATTTAGATTGGACAAGGCGGCAACGACATCTCCCAGCTCCACCATCGGACTCTTTCTATTTATCCAATCCTGCACCTTCTTCGCGGTTGGGCCACTGAGCAGCTGCTGATTCAATTTTAATTTTTGTGCGGCTCGACCTGCCACAGCTTTAGCACCAAGATCCTGTATACGGGCCGTGTTCAACTCCTCCTCTAGATTGAGGCCGCGATCAGCTTGGTCTAGTTGGCGGTCTTGTTGAGCTGACTGGACGCCTCGCACGAAGAAATCGCCGAAGGGTGCGCCTCCGCTGACGTTCTGGGCTTGTTCTAAAATCTGTGCTACTGGATCAGCCATATCATTGTCCTGAGAATGAGCCAAAAGGAACTACTTGAAACGCAGGTTGAGGAGGTCCAGCGAATCCGCTGCCTGCCTGACCTACGGTGTTGGTCCCTGGTGCGTATGTTTGACCGCCTTTGAGTGCTTGACCTGCGGCGAAGGCTCCGATCTGCCCTATGGTTTGGCCGAACTGGTTGATGCCTCGTCCTAGTGCTGCTTGCATTGGTGACGGTGCGGCGGCGACTCCCGCTGCTGCCATGTCTCGGTTAAATTTCTGGTTCCTCTCGTTCTGTGCAATGGTGACTCGCTGCCCAGGCGAGAAGAACATCGACGAGACGTTGAACGGGTTCGGGTTGATCAGATTAGCTAGGGCTCCGAAGTTCTGGAGTCCGGTCTGCTGGAGCCCGAGAGAGGTGAGCCCTAAGTCTCTAGCGGTTAGGTTGCCTCCTAGCTTGCTGCCCTGGAAGCCTCCTCTGAATCCTGCTGCGGCACTCGTTCGAGCTATCTGTTGCCCGACATCAGTAGGGATCTCGCCACGGAGGAGAGCTGCGATGTTGCTGCTCGCCTGATCGAATTGACCTGGCATCCCCGCTTCGAAAGCTGCCCGTTGGTTCCTGACGTTAGCTAGGTTGACTTCACGTCCAAGCTTCTCGATAGCTGCTAGGCTATCGGTGTTGTCTTGAATCGTGTCTCGTTGCTCCTTCGCTGGGTCTATGGGAACGAAAGCAGGGACTTCTGGCTTGTCCCCACCCCCGATGAGTCCGCCCAAAAGTGAGCCTCCGATTGATCCTGCGGCTGAAATTGCTAGCCCTGCTCCTAATCCTATTGGCATGATCTTAAATTGGGTTAAAGACTCCCATTCCTCCCGAGCCTCCGTCTACGTGCTTGATATCGTATTTTGCTCCGTCCCCATTGTAAGCTGAGAGTTCCCCGTCGATCTCTCGAATCGCTTTGACTTCCAGACTCTCCGCTTCTTGGAGTCGGTTCTGTTCTTCCCTTTGTATCGCCATGCACATTGTCTTGATCGCACCGAGATTGTCGATGATCAGGAAGTCGTTGTCAACCGATACGGGAACGTGCCGTAGCCTCGCGAGAACGGTGAGAGATTTATCCTCGCAAGAGGAGGTCGCTGACGAACACGTCCCGTAATTCGATAGACCAGGGAAGAGCATCTTCCTGTAGGTCGGTAAAGTCTCGCTGGGCTCGTAGGCCCCTATCTGTTTCTGCTCGATGGAGGCTGTCGAGTCCCAAGTCCACATATCAACTCGACCTGAGGTGACGGGCTTGACGATCTTGACGACCTTCGTAAAAGTGTTCGTGGTGTTGACTGCTGTCCCGGCTAGAGTGAGCTGCTCGCCATCTGTCCAGACTCCGCTGACCTTAGTTCGTATCCACTGAGCGTTCTCGTCGTAGCCCATAACGGTCACGACCAGTCCGGTGTCCTCCGCAGCTGTGCTAGACAGGGCTCGGATGAGTCGGTTGAAAGCGATCGTTGCCGTGGCTGTGGCTCCTGTTCCGGCTCCTCCGGTGAAAGAAATTGTTGGAGCTACGACATAGCCCGAGCCGCTATTGGTAATCGTAACCGAGGTCACGGCGTCACCCGTTAGAACTGCTGTGGCTAGTGCTCCAGCCCCGGTCGTGTCGGTCGAGTCGTTCGTTATGACGACAGTCGGAGCTGAGGTGTAGCCGCTGCCTCCCGCTGTGACCGCGATTGCCGTGACGCTCTTGCCCGAACCCACGTCGTTGAAAGTTGCTGTCCTGCCGTGATCGAGGAGTTCGTTGCCTATGGACTTGTCTCCGCTGTAGAGATAAGTGCCATTGCCTAGAAATTCGTGCCAGATCGGTCGGACGACGCCTGGAGTGTCGCATAGTGCGAAGCTCTCGACGGTGCGGATCTGTCGAGGGAGGACGATGCAGCTCTCGTTTATACAGAAACGGTAGCGGACCAGGGAGCCGACACTCTGGTTAGGTCGGTTGAGCAGCCGCTCTTGAGCCTCGTTCACTAGGTCGGTGACGCGGGTGTCCGTAGAGCACATCCCGAGGGCTCGTGCTACCGTGGCTTTCGCTGCTCCTAGTGTTAGAAAACTCATGTTGCTGTGTAGTTTGTCCTGCCTGAGCGTTTAATCCAATAACCAACTCTATAAGGATTCATGGAATCAAACGCCTCGCCGCTGGTGCCTACGATCTCGTTCGTCCTGAGTCCCGCGTTGTTGTAAGTTTCCGTCGTAGCAGCGGTGGTGTGCCCAGAGTTCTCGTGATAAAATGCACTCGACTCTCCGCTGGGGTCTACCGGTGTGATGCCCCCTACGCCTCGAATGTAGGCTATGCCGTCGTGAACGTGAGGCGGCGTGTTGTTGTCGGCTAGAGTGAGCTGGTCCGCTCCACCGTTCGTGTTCGGGACTGTAACCGTTCCGCTGGTTGGCAATGCCCCCGCGTGAAGCGGAACTCGGCCTATAAAATCTGTGTCCTCAACCCACATTGGACCCGTGTTTAGAGCTACGGTTCCCGCTGCGCCTCCGTCAAACGTCACCATGTCGGCTATCGAGCCTGTATACCAGTATCGAACCTTGCTGCTAGGTGAGAAAGGATGCTTCGATATCCAAGCAGAACTTCCGGTGTCCCACCTGTAGAACCTGCTGTCGGCTGTGTTCATCCAGAGCTTGTCTCGATCCGTTGCCGGAGGTTGAGAGGCTGATGTGATGATCACTGTGAACGACGACGACGATAGTGAGACTGTGGCCCGCGTCAGCATGTCGTTATTGAGCGTCTGCGGGCTAGCAGGGTAGCAATAACCGTCTGGGAGCGTTCCCGGTATGATCTTTAATGTCGCGACTGCCATATTAGGATGCGGTTATGTAGCTATAATCGTTGTCTGGGCAACCTGTCACACTCGTGGCGGCTGCTGTGTCGGTTGGGCAGGCCCCCACGAACTCTTCAGGTTTCTCCATCCCCTCTAGACGGAGGCGTTTGATCTGAGCAAAGCCCGTGATCTCGATACGCATAGCGAAGGTGTAGCCATCGGAGATCGGCTTCTTCGTGACGGTATCGCAAGTGATCGACATCTCAGGAAGCCTGACTCGTGATCGGTATTGCTCTCGGTAGTTGAGTGGTGTAGCACATGGGACTAGGTTGCAGTCCTTATAGGTTGCTTGCTCTTGCCAGCTGTGATGAGCTTGCCAAACGGGTTCGGCATCGGCTCGAAATTTAGTCGTAAAGTCTACTTGCCCTGTCAGTCGGTCATACCAGATCGAAGCGGTTCGCAATCGTTTGTAGCTCCAGCCATCGTCGTTGAAGCGATAGGAGGGCGTTTCGATGACCCATTCGATAGGGTTATCTTCCGAGTCGAACTTGTCTGCCTTCGATAGCTCCCACATCTCGATGGTGTTATCATCTGGGTTGAGCGTGAAGAGGTAGCACCTGTCTGAGTCGGGCTGATGAACGATCTGCAAGACTAGGAGACCGGTCCAGACTCCCTCCCAGCTAGGCTGAGATCGGCTAAACATAGAGGAGACAGGGTGAAAATCTAGGGCGATGATGCCCTGGTGGACGTAGCCGTGAGCGTTTCCGCTGGTATCGACGTAGCGATATGGTGCTGCGAGCTGGAGGAGCCGGTTATCGAATAGAGCCGCGCTGCCGAACTTGAGAGCCGGGACATTATCGTCGTTCAGAGTTCTAGAGACCTCAGCCGAGAGCGGGGTATTGACCCACGTCCCATGATCGCGCCGAGCTATTGAGAAGGATCGGATACCGTCAGGGGAGCGAAACCAGATGTCACCGTTGACGTTGATCGTCGAGGTTTGGTTGACCGCTCCGGCTGCTAGGTTTGAAATTGTCTGTATCGGGGAGCTAAGATTCTGCCACTGGTCGCGGTCGAACGGAGCATCGATTGATATGACGCCCTTGGTGGTGAACACCTGGAGCGGTCCCTGCCCAGTCGTGGTGTCTTGAATCGCTATCGAGCGCATCGCCACGATGTCTCCAGCATCTTCCCCTACTACGAAGGCTCCGCCGCCGTTGAGGAAGGTGTTTTCGGTGAACGAGAGTATGTCCTTCGTCGATTGAGTAAGCGAGTAGGCTAGATCTCCAGCAACAAAGCTATGCTTATCGGGGAGCGTTACCCAGAGACGTCCCTTGTTGTAGGCCATAACTGTCCCGGTAGGCACTTCAACCCCACCTGTAGCACCGCTCGACTCGGATAGTCGCAGAGCTGACCCGTTGTAAATCATGGGCCTAGAGGAGCCGTCTTGAATGATTAGGAACTCTTCGGCTCGGACCATCCACACCTGCTCGATGTTATCAGGGTTGGATAAGCCGAAGACGGTTGAGAGATCCGTCACCTCGAGGGTGCCTAAGTCTATGCGAAAGATTCTTCCCGATATGGACGCTACGATGTAGGTCGCACCGTTCGCATCAGTGTAAGGGCTCGCACCTTGCCAGCACCCGTCTTCGAAAGCTGTTTTAGCTGCTGTGTCCTCGGCCCCGTTCTCGTCTAGAAACCTGAGAGGGCTTTCGCTCCAGCCTGGGCGACACTGAGGGTAGCCGTTACGGGTGGTGCCATTGACCATCCAAGAGAGCTGATCCGTTGCCACAGCTTCAGGATTGAGAGCAGTGTTAACCCCACGAGTAATGACATTGAAGCCTGCATAGGTTCCTAGCGGATCGGCTATCACTTAAGCTTCCCTCTCTGCTTCTCGGTCTCCCCTAGAACAGCTAGGAGTTGTGCTTTGAGGACTGTGTCCGTGGTAATGGTCGCTAGAGACCTAAGAGAATTGGTTGTCGCTCCCAGTGCTCCGTCAGCAGCTCGCCCAAAGTGAGAGAGCTTAGAGAAGAACATCCAGACAATCAGAAGAAAGCCTAGACCTACACAGCCGACTAGAATTGAAATGCCTAGTGGCGTAGTGAGAGAAGCTGTGATATCTTCCTGAGACCCTGCGACAGATCCCGCATCGTGAGTCAACTTAATCGACTCTTGAAACGGCGAATTAGCACTGGGCAAACCGGACGAGGTAACTCGCTCGATCATCAAGTTCTGACTGTTGGCAATCGACTCCGTTGCTTGAACCGACTCGGTGCGTTTCTGTGGAAGCAGCGAGGAAGCGCATCCGGCAAAGAGAGCGATAGACATTATGACCAGTGCGAGCTTCATTTGACGATTGATACCACGAGATCTTTGAAAGTCTCGTTGGAGACCAGAAGGAAGATCAAAACGAAACTCCCTAGTGCCTCTACGATTCTTACTCTTTTGCTCTGAGCCTGCATCCTCTGAACGATTCCTAGTATTCCTTTGCTATCATCTCCGACAATGGCGAGAGTCAAATCGTGCAGCTTCGCGCTGCTCTCTTGTTGACCTGCCTGTAACCCCGCTAAAACCTCTTTGAACTCCCTCATCTCACCTTCTTCTTCTTTGTTCATAAGTCAGTGAGTCTCTAGTGCATCTGAGTCTTGAAAAGCTACGCTGATTTGAGTCGATTGCATTAGGTTAGTTGAACTTGCTTAGGATGTGCCAGTTCGCGTTATCAGAGATTATGATAGCTCCGGCAAGAGTCGTGTTCAGGGATAGAGTGCCTGCCCCGTCTATCGTCTCGCCGACGCTCGGAGTGATGACATTAGGTGTAGTCCCTGCTATAATCTTTTTGATCGAGTATTGTAGCCCGTCATTTCCGACCGCAGTAGGCAGCTGGAGAACACCTCCGTTGACGTTGTGTAAAACTGTCTGGTCGGTCGTTAAGAGATTGTATGTGGCCGCTGCTGATGTGGTCACGGTGTTCACACCTACACCGAGATAGGTCTTAGCCGCAGCGAGAGTCTTAGTCTCTATTCCCGCCGCTGTTGCGAACGCGATCTCGCCGTTGGTTAGGCCCGCGCCTTGATCGACTGTGACGACAGCATTGTCAGCCACACCCACGTTGACTACTGCTGAATCGCCTAGCCCTAGAGCTGTTCGAGCTGCCGAGGCAGTCTTTGACTCGACTCCGCTTGCTGTCGCGAAGACAGACTCACCGTTCGTGATCCCCGCTGCTTGATCGATTCGAGGGAGCTGAGTGTCAGCTACTCCGATTGGTCGAAGTGAGAAAGCAGGATCGTCGAACTCCATGACGGAGCCAACGGAGCCTGGTGCTCCTAGAGCATCAACCGCGACCTCGCTCGTGAGGGTTCCGTCAGCTGTCCGAACTAAATAGGTTGCGCTATCGGGAGCTGCGTTCGCCGCGTTGCCTGTAGGCCCTTGTAAGCCTCCTGGTGAAATCTTCGAATCGTCGGCTATGACCGTAGTGGGAGCGGCGTTGTCGGTATAAGTGCTCGTTGTCGCGTCCTCCATGTTTTTGAGTATGACGCTCGTAGTCGAGGGCTGTGACTGGACTTCCATCCAACCCGCCGTCTCGATGAAGAGAAGTTGACCATCCGACATCCAAGTTGAGTCATCGACGTTGATCGTCACGTTCGCTAACTCGGCAGGCATCACAAAGGTGCCGCTAGAGAGAGTGAAAGCGTTGACGCCTGATGTGCCGTTGGTGCCATTGGTGCCAGCCGCCCCCGTTGGGCCTGGAACCTGAACGCTCGCTTCCCCGTCGCAGGGAGAGCAGCAATCTGCTGGAGATGGTAGTGAACTCGCCATAGTGTTAAACCTAGGTCTGCGTAGAGTGGATAGTTTCTAGATAGGGGAACCTACACTACTGGAACACCACTCGGTGCTGCGTCTATCGCGGCTCGCACTTCTAAATAGAGTTGCGACCAATCCGAGTAATGAGGCATAACAAATGAAACTCTGAATCTTCATTCTGGGACAACTACTGCCGAATCTGCTGCCTCGACTGCTGCCGCCACATCCTCCTCGCTAGGGATCGTGATGTCAGGGTATGAGTTAAAGGCTGCGACGGCCCCAGATACACTAGCGTAAAGGCCCGACAGCTTCGTTATGTCTGGATCTTCCCCTAGCTCTTTTCGAGCCTCGACCTGTCGCCGGATTGCTGAGACTGAGGCGATCAGAGCGTTTGCTGGTACGCGGTTCGCTGCTTGAGCCTCGATACTTCGAAGTTCACCGATAAGATATTCTGTTTTGGTTGCCATAATATTAAGCTA
>TARA_R110000850_G_scaffold22210_49_pt1 | contig 18551 bp, 11 predicted proteins | sample TARA_R110000850 | Tara Oceans TARA_R110000850 (sample SAMEA4397586) | marine metagenome | biome: Polar Biome; feature: [SRF] surface water layer (ENVO:00010504); material: water (ENVO:00002006), including particulate matter (ENVO:01000060) such as... | depth 5 m | reverse complement strand
GATCGGTGCCGGCGGTCGTGCCTCGGCCCTCAACCGTCACTTCGCGGAAAATCCTCAGGCCGAAATTGTCACCATCGCCGAGATCGACTCCGCCCGGCTGGGTAACACCGTGGAGACCGTCACGAAACTGCAGGGAAAACAGCCTTCCGTCACGCAGGATTTCCGCCACCTGCTCGACGACAACAGTCTCGACGCCATCGTAGTTGGCACTCCCGATCACTGGCACGCCATCCCCACGATCCTCGCCTGCCAGGCGGGCAAAGATGTCTATGTCGAAAAGCCGGACGGCCACAACATCGTCGAAGGCCAGCGGATGGTTGCCGCGATGAAAAAACACAATCGCGTCGTACAGCTGGGTTCGCAGCACCGGTCCACTGAACGCCTGCAGTCGGCACTCGCCTACATCCGCAGCGGCGCCCTGGGTCGCTGCCTGGTCGCGAAAGCCTGGGAAAGTACGAAGCAGGGAAACATCGGCAATCCCCCTGATGGCACGCCCCCGGAAACCGTCGATTACGACATGTGGCTCGGCCCTGCGAAAAAACGCCCCTTCAACAAAAACCGTTTCCACGGTCGCTGGCGCTGGTTCCACGATTACGGCACCGGCGATCTGGGCAATGACGGCGTTCATCGCCTCGACATGGCCTTCGCCGCACTCAATGCCGCCTGCGAAGCACAGGGAGACGCGGCGATTTCACTCCCATCCAAAATCTCTGCGACCGGCGGCAAATGGTACTTCGACGACATGCAGGAATGGCCTGACACGCTGCAGGTCACCTACGAATACCAGAGCGACACGCCCAAGATCCTCACGTACGAAATGCGGATCTGGGCCCCTTACCATTATCATGGCGAATCAGAAGGTGCCGTCATCTACGGCGACAAAGCCCACATGACCATCGGCAACAGCCGCTGGCGCGTTTACGGCGAGCGCGGTAAGCTCATCAAGGAAGTCAAAGGGGACAGCGACGCGACACCGCATGTGGCGAACTTCCTCGACTGTATCAAAACCCGCAGCAAACCGGCCTGCGATCTGGAAACGGTCGGCCACCCGGCTTCGGTCCTCTGTCACGCCGGCAACATCGCCGCTCGAGTTGGTCGCACACTGGTTCTTGATCCGAAAACCGAAACTTTCGAAAACGACGACGCCGCCAACCAGCTCCGCGGCCGCGAAGAATGGCGCAAACCCTGGATCTTGCCCGAGGTCTGAATCTGATCAAACAAAGAAAAAGAAAGGGTGAGCCCGAATATAATTCGGGCCGAGCGCAGCGAGCAGGAAACTGACAGTGTTGCGTTCAAGCAAGAACCAGTTTGTTTGCTCACAATTCCATCTTAACTGCGTTCGTAAAGAGAAATACCAGATCGAACCCTTACTCTGTCAATTTCCTGTTGCTTCCAGCAATATCGGATTACATCCGATACCACCCAACTTCTTTCACACACCCACCAGCAATTTTTCGTGTCGTTTCGTGCCTTTCGTGGTAGCAAAAAACAAAGAGTCCGTTTCGTTTTGCAATCATCACAGCCCGCGTTACACTGAATGGAATGATTTCACTGATTGTCACTCTCCTGTTCTACAGTATTACGGGGCTGATCGTCTTCCGTCGCGTCCCAGCAGCAGCGCGCCTCATCGCCTGGGGCAGTCTGCCGATTGCCTGGGTTTCGCTGCTCGGAATCAGTGGGTTAATTCAGACTCTCAGCGGGCTGCCAGCGCTGATTCCCCTGCTCCTGTTGTTTGCGGCCATGATCTTTTCTCTCTTCCGTTTGCAGCCTCTGGAAAATTCATCGATCACACTCCCCGCTCCAGTACTCTGGATTCTCCTGCTGACTATCATTGCCGAATGTGGCGTGGCGGTGCTCGTTCATCAACGCGTCCCCTGGGGGAGCTGGGACCCGATGTTTACCTGGATTATGCGGGCCCGCTTTCTCGTGGATGGCGGTGCGATGTGGGTACAGGGATTTAGCAGTGATCTCGCTTTGCTCCACCCCGATTATCCGCCTCTCTTCTCCTGGGCACTGGTTCCGCTCTGGAGCCTGGATGGCAGCCGTTCGTCACTGGCAGTCGCTTCGTTGACGATCCCCTGCTTCAGCGGGTTCGCGTTCATTCTCGTCGGCTGGTGGGAGGCGCTCGGGAGAAAGTCGTCTTACTGGGCCGCCTTCACGCTGGCAGTGATTCTGAGCACACCATTTCTGATCTATCTGCACGCCGTCAAATCGCTCGACTTCATGCTCGCCTATGCGATACTCACATCGCTTGCCTGGTATTATTACGCCATGCTTTCGCAGCAGCGACTGGCTTGGTCGCTGTTTGGTTTCATGGTCGTCTGGTCGGCACTCGTTAAAAATGAAGGGCAACTCTGGATACTCGCCTGCTTCAGTTCCCTGATCCTGCTCAGACTCAGCCATTCGTTCCTGGAATCACCCGAACAGGAATCAGCCGAGAAAAAGAAAACATCCATGCTGCCCGATCTGATCAAAGGCGCTGTAATTCCTCTCGTGTTCCTGATCTGGTTCAAAGTCAGTCTCTCTCCTCCCAATGATTTAATCGAACCGCAGCGGGCCTTTGAAATCAGTCAGGTCATCCAACCCGATGTCTTCCTGAATCCTTATGGGCTGCTGGTCCGCCTCGATCAGGTGGAATCCCCCGAGTGGCATCAGATCATCTGGAGCCAGTTCTGGAACGTGCTGTTAGACTGGAAAACCGAAGCGATCCTGCTCTGGTCCATAGTAGCACTGTTCCTGATCAATTTATCCCGACGTCAGCATCGACTGCCACGACTGCTGATCGCGGTCTGTTTCCAGCTGGGCGGGTATTATGCGGTTTACCTGCTGACGCCCTACAATCCCTACTGGCACGTTTCCACCTCCATGAATCGCCTGCTGCTGCACATCGCACCGGCGGCACTCTGTCTGCTGGGGTTTGCCCTGTATCGTATTTCGCCAACGGCAGGAGAAACACTCCCGCGCACACAATCCCTGCGACTGGGATTTCTTTTAAGCCTGTCTCTACTCGGTCCCCTGTTCTGTTTTTATCAACTTCAGAACAACGTCTTTCCCTGGGATTTTCCGAATGAATCGCTGGTGGAAGAAAGCCAGCTGAAAGAATTGAAGTTCCCCCACGTTCCCCAGGCGACCTTCATCACAGATCAATTCGAACCGGCGACGCTATACCGCATGCAGTTTGCCGCGTTGCCAACCGTGCTGCTCGTCGACCGACGCGCGCCCGTTCTATTGGCACGTTTCCCGACAGAACAGGAACTCAAAGATTATTGTGCAGAAAATGACTGGGATCTCAAACAGCATCAGGGGGGACTGGGATGGGCTGAGTCTACGAATCCACAAGGCCCCCTGCCACACATGGAACGCATTCTGGAACAGAGCCGATAGAACCAGAATACGCTATGGGACTATTTTTCCTGTTGTGTCAGCGGATTGGTTTCCAGAATGATCTCATTGATCCCAGTCTGATTGAAGCCTTTGAATCCCTCTTCGCGCTGCAGAATTTCCAGATGCGAACCGATGGCTCCCTGCAGCCGAAAGCGGTCTGCTGCCTCTTCGTTGATCAGACCTTCATCCAGCAATGACTGAATCCGCGATTCCTTAACAGGCCAGATTTCACCCGCCGTAAACGCCTGCTTGAGATGGGGCAGATCCGTAAAGGGTTTCATCGTTTTCACTGCATTTTCGTCTGCCAGTTGTTCGCGTGCAGCGTCAAAGTCGAACTGGCATTCCAGGTGATGCATACCCGCCTGCAGAAACGCTTCTCCATGCAGACGGCACCAGAGCCCGACAGTTCCCAGTTGCTTCAGTTCGGGCAGTGGCTCATGCGCGAAATCCTGCGAGACTTCTTCGGGCGACAGATCCACATCGGCAAAGATCACAACTCCTGCTGACGGCTGTTCCAGCACCTGCGCTCCCCAACCTGCTTCTTTCCCAGCATAGAAACGCTCCCGCAACTGAAAGCCCAGCAGTTCCAGCACGGAAATCAATCGCCAGAAATGCTTGCGACTGGAACGATAAGTATGGTGATCGTGATTCGCCCACCCCATACCCATGGCATCCTGGCGTGCTTTCTGAATCCGGGCGACTCCATTGCGCTGCTGCCAGTACGCCCGCTCGGCAGCAAAAAACAGATCACAGGTCCGATCGACCCCCAGGTCATCAATGGCTGCTTTAATCAGAGATTCCGCTTCAGCAAAGCCGGCAACGTCATCGTCAAAATCACGCTTTCGTAATTGAAACGCTTCGGCGTGTTTCAGCAACAGTGACACATCCGCATCCATCATCACTGCGGCACAGATTGGCGCACCATGACGTTCAATGACATGCAGTTCCAGACCGTTGTCAGAGATCACAATCCGCTGACGGACTGCAGAACCAGTTTCACCAGTGATGGGCCGTTCCAGATTACATTGATGTATGGTTAAAAAGTCCGCCACCGATTCTACGCGGACAAACAGACGCTCAATTTTGGAATCACTGGCCTGAATCGCGGGAAACATCCCATCAGGATGCTGATGCAGGTGAGAGTTCGCTCCATCCACGGGGACATACCCCAGTTTTACCAGTTGATGTTCTAGTGTTTCAGACCAGTTCAGTTCCAGATGATCCACCCAGTCAGATAACCGGGTTCCCGTTTTAAACTGCAACTGGTCCGCGAAGTCCTGAATCAACGCAGAATGTTTGCAGAAACCGGAAATCCGCTCGTAGATAAACGCTGCCGTTTCCGGATATCGTTTCCAGTCATACGCCGTAAGTAATTTATTGGACATAACTTATCCCCTTTACATTCTCATTCTCTCATGCCAGACTGAAGAGTCAAGTTGCCATTCTCTTCTTAGTACGCAAAATGCAGGTAAAACAGAAAGTCAATCAGAAAAGTTATTTTCAGCGTATATAATCACAGTAGGTCTCTCAACGATCATATCACATCTTGAATCACTGACAGGAGGACCCGGCATGTCACAGACTATTCTTTTAATCGGCGCAGGAAAAATCGGTCGCATGATCGCATCACTGCTGCATGCCAGTGGTGATTACCAGCTGCGCATCGCGGACCAGTTTCCCGCAGCATTAGAGCGCATTCAGAAACGCCTTCCCGATGTGGAAACGCGTACGCTCAACGCCGATTCCCATGCCGAACTTCTGCAGTTGATGCAGGGTTGTACCGCCGTCATCTCCGCCTTGAGTTTTCGTGAGAACCCCGGAGTCGCCCGCGCCGCGCTCGAAGCGGGCATCAACTATTTTGATCTGACCGAAGACCGCCAGACCACCGCCGCTGTCAAGGAAATAGCAGAAGGCGCTGCCGCCGGTCAGGTCTTTCTACCTCAATCCGGACTGGCTCCGGGTTTTGTCACCATCGTCACAAAACACGTTATGGAGTGGTTCGAAGAAATCGACACCGTGCGAATGCGCGTCGGTGCCTTGCCCCAGCATCCGACGAATGCCCTCGCCTATAACCTGACCTGGTCAACCGATGGTTTGATCAACGAATACTGTAACCCTTGCGAAGTGATCCATTCGCATCATATCAAAAATCACCTCCCCCTGGAGGGACTCGAACAGTTCACACTCGACGGTAATGTCTACGAAGCCTTCAATACGTCCGGCGGACTGGGCACACTTTGTGAAACCATGCACGGTCAGGTTCGCGAGCTCAACTACAAAACGATCCGCTATCCCGGCCACCACATGCTGATGAAGTTTCTGCTGCAGGATCTGAGGCTCACAGAACGTCGCGCCCTGCTCAAAGATGTAATGGAACATGCGATTCCGGTCACTTTCCAGGATGTGGTCATCGTCTTCTGTACCGTGCGGGGGACGCGAAATGGACAGTTCGTCGAAAAAAGCGACCTCCGAAAACTGTACGCCAGAGAAATCAACGGCGAAATCTGGAGTGCCATTCAGCTCACCACGGGAGCCGGCATCTGCGCCGTCGTCGATCTCGTCCAGCAACAGCAGTTAACAGGGACCGGCTTGATCAAACAGGAAGAAATTCCCTTCGATAAGTTTATCAATAACCGGTTCGGCCAGTTCTATGAATCAGAAACCTTTGGACTCGAAACATTAAATTCAGGCGGGTAAGGACATCATGACGCATCCCATTCACGAAGTACTGAAACGTATCGGCGTTGCTGATCAGCCGGCAGCAGTCGCCGTCGGCAATACCTGGCAGGCCGGCAGTGGAGAGCCGTTGACAGTTGTCTCTCCCATCGACGGTTCGACACTTGTCAGCCTGCAACAGGCCACCCCGAGCGATGTCGATCTGGTCATCGAAACCAGCAAAAACGCCTTTCACCAATGGCGCGAGGTCCCCGCGCCCAGACGGGGTGAATTTGTTCGCCTGCTGGGAGAAGCGCTCCGCAAACACAAAGCCGATCTCGCTGCCATCGTCAGCTGGGAAGCGGGCAAGATCACCCAGGAAGCGCTCGGCGAAGTGCAGGAAATGATTGATATCTGCGACTTCGCTGTCGGTCTCTCACGTCAGCTCTACGGCAAAACCATCGCCAGCGAACGACCGGGACATCGCCTGATGGAACAGTGGCATCCTCTGGGCCCCGTGGGCGTCATCAGCGCGTTCAATTTCCCTGTCGCCGTCTGGGCCTGGAATGCCATGCTCGCTTTTGTCTGCGGCGATACCGTCGTCTGGAAACCCTCGGAAAAAACACCCCTCTGCGCCATCGCCTGTCAGCAGATCGTCAATCAGGTTGCCCACCTGTTTCCCGAAACCCCTGATGGCATCTCCAGTCTGCTGATAGGCAGCGCAGAGGTCGGCCAGGCCCTCGCCGCCCACCCTGATCTCCCCCTGATCTCCGCGACCGGCTCGATCCCCATGGGTCGCGCCGTGGCAGAAACAGTCGCCCGTCGGCTGGGACGCAGTCTGCTGGAACTGGGTGGCAACAACGCCATGATTGTCACTGAATCCGCCGATCTGGAAATGACGGTTCGCTCCGCCTTGTTCTCAGCCGTCGGTACCTGCGGACAGCGCTGCACATCACTTCGTCGTTTAATCGTCCATGAAAGCATCGCCGACAAACTCCTCGCATCGCTCAAGAAAGCTTACGAGAAATTACCCATCGGCAATCCCCTGGATGAAGGCACACTGGTCGGCCCGCTCGTCGATCAAAGCGCACTCGAAACCATGCAGCAGGCGCTCCGCACGGCCGAAGAACAGGGAGGCACCGTCCACTTCGGAAACCCGATCCTGTCCGACATCCCCGCAGGCGGTTCTTATGTCCATCCTGCCATTGTCGAAATGCCGGGGCAAACGGAAATCGTCATGCAGGAAACCTTCGCCCCCATTCTGTACGTGATGCGCTATCAGAATCTGGAAGATGCGATCCAGATGCATAATGCGGTCCCACAGGGACTTTCCTCGGCTATCATGACGAATGACATCCGCCAGGCCGAACTGTTCCTCTCTCCTGTTGGCTCTGACTGCGGCATCGCCAATGTCAACGTCGGCCCCAGCGGCGCGGAGATTGGCGGTGCCTTTGGAGGCGAAAAAGAAACCGGCGGCGGCCGCGAATCCGGCTCCGACGCCTGGAAAGCCTACATGCGCCGTGCTACCAATACGATCAACTACTCTACTGAACTCCCCCTGGCACAAGGCATCAAATTCGACCTGTAAGGAAAACCATCATCACAGGGTGGGGTACAGTTGGCTTGTCAACAGTGAAATTGAGATCCCACCAGCAGGGGTAAGCCCGAATGCAATTCGGGCCGAGCGCAGCGAGCAAGAGGTCTCAGCTCACCAGAACAATTCATAACAGACCCACCAACTCGGTTATCCCCAAATGAGGTACGTCCCCTCAGCATATAACAATCACCCCGCAACCTCCTGTTGCCTCCGGCAATACCGGATTACATCCGGTACCACCCACCTTCTCTACCGCACACTTCCCAGTAAAATTTTTCGTGTCTTTTCGTACCTTTCGTGGTAGCAAATTTTCGAGGTATTCGAACCCTACCCAGATAGCTCACTCACAACTTCCCCAGTCTGCGTTTTTTCTTGCTTGAGCGATTGGGCATCGATAAAGTATTTGCTGGATATCAAGTCTCGGCAAGTCGAGACATCTCTTGGGGAAAGGAACGATGAAAGAGAAACCCATCGCCAAATTCAAACCGTCATTCAAGCGTTTGTACCTTGTGGTGATGGCTTGGACTATTCCGGGATTTCTATTGATTGTGATTGCAGATGCAGTGGATTGCGGTGTTGAAAACATGCATTTTTCTGGTACTCTGATCGCAATTCTGGTGATTATTATTGGAATGGCAGTCTCTGCAGCGGCTCTATTAGCCCTTGTAGTCGCATACTACAAGGTAAGCGTGTATAAGGATCGACTTGGATCCCGTGACTTTTGGGGTTTCTATCGGGAGCAAAAATGGAGTGAAACAGAGAATGTGCGACCGTTCAACTATATGCCTGGGCTTAAAACGGCGATACTTCAAAGCCGTACAAACAATATTTGGCTTCCCATGTACCTTGCGGATATGAATCGTTTCCAAACTCTGGTTTCCGAACTGGCCAGCCCCGATTCAGCACTCGCTGAATACCTGAAGCAAAACGAGCAACAAGAGATCGACACCTAGTCAAACGTCGGGTGGGCACGGATGCAATCCGTGCCGAGCGCAGCGAGCAGGAAGTTGCAGTTCACTAGATCAATTCACAACAGAGAAACCCACCTGTTCGAAAAAAAAGAGTTTGAGGCACACCGACACACTTCAACGTCTGTCCTGCAACCTCCTGTTGCCTCCGGCAATATCGGATTACATCCGATACCACCCAACTTCTCTACCGCATCCTCACAAGCAAACCTTTTCGTGTCTTTCGTGCTTTTGGTGGTAGTAAAATATTACGAGCGGTTCACAATTTACCCGAACACCTCGCTGATCACTTCCCCGCCCAGGACCGTCGCGATCTCTTTTCGGTTGTTATGCCGGTAGAACAGCTTGTGCTGATCGAGCCCCAGCGCGTGCAACAGCGTCGCATGCAGATCTGCAGGGGAAACCGGACGTTCCACCGGCGTATAACCCAGCTCATCGGTCTGACCAATAATCTGGCCCCCCTTCACGCCGCCCCCTGCCATCCACATACAGTACGTCGTGGGGAGATGATCACGACCGCGCCGATCTCCTTTGGCAGAACCTTCTGTGGTGGGCGTGCGACCAAATTCGCCTCCCCAGATCACCAGCGTGTCATCCAGCAGTCCGCGCTGCTTCAGGTCTTTGAGCAGTCCCGCGATCGGTACATCCGTGGCCCGGGCCTGTTTGATATGATTCCCCTTCAGCGAACCATGTGCATCCCAGCCTCCATTCCTCAGCTGAACGACACGCACACCCCGCTCAACCAGCCGTCGTGCTATCAGACAATGCCTGCCGAACTCTGCGGTTGGCTTGGCATCCAGCCCATATAATTTCGCGGTCTCCGCCGTTTCACTTTCCAGGTCGAAGACTTCCGGTGCGGAAGTCTGCAGACGAAAACCAAGCTCGTACGAAGCAATCCGCGCTTCCAGTTCCGAATCTTCTCCGAGTTGATTCAGATGCTTCTCATTCATCCACTTGATGAAATCCAGTTGTTCGCGGCGGTTCTCATTCGAATAGCCGGCCGGCATGCGCGTATAGGGAATGCCCCGTTTTCCATCCACCAGCGTCCCCTGGTATCGGGAGGGCAGAAAGCCAGCGCCCCAGCCGGGAGTCTGTGGAGCCGGGCCTGTGCTGTTAGACAGCATGGAAATAAAAGCGGGCAGGTCACGGCTTTCACTTCCCAGTCCATACGTCATCCACGCCCCCAGGCTGGGTCGGTCTCCGACTGCCGAACCGGTCAGCGCAATACACTCACCCGGTCCATGTACGGGCACACGATGATTCACCGCGCGCAATAGGCACAGTTCATCCACCATCTCCGCTGTCGAAGGAAACAGATTCGATACCTCAATCCCGCTCTCGCCGTATTTTTGAAAGGTAAACGGAGACGCCATCAGTTTGGAACCCAGGCCGGCCCGCGGAATATTCGGAACCCTGGCTGCAATCGCATCGGGCACTGCCTGTCCTTCCAGCTTCGTCAGCAGAGGCTTGGGATCGAATGTATCCACCTGGCTCGGCCCCCCCGACATGAACAGGAAAATCACATTCTTCGCTGTCGCCGGAAAGTGACTTTGGCCAGCGTGTACCGGTGAGCCATCGTCGGCACACAGCAGCCCCTCTTCCGCCAGCAATGACATCAGCCCGACCGCACCGAAACCCAACACACTCTCTTTCAGCATCGATCGCCGACTGCGCTGCGGGAATGCAAATCCGTTTTTATAATTTGAGTCAAATAACATTCAGGCCCTCTAATTTAAGGGATATAAACAAACTCATTCAGGTTCAGTAACGCATGACACAACATCGACAACCGCCGCTCTGTCTCTTCTCCTGAACCACTCTGCAGCAGCGAGACGGACCGCCCCTGCTCCTCTTGATTTGGTTTGCGCCCCAACACTTTCAGAAACGCCGCTTCCGCCTGAAGACTGGCATCATCACTCGTTTCTTCAACAATCTTCTTCGCCAGCATTTGCGCCCGTCGATCCATGAACTGGCTGTTCAACATGAATAACGGCTGCAGCGCCACCGTGGAAACCTGCCGACGCGAACAGCTGGTAATACTGTCCGGCGCATCAAACATCGCCATCACCGATGGCATTTCGCTTCGACGCTGAAACAGATAGATCGTGCGCCTGAGATTTTCTTCTTCCCGCTCCTGAGGTACACTCGGCCCCCCCAGTTCCCGTTTCAATTCCCCGGTCGCACACAGAATCGAATCACGAATCGCTTCTGCTTCCAGCCGCCTGCGCGGCCAGCTCCATAGATACCGGTTCTCCGGGTCTTTCTCAAAGTTCGCTTCATCAAAAGAGCGCGCCTGCCGATACGTCGACGACAGCACAATCAGCCGATGGATGTGTTTGGTACTCCAGCCCTGTTCCATCAGTTCCCTCGCCAGCCAGTCCAGCAGTTCGGGATGTGAAGGGGGTTCACCCTGCACGCCGAAGTCGCTGGGTGTCGATACCAGACCGCGGCCGAAGTGATACTGCCACAACCGATTCACCCACACGCGTGAGACCAGCGGATTCTTGCGGTCACTCATCCATTCAGCCAGCGCCGTCCGCGAGAGTTTCTCTGAATCAACGGTCGTCGCGCCCAGGACAGCAGGCCAGCCTTTGCCGACTTCCAGTCCCGGTTTATGCACATCGCCACGAATCAGAATCTGCGACTTTGTCTGTTTCAGCTGCGCCGCGGAATAGGGAATCGGATCGCGGTTCACCACCGGCAGCCGCTCTATTTTGTCATGCCCCGTCAGTGGCGAATAGTATCCCCACGTGTGTGCCTGCTTTGTATGCGCGAACCGTTTTCGGTTGATCAGCTTCTTCGCTTCGCGCTGATAAAAATCAAACGTCCCTTTCGTCATCCACGATTTCAGATCGGTCGGGTTCGGCAGATCGTCTCCCTGTAAAGACAGGTTCCCCAGTTGACCATTCACAAAGAAACCCTGCAGTCGATAGTAGTCCCGCTGTGTCAATGGATCAAATTTATGATTGTGGCACTGGGCACATTCCAGTGTGAGCCCCAGCAGCGCACTGCTTGTTACATTCACAATATCGACCAGTACGTCGTTTCGCTGCGCGGCCTTGTCCATATTGTTCCCGCTGATCCGGGCAGACGCCAGAAATCCGGTCGCAACCACATGCTCGTCTTCATAAGGCGTCAGTTCATCCCCTGCCAGTTGCTCTTTAATAAACTGATCATAAGGTTTGTCGGCGTTGAAACTCTCGATCACGTAATCGCGATATCGCCACGCATAAGGTCGCGGTAGATCGTGCTGATAACCATGACTCTCCGCCCAGCGCGTCAGATCCAGCCAGTACCGCGCCCAGCGTTCGCCATAATGTTTCGATGCCAGCAAACGTTCCACCAGTTTTTCATAGGCCCGTGGATCGGTATTGTTTTTAAACGCATCCACCTCAGCCAGTGTGGGCGGCAGACCTGTCAGATCGAGTGACAGTCGCCGAATCAGTGTTTCCTTGTCTGCTTCCTCCGCCGGTTTGATCTCCTGCTGCTGCCAGGCACGGGTGATAAACGCATCCACGGGAGTCCGAATCGGCTTCGGCCCGCTCACTTTGGGAACCTCTGGTCGTTTGATGGTCTGAAACGCCCAGTGCTGTGATTCCGTTCGCGGCGTCGGCAGCACGGCAAAATCCCACTTCGCCCCCTGGTCAATCCATGCACGCAATAACGCAATCTCTTTCTTTGAGAGGGCTGTCGCTGAATCAGCGGGCGGCATCCGTTCTTCCGCGACCTGCGAGGAAACCAGTTCGATCAGCTTACTCTGATCGCTCTGGCCCGGCACAATCAGTTTTTCCCCGGTACTGAAGCCCAGTAGTTCATCATACACATCCAGTCGATACCCCGACTCCGGATTTGCCCCGGCGTGACAGTTGAAACATTTCTGCTTGAGCAGCGGAACAATCTCATCCTTGAAATGCACCGGCTTATGCCATGCCGTCTCTGACTGTGAACCACCGGCCGGAATCTGTCCCGGCGAAACATCCAGCACATCACTCCACGTCCGGCTCAGCACAAGATCGCTGACGTAGATCCGGTCTTCCAATTCCGTTTTATAGCCGGTCGCAAAACCAACCCAGCGCACACCATTCACACTCTGCGGATTCACCGTTGTCGCTACCGGCTGTTCCTGATCACCGGGCTTCGGATCGACCCATAACTCAAATCGTGTGAAACCAGCCCGCAACGATTTCTCCGGCTTCGACAGCCGCCCCACGATCAGGTAATCCCGATCCCGTTCCAGTTCCACCGAACTCCAGGCGGTTTTCTGCGCGCCAATCCGCACCATGAAAACCACTTTTCCCTTCTGCGGTCCACTGGAGGCAATATGCACGCCGATATTCGGAACATGATTGGCATGCACGGCTTTATCTGAACCCTCGTAACGATCCAGCCAGAAGACGAAGAACTCCCCCTCATCCCGGGGCTTCTGATCGGCGGCATAGCGAAAGCGAAACCGCAGAAACAGCTCCTGGTCCTGGTACGTCTCCGTCAGTTCACGCCGCAACGGGTTGTTCCGCTCTACCGATCCCTGAATCAACGCCTCATGCTGAATCGCGGAACTGGAGGCTTCTTTCGACTTCGCGTCTACAAACAGAGCCGGCTGACGATTCGAAAGCACCCAGCCCCCGTTCCAGCCAAATCCTCTGTGATCCCGTTTGACAGAATCCATCTGCGGGTTGACCAGTCCGTGCGCCAGCCGCGGAGCTTCCCCGGCACACACTCGTGCGGAACAGAACAGCAACCCGCCCACCAACAGCGCCGTTACCAGATACCTGCATTTTCGATTCGATGTCAGAGCCCGATTTATCATCATGATTTCCATCTGATTAAACGTGAGCAGATCCGCCACGTAGCATTTATTTAATGGTTTGAAATGTGCTTCACACTTTGCCAGCCGGTATGACAAATCAGCCGCAGGACGTTAGTCCCGGTTATGTATCTTTGGTAAGAACCATTTCGATTTTTTAAACACTAAACAACCCCCGGTTTCTCCCATATATTTAGACTCAGCCTGATAAAAAAATATGAATGTCATTACTCCACAGGTTGTGTCACTGACTCAAAAGTCTTCCCAAGTACCAGTCGATCCACGAACAGCGAATCAGAAACTTCCGTGTACTGTCCAATCCGCATTCCCACAACGTGAACGGCATTCAGCTTCTTCGCCCCTTTACCCAATTCCACGACCGCATCAGGAGTCTCACCTTGATCCCCGACCGGATTCACCCAGATTTCCAGACGATTGAAATAAGACGACTGCTCTTTCATCACCCGCCCCACCAGCAGAAAACATTCCCCTTCCACCAGTCCCGCGGAAAAGCCTTCCTGATTCACCTCGAACCGGGCGAAGAACCGTTTCTCTTTCAAGCCGAAATTGGGCACACGCGAATGACTGCTCCCTTTGCTTCCCGCCACATCGTCAAACCAGAGGGCAAAGAAATCGTTCTTGTCCAGCCCTTCGTACTTCACCAGCAGACTGAAATAAAACTCTTCGGTGAGCGGTTCTGCCAGTTCGCGGGCCATCCGATGTGCCAGTGATGGATAGGCATGATGATGACCGCGGGACTGCAAGACCATCGGCCCCCCCTCCAAGTCTCCCCACTGCATTCTCTGCTCGGGAACCATCAGCCGGGTAAAATTTGGATCGGCCCACCAGCCTTCATAATGAAAACCCACGCCCCCGGTCTGCTGTAACAGTGACGTCGCCGGATACTCAAACGCTTCACCAGCCAGAATCCCTTTCGGCAACGCCGACTTCGTCTGAATCAAGGCATATTCATTCCGCAGTGCTTCGCGTTCAAAGGGAACCGCTTCCACGGGGGGATAGTTTCCCGACTTCGCCGCCGTCAACTGCTCGAGAGTTGGCACATCAGCAAATTTGGTCGGCGTCAGACGGATTGCAGCCCCCAGTTCATTCTGTCGTGAAAACAGCACCGCCTGGCTCGCTTTCAGATTAAGCGTCTTGGCAGCAGACTGCGGTTTGACATCCACCTGCCCTTCAAACACATGCACTTCCGCTTTGCCCAGCGGATCAACGACTGCACCGAAGCGCGTCCCCTGATCGACGATCTGAATCTCAGGGGTATCAATGGTAAAACCGTGTGCTTCGTCAGGAACATACGCGGCCAGCTTGCCATAATTCAACTTCGCATTCATGGATGAATTCAACTTGATCTGCGCAGGACCTTCCAGCACCACCCCCGCGCCGCTTTCAAAGCGAATCCGGGCAATCCCCGACTTCAACCACAACAGCTTTCCCGCGGTAAACCGGGTTCCGTAGGCGATCTCCTCGCCCAGGTCTTCGTCTGCCCACACCGCATCCTCGGTATCCAGCAGCATCCCGACATGGCTGAGCGCAAGCGGCGCCGGTTCAGAAATTGCAGCAACCTGGTTGACCGGTTCACCATCCCACCAGCCCGCATTCAGCCACAAAGCGAACCCCACCAGCAGCACGACTGTGACCACAGTCACCGACTGCCACAACGAGATGGTTCGTCCCGTTTCGGTCTCGACTTCTTCTGAGACAACCGTCGGATAGTCAGCCGTATCCAGAGTCTCCAGATCGACTCCTTCCGGCAACGCGGCATACAGATCAGCCGTCAGCACCGCGTCGACCTGGATCTGGTTCGTATAGTCTTCAATCAACTCGGGATATTCGGTCAGAATTTCTGTCAGCCGCGCGTCTTCTTCATTGGTCAGACTGTGATCCAGAACCCGACAGGTCAGCTCTGCGAGTTCTTTTTGAATTGCCTCGTATGATGAATTCATAACTGTCCCTCCCGGGCCACCTGTTTTTGAATGCATTCCATGAGCGCTTTACGAATTCGATATAAGGTCATTGAAACCGCATCCGCTGAACGGCCCGCCTGTGACGCAATCTGATTCACCGGTGTCGCATCGCAGTAGCGGCTCTCCACCAGCTGTCGATGTTCGGAAGGCAGCTTTTCCATGCAATGCGTCAGCGCGGCACTGTGAGCATGCGTCTCTACCGCCCTGCTGGTCGCGACGGCAGCAATCTGCTCCAGCGTCTGTTCGTCCACAGCCGACTGACTGTGACTGCGCACCCGTTTGAAATACGCCAACGACTGCAACTGAGCGATGCGACAGGCCCAGGGAAGAAACGGACGGTCCCGATCAAATTCCTGTCGCTTCCGCCAGAGCACGGTATTCGTCTCCTGCAGCACATCATCGACATCTGAAGCCTGGCGTATCAGTGCCCTCAACAGCCCCCGCAACGCAGGCTGACTGCCGGCAATCAACGCAACATATTCTTCATCGAGATCACTGTCTGACAAAATCAGGGCCCTTCTGCGCAGAAGATCAGATCAATTCAATTCGTCCTCTATATCTTCTTAGATCTATCTGGTCTAATCTAACGCAGATTCCGTGAAAAAGATATTTTTTCGATAAGAAGAAACTCGCAGAATTCACATAAGATATTTTAAATCAATCACTTGCAAAAACATCCCCGGGTGGGCCCGAATAAAATTCGGGCCGAGCGCAGCGAGCAGGAGGTTGCAGCTCACCAGATCAATCCACAACAGAGCAATCAACTCGAATAGCACCTGAATGAGGTACGTCCACTCATCACATAACAATCCCGTGCAACCTCCTGTTGCCTCCGGCAATATCGGATTGCATCCGATACCACCCACTCTCTCCCGTACTCCTGCCAGAAACCTTTTCGTGCTTTTCGTGGTAGCTTTAATTCGGTGACAACACGCGTAGCGAATGAGCCAGTACCAGCGGTATCGCAGCCCGCACCACGGGAAATGTGTGCCCCCCTTTGAGTTCTACATACTCATGAGGTATCTCCAGCGCAGTCAGCCGGTCGCGAAAATGTTCGTTCATCGTCCGGTCAAACGCCTGGTCTGCGGTGATGATCAGCACGGACATTCCCTTGAGTTGCTCTGCTCTGTTGAGTGGATTAAAAGCAGCCCACTCTGCTTCATCGGAACCGAATCGTTCGACAGGCACCTTATAAGACTGTCCTTCAGGCAGACCATTGCGGGGAAAGTCCAGCAGTCCGATGATCGGACTCAATGCCGCAAACCGACCGGGATGCCGTTCGGCGAAGTTGACACAACCAAAGCCCCCCATCGACCAGCCGGCGATCGCCCACTGCTTCCCGTTCTCTGGCAAGTCATACTTGTTTGCAACCTTCGCCAGCACCTCTTCCAGATACGTCTCATACACATCCTGCTTGCGCTCCGGCGAATTGATGTACCAGCCATCATCGCCGTCCGGCAGGATGACGAACAGCCCGGAATCAAGCAACTGCCTGCGGATCGCCTCATCACCCACGAGCGACCGCTCATGCCGCCCCCGTCCATGCAGGATGACCAGCACTCGTCGGTCTGCCAGCTTGATCGACCGCCACTCCTCAGGTAATACCGCCACCGCCCGCTTCGTTTTTTTCAGGCTCGCACTCTCAAACGAAACCGCTTCAATCCGCGGAAAGAGTTCTTCTGTTTTCAGCTCCGCAGACCTCACTTCAACGACAGACAGCCAGCCCCCCACGATCAGACCAACCCGCATCAGTGAACTCATAAACCGTTTCAATAACATCACAGTTTCCTGTTGCCTGCGGCAATACCGGATTGCATCCGGTACCACCTTCAAATATTCAATTCCTGAGTTAATACACCCGCACCTCACATACCCGCGCCTGATCCACTCCGTTCGTCGCAGTCACGACAATCCGCAGCTGTTTCCCAGTGATCTCCGATTCCAGTTGATGCACTCGCCGCCGCTGATAATTCCCCGTAACGTTGACAATCTGTTGCCAGTCAGAACCGTCGTGAACTTCAATCTGATAATCCCGCACCGTTTCCGGTTGCGGTGTTCCCCACTGCATCTTAGCAGTATAACCATCATGATGGCTCAAAGTCAGATGCCGATGCAGGCCCGTATCGAAAATCAACTGGAGCTTCTGAACTGTTACAGACTTTTCCCATTCCAACAGCAGCGTCGCCGGCAGACCTTCAGCAGGATCGGACAACCAGCGATGCCCGCCGGGAAAGGCACGCCCCTCGGGTGCGCCGGCCGATCCGTGCACACTTCGCGTCTGCCCCGAGATTACATGACATGCTTCGTATCCAGCCTGCTCGCTACTGGCAGAAACACTTGCAGAGCGAGCGAGATCATATAAATCTTCATTTCGAATCCCGACCAGATACGCATCATCGTTTAACAGCTGCTGTTGAATCTGCGCCATTATTTCAGAATTTGTGCTCAACTCAGCTGGTTCCTGCTGTTGCTGAATCGCCAAAGCAGCCGCGGTTCCTACTCCCTGCCCGATCGCCGCACAGGTTGCCATCACCCGCGTCGATGAGAATGCCACATGCGTCGCAGAAATATTGCGTCCCGCAAACATCAGATTTTTACGATTCACCGAAACACAGGCCGCAAGCGGTATGTCATACAAATGAGGCACCGGATGCTGTATGCAAGGCTCCAGCCCGGGTGCATCGATACCTTCGGGCGGATGCAGATCCAGCGACCAGCCACCATAGGCAATCGCATCAGGAAATGCGCGGGATGAGAGCAGATCGTGTTCGGTTAAAATATGCTGTCCGATGAAGCGGCGGCTTTCACGTTTGCCTGGTACGAATCCAAACCAGTCCAGCGCCCAGTGTGCCGCCTGAAATGGATCTGCCCCGGCTGGCGTTCCCGCTGGTCCGTTCTTCACGTGATCCCAGATGCCCATCACAATCGCCAGCAGTTCATCGCGGATGTGTTCATTCTCTTTTATCGTATCCAGCACACCGCCCCACTCGGCCCACCAGTAACCATACTCGTGCGTCGGCTCCTCTTCGCCTGGCGTCGCATACAATCGCAGTTTCAACTCCGCGGGATCAAATTTCCGCGCCCACTCGGGCGCCACAAAAGGCATCGGCCGGTCATGACGACGTGCCTGCATCAGAATCGTCGAACCCAGTCGATGTGAA
>TARA_R110000850_G_scaffold154656_7_pt1 | contig 18556 bp, 18 predicted proteins | sample TARA_R110000850 | Tara Oceans TARA_R110000850 (sample SAMEA4397586) | marine metagenome | biome: Polar Biome; feature: [SRF] surface water layer (ENVO:00010504); material: water (ENVO:00002006), including particulate matter (ENVO:01000060) such as... | depth 5 m | reverse complement strand
GGGTTTTCGGGGTCGCGAATGTCGAACACCCGGATGCCGGATTGCATGAAACCGCACGCCAGCGCAGTCGGGTTCTGCTTGCGATCAACGTCACAGTAATGGGCTTCGTAGCCAAAAAAGCCATTGCCCGCAGTATCGGCAGCGCGGATGGATGCATTTTCGGGTCGCTGAATTTCAAGTTGAATCTGCGCCACGATCGTTGGATTGGTTTCGTCGGAAACGTCGACGACTCGCACGCCCTCGGCTGCAAACTCGTCTGCCACAAACACATAGGGTCGATCACCATAGGACACCGGCAAAGCATGCTGGCCGATACTGGCCAGGTTCCAAGTCAGCAGAGAGATCTGTCGCACCGTAGGTACGGGCACACGGTTCTGAATGTCGCTGACATCCAGAATAATCAGACCACCCGGCAAGGCGTTGGCAAGATAGGCGCGGTTTCCGTCCGGGCTGAACTCGATGCCGTGGTTGGCGGCGAAGCCGGAAATGCCCGTATACAGAATGCGAGGTGTTGTCGGGTCGCTCACATCAATCGCAGTGATGGAGCCCCCAGCCAAACCGGTAGACCAGTAAGTGTTGCCATCGGGAGAGAAATTACCTTCGTGTCCCAGGAAATTGGCTGGCAACTCAAGCGAGGTGCCTGCAATACCGTTCAGATGCACGGGATTCGCGCAGTCGGCCGAGATGTCGTAAAGGTCGATAAAGGCGGGGGCCAGAGCTTCCCCCACCGCAACGCCGCCGAGTAGCTGCCGCGCCTCATTGACCGACAGAGTTTCCCAGGTACCGAGCAGGAACGCTGGGGAGGTGAGGTTCTTCGACAACACCGGGTTTGCTGGATTTCGCACATCCACGACTTGCACGCCCGGAGATAACTTCGTTGCAAGCCCGAGGAAAGCAGTCGCCATGTAAGCGCACTTTCCAGAAGAAGGATTCACCCAGCTAGCGCCTTCTCCTTGATACTGCCCGACCTTGCGAAGATTGCAGCTGTAAGCCGCGAGATTGCGTCCACTGATGCGATCCTCACGAGATACCTGACCCTGCAATCCGGTTTCTGGAGCTGATCCAGCACCGCAACTCGCGCGAGAAACCGGACCGGCACTGCCCACATTGAACCCTCCCGCACCACCCGGGCTCTGACCACAGCCACTCGCCAGGGACAGCACGATACCCAGGCCAAAGGCCCGTGCGGAATTCTTGAATAACATGGCTCTCCTCCATGGATGTCACATACGAACCGGTCTTGGCCGGCTATCGACAAGAGCCTGCCCTTTTTTACACAGACTGTCTACTTTTTTCTATATCCACTGCATCCCTCGGCTCGCCACAATTTTCTTAACTAGCCCAGAGCCTGTTTATCCACTTCATCGGCAAACGTAACGGATGAGCAGATATACCCGAGCGTCTTCTTCAGCCGCTTGAGCTCGGGCCCGGACTTCTGACCGGCGAAGCGTGTGCAGTACAGCGCGACCATCCACCACATCGCGTCAGCCACATCATTGGTGGCACCAGGTCGGCTACGCCCTTCCTTCTTGACCGTACTCAGAGAATGTCTGGCGCCCATACTCAGAGCGTTCATCAATCGCTCCCACGCCATTGCCACCGAAGGATCCTGGGGCGCCAGATCTTCGATGGCGACAAGAATGGCGTGATGTTTATTGAAAACGTCGACCATTCCATCCAGGGCGTCTCGCATGTCACGCGGATAGGCATTTTCAGGATCCGCCAACCAGGTTCCGGTACTGGCAGCGAATTCCTGCTCGAGAACTGAAATCAGACGGGTCACCAGTTCACCGCGATCCTTGAAATGCTTGTAGAACGAAGCGCGTGACATCCCCGCCTCTTCCATCAGCTTCTCAACGGAAACGGTGGACAGTCGTTGCCCGCGTTCGAGGAGCGCCTCCATCGCCCGCAGAAGTCTTAACTCCATGGACGGACGTTTCCCTGCAGCATTTTTTGCGCGTGTCGCGCGCGTGGGGCGTCTTTCTAGCGTAGCCATACGAGTTCAAAGAATCCGGAAGATTCTTCATCATAGAACGCAACGCGCGAGGACGCCCCGGGATGCCTTGCTCGGGCGTATGTTCGCCGGCAGTACTCCGTTGTATCCAAGTCGCTAATGCCTCAATACAGGCACTCAACGGCGGATCAATAGAAGCACGCCTGCCCGACCCTAAAAAGCGACCTCACCTGAGGTACACCGCGATTTTCTGTGAAATCCAAATGCATTTCAGCTGACCTGACCTGAACCCCGATAAATCGTCGGTTGAATTGCAAACCCGTGCTGGACTGCCAGATCGCGCTTTCTTAACTCTGGCTCGATCAGTTTGTACACCTTGTAATTGTTGTGAAACGGCGTTGATGGGTACAGGTGATGAATCAGGTGAACATGATGATTCTGCAACAAGGGGGCCATCAGCCATTCCTGGCCCAGACGCAGGGTCGTGGCTTGTGTGAAGTTGTCCTTCTGCTCCACGTCATGCGGTACGTGCGGAAGCCAGAAAAAGCTGAATCCGAGACTCAGGAAGATGATGCGTGAGGGAATAAACCACAGCATCAGCACTTCCATGCCGTATCCCAGGTAGGTCAGCGCAGCAACAACGGCAAACACCACGCTGGCCATCTTGATCGAAGATATCAGGTAGGGCTTGGAGATCTTGTCGCCATGCTTGATGACGTAACGCAGGTACAGGATGTCGATCACGAGCCAGCGGAACGGCAGCGTCCACCAAGCGCCATGCAGGATGAAGTCTGGATCCTTCTTCTCACCCGTAAATCGGTGATGCTGGATGTGACACCAGCGGAACAGCTTGATATGCAGGTAAGGCGTGATCAGGAGAATCGCCCACTGGCCGATGAAGTCGTTGAGCAGCTGATTCCGGGCAATGCTGCGATGCACACCGTCATGCCCTACCGTGAAGGCCAGGTATCCGACACCGCCGTTGATGAGCATACCCACCCAGAGGGGGATCATTCCCGTCACCGCCGCCGCGATACTGCCCAAATACACCAAAGACATCAGCAACCAGGTCACAACCGTCGGCCAGGCCACGGTCTGCACATTGATGAGCTTCTTGAAGGCACTGCGATCCTCAAGGCTCAGGCTGTCTGCAATTTCATTGGGCGGGAAATTCATCCGACGATCCTCCAGCGGGGGTCTGCTTTAATTTATAGCGTCACTATGCAGTGCCGGTCACGGCGCGCCCCAACTTAAAGACTGGCCCGCCGGGAAGCCTCGGAAGCGCTCACTTTGAGCGCCTCCGAGGCAATCGTCTGCCTCAGCCCGGCAGGAAGGGCCGTGGATCGAAATAGTCCGACCATCGGACCACCTTGCCATCCACAATTTCCAGGGTTCCGGAGACGGGCAGCGACAAAATCTTGCTGCCGTCAGCACGCTCAAGGTGATCGATTCGCTCCGTCAGCACGGTATTTCCGTTGGCGGCAATCGCCACAAACTCGACCACCATGCGATCCAGCTGAAAACCATCAATAAAGCTTTGCATGGTGGCAATCATGGCCGCCTTGTTATCTGCCGTGGGCAGACCCGTGTTGGACCAACTGCATCGGTCCGCGCAGTGGTTTTCGATAGAACTGATCAAGCCCTTTCGAGTTCCCATTTCACCCAGGAATGCTTGCACGATCTGTTCGGCGTTCTGACTCATCTGTTTCTCTCCTTACGTTCTTGTAACAGTCTTGTTATCGGCCCAATCGACAGGCCTCTATGAGAGGCCATGGGTCACAAAGCAAATCATAAGTGCTTTCAAGGCAGTGTAACCACTATGTCGCTCGCGGACTTCGCGGGTGAACACGCACCTAAAATTAATCTCGCACTGCCCCGGTGCCCACGCCTTGCTTAGTTTTAATCAAGGCCAGCAACAGAGTTCCCAAAATTGTCTTTCAAGCGTCACTTTCCTGAAATAGGCGGCGCGTAGTTTTCAGTTATCTGCTTATCTAGATATCTGATCATGAGCCTCTACGCCGTCACGCGAGAAAGCGGACAAACCCTGTACGCACAGATTGCCCATCAGCTCGAACAGGATGTCATCAATCTGTACTCGGCCGGCGATTTCCTTCCATCCGAAGGTGATCTCGCGGCCCGATTCGGCGTCAATCGCCACACATTGCGACGCGCGATTGACGAACTGGTGGACAGTGGAATGCTGGAGCGTCGCCACGGTCGCGGCGTGGTCGTACTTGATCATCAGCTGGACTACCAGATTGGCAGTGGCACGCGATTCACAGAAAACATCGCGGCGATGGGCATGCTCACTGCCAATCGAATTCTGCGCAAACAGACGATCCCGGCCATCCGGCGAGTTGCCGAACATCTGCAGCTAAACGAAGGCGATCCGGTGCATTGGGTCGAGACATTGCGTGCGGTCGATGAACGGCCCATGTGCGTGATATCCCATTTCATGCCTGCCCAAGGCTTCCCGGATCTTCTTGCCCAATACGAAGGTGGCTCGCTTCACGCGTTCCTGGCAGACACATATGGCTGTCAGGTCCGCAGAACTGAAAGCCTGGTGACCGCGGTTCTGCCGCAAGGCGATGACGCCAAGTCACTTCAGATGCCCCAGAACCGATGCGTACTGCGGGTCAAGAGCATCAATGTAGATGCTCGCAGCGATTTGCCGATTGAGTACGCGATCACCCGATTCAGGGCGGATCGCATCCAGCTTCGCATCAATCCATAAACCTTCTCTACCCCTCGCCTCTTACCATTTTCAGGAGCTTTCCTAATGTACATAACCTCACTCTTGCGCCGCCGCGTGATGGCGTTCAGCCTTGCTCTCGCGGCCACAGTTCCGCTCAGTGGCATTGCCCATGCACAGAACGACGGAAGCAAGGAAAAGCCGTTGCGCGTCATTCTGATTCCTGCGGACGGCGGTACTGAGGATGGCACCAAGAAGGACTTCCAGCCGATTTTCTCTGCGATCGAGCAATCGACGGGCCTGAAGTTCGATATCAAGGTTGGCCAGAACTACTCGTCGGTTGTGGAGGCCATGTGCAATGGCGCTGCGGATATCGCATGGTATGGGCCCGCGAGCTATCTGCAGGCCCGCGAAAGAGGATGTGCAGAGTTGCTTGCCCTGGCCGTTCGCAAAGGCGGCTCGGTGTACTACTCCGGCATCTTTGCCCGCACGGATCGCGGCATCGACAGCTTGTCCGACCTCAAAGGAAAGAGGGTTGCGCTCGGTGACGTGAACTCCACTTCCAGCTTCAACGTACCCGTTGCAATGATGATTGAAGCCGGCGTTGATCCATCGCGCGACCTTGGCGGCATCAATCTCGCGGGTAGCCACGCCAATGTACTGAGCGCCTTGTCAGAAGGTCTGGTCGACGCAGGTGGCGCTTCGTTTGATTCGTTCGAGAAAGCAGTCAACAGCAAAGCCATTGACCCGAGCATGATCAAGGTGGTCGTCAAGAGCCTGCCACTTCCCTACCCGCCACTCGCCATTCACCCCGGGGTTGAAGCCGGCATCAAGGCCACATTGCGAGAGTCCTTCAACAAAATCGACAAGCTGCCGGGGATCAGCAAGGAACAGATTCGCGGCTACGGTGGAACCATGGTTGACGGCTACAACGCTGACGTCAGTGAAGAAGACATGGCCAAGGCAGGAAAGATGTTTGAGTTGGTCACCGACCAAGTCAAGGAAGACATCATGAAAAAAGCTGCGAAGCGCTAAGTATCCAGCCAGCTCAAGACGCCACGTCAGGCCATCCCTTGATTGCACGTGAAGTCATCAGATGACCGCCGCAGTACTCACCCTGTACTGCGGCCGTCTACCGGAATCGATCAGGAGAACGCCATGATCCGCTTTGAGAATCTAGAGAAAGTCTGGCCCGATGGAACGCAGGCGCTGAGCAATGTTTCACTCAATATTCCTCAAGGTCAGTTCTGCATCATTCTGGGACCTTCGGGTGCAGGAAAATCCACATTGCTTCGCGCCGTGAACGGACTGAGCAAACCCAGTGGCGGCAAGGTGCTGATTGATAACGTGACGTTCGGCCCCACAACGCAACGGCAACTGCGGCAGCGAATCGCGATGATTCACCAGCACTTCAACCTGACCTCGCGCCTGAGCGTGGCGGCCAACGTGCTTAGCGGACTGCTGCCCATCGTCTCCACCATTCGTGCACTGGCAGGCTGGTTCAAGACCGAGCAAAGGGAAAAGGCCTGCACCATGCTCAAGCGTGTCGGACTTTCGCCGGCACATCTCAATCGCCGCGCCGGCGATCTATCCGGTGGTCAGCAGCAACGCGTCGGCATTGCTCGCGCTTTCATGCTGGACCCGGAAATCGTCCTGGCTGACGAGCCGGTGGCCAGCCTGGATCCGAAGATCTCCCGCGACATCCTCTGCCTGATCAGGGACGCTGCCAAGGAACGGAACACAACGGTTCTATGCAGCTTGCACCAGATTGAACTGGCCAGGGAGTTCGGAGACCGCATCATCGGCATGCGAGATGGTCGGGTGGTGTTTGATGGCACCACTGAAGAGTTCACCGACGAGCGCATTCAGGATCTCTATCACGGCGCAAGCTGGGAAGAACCGCAACATGCAGACGGCGCCCAAACACCGACTTACGAACTGGCACCGGCCTGACACCACAATGCTCATCAAACCCATTCCAGTTCCGGCGCAGGGCGCTACGGTGAACTGGCATCTGCCAGCACCATTCTCCGCCCGACATTTGCTATTCCTGTTTGCGGCCCTGGTTTTCCTGGTCGCCACCGGCCACAGAACCGAAATGGACCGAATGGCGCTCATGAGCGCGGAGGCCGTGGGTCATCTGGCCGGGATTGAGGAAGATTCTCAGGTGGTTCGGGGACTGTCGCGAATCGGCAAATCCATGTGGCCACCGGTGGTGTCCGAGCAAGAAGAGATTTCCCGCATCAGCGATTTCAATCGCGACGACCTGCCCATTTTTTCCTACGTGGAGACTTTGGAAAAAACAGAGCAGCGGATGAATCTCGAGACGCTTGAGCTTGAGGCGCATCACCAGAGCATCGAAGTCCTCGTGAGACCCGCAGGTTACGTCTGGACTGTTTTCATCAAGATGATCGAGACGCTGGAGATTGCACTGTGGGGCACCATTCTCTCGGTTCTTCTATCGGCACCACTGGCCTACTTCGCCGCTCGCAACTACAGCCCCAATCGCTTCACCTACACCATGGCGCGTGGGTTCATCAGCCTCCTGCGCTCGATACCCGAACTGATTTCCGCTCTGATTCTGGTACTCGCCTACGGATTTGGCCCGATAGCAGGGGTTTTGGCGCTTGGCCTGCATGCGGCTGGCTTCCTCGGAAAATTCTACGCGGAGGACATCGAGAACGCGGACAAGAATCCTCAGGAGGCGCTCGAAGCCATCGGCGCAGGAAAGTTAAAGACCCTGTGGTACGGCGTTGTACCGCAAGTGTTGCCGCAGTACATCGCTTATACCGCCTACATTCTGGATCGCAATCTGCGAATGGCAACCGTCATCGGACTGGTCGGCGCCGGCGGCATCGGCCAGGAACTCAAGGGGCGCTTTGACATGTTCCAGTACGGCCATGTCATGACCATCCTGATCGCCATCTTCATATTCGTGTTCGTGCTCGATCAGCTGTCCGCGCGACTCAGGGCAAAGCTCATTTAGCTCATTACATGCATGCATCCACCCTAGCCTCCGCCATCAATCCATGAAGTACAGAAAAGACCGACCCTGGACATGAGCTCCCCTCACACCAGCATTCCACGAAGTCAGTGGTTGCGCTTGTGGACCGCGCTTCCTGCAAGACTCATCACTGAAACTGTCCGAACGCTCGAAACGCATCATCGGGTCGAGGACCTGCATCTTCCTCAGTCTGGACTGGGCCTTCTTCCGCTGAAGGACGGAGCGCTGGGAGAGCACTATTTCCTCGGCGAAGTTCCAGTGACTCGCGCCCATGTTCGCATCCGCGACGGCCAGGGACGCACCGGCGAAGGCGCTGCCGTTGCGCTTGACGACCGTTCCGGCATGGCGCGCGCACTTGCCATACTCGACGGCGTCCTGATGTGCGGACTGTCAGGCTGGGAGAACGCCGTGGATCTGCTCGACAAAGGTCGGGCAGAAGTGACATCCATCGAACGCCAGAGAAACAAACTCTTAGCGGCAACGAGGGTCGACTTCTCACTGCTGGGTGCGGAGGGCGACGATGACTGAAATCGCCACTACCGAGCCAGCAGCTCAAGTCCTGGCATCCAACAACAGTTGGTTGGCGCAGACGCAACAACGTGCCTTTCGAAAAATGCTGAGTGCGTTCTCGTTTCCGGGTCAGCTCGTCGAGCTGGGTGTACCGCCGGAACAGGCCTTGACCTTGGCGCTCGCTACATTGATTGACGGCAGCGTGCGTCTTTGTGATCTACAGAATCTCGTAAGCACAGACGATCGAAGACGATTGGCCTGCACCATGACAACTGCGGAGACTGCGCAGTTCGTGGTGGCCGATGCCGGAATTCTTACGGACATGAAGCCGTGCCTGGGCACGCTGGAAAGCCCTGAGCACGGTGCAAGCATTCTGCTTCGCGCACGCGAAGGAAATGAGCCGACCACCCTGAGGCTGTCAGGCCCCGGCATCAAGGGAGAGCGCATTTTGGCCGTTGCCGGCGTGCATCCTGGCTGGTGGTCGCAACGACATCACTGGAACCAGGCATTTCCGCTTGGCATAGACATGATCATCCTGACCGGATCACAGCTCCTGGCCATTCCCCGAACGGTTCAGATTCGCATTGTGGAGGAACGCTAATGGGCTATGTAGCGATCAGAGGCGGCGGCAACGCGATTCGTGGTGCAGAGGCGGCTCTCGAGGCGATGCGAACGGCACAAGCTGATACGGCTGCGCCGCTCACACTGGACACTATTGAACATCAGCTGCGACTGCTCACATCGCGTGTCGTTTCCGAGGGCGGCCTGTATCACCCACGGCTTGCCGCCTTGGCCATCAAGCAAACGCAGGGAGACACGCTGGAAGCCGCCTTTGCATTGCGCGCCTACCGCTCAACAAAGCCTCGCCTGCTTGAAGCGCCGGTGCAGGACAGTAGCAAGATGCGACTCATCCGCCGGATCTCCAGCGCATTCAAGGACATCCCCGGCGGTCAGATGCTCGGACCGTCATCGGACTATGCCCTGCGCCTGCTTCGCCTGGACCTTGCATACGAATCCCAAGAGGCGTTTCGCAAGGTCTCAGCACGCTTCATGGACGGTGTGGATGAAAGCGGACTTCCAGACAGCTTTCCGAAAGTCGTGGACGCGCTACGCGCTGACGGACTCTTGCCACCACTAAGGCAAAACAGGAACACCGCCTTCGACATTACCCGTGATCCGCTGGTGTTCCCGGTACCGCGCTCGGCCGCACTGGCGACCATGGCACGCGCTGAAACCGGATCAATGCTCGCCATTGCCTACTCCAACATGCGCGGCTATGGCGATGTCCATCCCACCATAGCCGAACTTCGCGTGGGCTACCTGCCCGTGACAGTCCCGCATCCCGTCACTGGTGAGCCCATTGAGGCCGGTGAAGTGCTCATGACCGAGTGCGAAGTCGTCGCGATGTACGAAGGTCACGAACAGGACGGCCCTCCTAAATTCACGCTTGGTTATGGCGCCTGTTTTGGACATAACGAGGTCAAGGCAATTTCCATGGCCATTCTCGATCGGGCATTGCAAAAAGGGATGCGCGATGGCCCGGGAAATCCTTCAGAAGATCCTGAGTTCGTGCTGCTGCACATCGACGGCACCGATTCCATGGGTTTTGCCAGCCACTACAAGATGCCCCACTACGTTACGTTTCAGTCAGACATGGATCGCCTGCGGGCTACTCAGGCCAAAGCCGCTCCGGAAGATGGAGCCCTGGCATGAACCCTGGTTACGAACTACCCAAGGATGAAACCGCCCACAGCTTTGGCTTTCTGGATGAGTTCGCCAAGCGCGAAGTCCGCCGGACCATCCTCAAGGCGATATGCATTCCCGGCTATCAGACGCCTTACGCCTCGCGTGAAATGCCCATGGGTCGTGGGTTTGGCACTGGCGGGCTTCAGCTCACCTTGTCATTGATCGGCCCCGAGGATCATTTCAAAGCCATCGACCAGGGCGCGGATGACTCGGTCAACGCGGTCAGCTTGCGTCAGTTTGTCGAGCTCACCTGCCCGGGCATCAGCACCACAGAGCGTACCGGAGACGCCACACTGATTCAGTCGCGTCATCGCATTCCCGAAACGCCTTTGACCGAGGAACAAATTCTGGTCCTGCAAGTGCCCTACCCGGACCCTCTGGTGATCGTTGAACCGTCCGAAACGCGGCGCAAGGTCATGCACGGTGAAGGTGACTATTCAAGGCTGCTGACCAAGCTCTATGAAGACATAGTGCAGTTCTCGGAAATCACCATCTCCCATCGTTATCCAACCCGCATCAACCATCACTACGTCATCGACCCCAGCCCGATTCCGCGTTACGACATCCCGCAAATGCATCACTCCAGGGCCCTGATCCTGCTGGGAGCCGGACGCGAGAAGAAGATCTACGCGGTGCCGCCCTACACCGATGCCGTCCCACTGGCATTTGATGATGTTCCGTTTCGCACCGAAGACTTTCACGACAAGAGTGGCAAGCGACGCACATGCGCCATCTGCGAGGCAAACGACAGCTTCCTTGACGAGCTCATTGACGATAACGGATGCAAGTCATGGCAGTGCTCTGATGCCGACTACTGCCGCGATCAACTGCAATCCACTCGCAACAGCCGGGTTGAGCGCGCATGAGAAAGATTCTTCAGGTACGTGGCCTGAGCAAGATCCACGGGCAAGGATGCGCCTACTGCATCGAGAGCACCGGCCCGGAAATGGACACCAACATCTGTTCACGATGCCATTCCGTCGTTGCGGCCCATGACGTGAGCTTTGATCTTCATGCCGGGGAGATCCTCGGCATCATGGGGGAATCAGGCAGCGGCAAATCCACCATCGTCAAGACACTTTTCTTCGACGACGCCCCCACTGCAGGAGAGGCCCTGTTCATTGACGAACAACAACAGTGGGATCTCTTCAGGCTCAACGCCGCCGAGCAACGCTGGTTACGCAATCATCGCTTCGGCATGGTCTACCAGAACCCGCATCTGGGACTGAACTTCAAAGTCTCCGCTGGCGGCAATATCGCTGAGAGGCTGCTGATGAGCGATCTGTCGCACTACGGCCAGATTCGCGAACGCGCCCGCGAGCTACTGTCACGAACCGAAGTGCTGACGGAACGGATGGACGAATCCCCACGTCAATTCTCTGGCGGCATGCAGCAGCGTGTTCAGATTGCCAAGGCGCTGGCAACGCAGCCCCCGCTTCTGTTCCTGGACGAAGTCACGACCGGGCTGGATTTGTCTGTTCAGGCGCGCATTCTCGATCTCATTCTTGAGATTCAGCAGGAACTGCGTACCGCAATGGTGGTCGTCACCCACGATCTGGGTGTGATCCGATTGCTCGCAGGTCGAACCATCGTAATGAAGTACGGGCATGTCATCGAGTCGGGCCTGACCGACCAAATTCTCGAAGACCCTCAGCACGCTTACACACAGCGGCTGGTCGCTTCCGCACTCTGAAAAGGTCCCCAATGAACCCTGTACTGAGCATCGACGGCCTTTGCAAGCAATTCCTGCTGCATGACCAGAACAAGCTGATTCCTTCCTGCGAAAACGTAAATTTGCAGGTCTATCCCGGAGAACTGAGCGCATTGGTCGGCCCCACGGGAGCTGGAAAATCTTCGGTACTCAAGTGCGTTTATCGCAGCTATCTACCAACGGCAGGACGGATTCTCTACCGCGATGCAAACGAAGCCAGCATTGATCTGGCCACATGCTCGGAACACCGCATGCTGGAGTTGCGTAGCGCCGACATAGGCTTTGTCACCCAGTTTCTACACTGCCTGCCGCGAAAATCTGCAGTGGAGGTTGTCGCAGAACCGCTCCTTTCTCGCGGAGAAAGCCCAGCGTCCGCACACAAGAAAGCCAAGGACCTGCTGACGCTTCTGAACGTTCCGCCGCGTCTCTGGGCTGTGCCGCCGGCCACCTTCTCTGGCGGCGAAAAACAACGCATCAATCTGGCCCGCGGACTCATCGCCCGACCGCGCCTGCTGCTCCTTGACGAGCCTACCGCCAGTCTGGACCCGTCCACCACTGACCGGGTTGTAGAACTTCTGCAATCCATAAAACAGGAAGGCATCGCCATGCTGGCCATCTTCCACCATCCCGAACTGGTCAAGCGCCTGGCTGATCGCGTCATCACGCTGACGCCGCCCGTTGCTGCCGCGGATCTTCTTGAGACCTGTACCTGATGAATTCCATCCTCCTCACCCACGCCACAGTCGTACTCCCAAAAGAAGTTCGAGACGATGTCGCGGTGCTGATTCAAGACGGCAAAATCACTGCCCTGGACCCAACTTCGAGCGCCGGAGCCGAGCTGGTAGACCTGCGCGGAAGGATGCTCATGCCCGGCATGATCGACCTGCACTGCGATGCCCTGGAGAAGGAAGTCGAACCACGGCCCGGCGTGCATTTTCCACTGGAATTTGCCTGCGCACAGGCCGATAGACGCAACGCCTCGGCAGGCATCACCACCGTGTTCCATGCCCTGTCATTCGCCAACCATGAGCTGGGCGTTCGCAACAATCGAATGGCAGGTGAGATTGCGAGAGCCGTGGGCCAATGGCGCGAACATGCATTGATCGATAACCGTGTGCATGCGCGTTATGAAGTCACCGATGAGTCTGCCCCGCCGGTGTTGTCCGCGCTTCTGGAGGGTGGACATGCACATCTGCTCTCGTTCATGGATCACAGTCCCGGACAGGGCCAGTTTCATGATGTCGAGGCCTATCGGCAGTATTTGGCGCGCACCTACAAGACCGAGGATTCGGAGCTGGATGAGATCCTGGCCAGCAAAGCCAAGACAGCGCAAGGTGCTGCCCAGCGTATGCAAAGCTTGGCTTCACAAGCCCAGGCACTGGGGATATCGATTGCCAGTCATGACGATGACTCTCCCAGCAAGGTTGCCACCGTGTCCGCCATGGGCGCGGTAATCTCGGAGTTTCCAATCAACATGGAAACGGCGCGTGCGGCGCAGCAGAATGGCCTGGCAACCTTGTTTGGAGCGCCCAATATCCTTCGAGGAAAATCCCAGTCTGGAAACATGCGGGCCCTGGACGCAGTGCTCGCAGGGGTTGCGGACTGCCTGTGCGGAGACTATTCGCCAGCGGCGTTGCTGCCTTCGGTCATGCGCCTGCCTGCACTGGCCGATATAAACCTTGCACAGGCCATTGCCCTTGTCAGCAAGAATCCGGCGCGGGCTGCTGGCTTGAATGATCGTGGCGAAATAGCACTCGGCAAACGCGCAGACCTGATCTGCGTCAGAAACTCTGGCGAACTGCCGCAAGTAGAACGCGTATGGACTCAGGGCAAAGCTGTTTTCTCGACACGCGCCTGCCAAGCATGATCCTGAAATGTCTGCTGCCCCGCTAATCTACATTGTCGGCCCCTCAGGAAGTGGCAAGGACAGCCTGATGCTCCATGCACGCCGCGCGCTGGCGTCTGGATCAGACTGTCTGTTTGCACACCGCTACATCACCCGGCCCGCCAACGCAGGAGAAGAAAATCACGTAGCGCTGAGCGAGGAGGAGTTCTCGATCCGACGTGATGCCGATCTGTTCGCAATGCATTGGTCCAGCCACGGATTCAGTTACGGCATCGGGGTCGAGATCGAGCAATGGCTAGACAGGGGCATGACCGTAGTCGTGAACGGATCACGTGCCTATCTGCCCGAGGCTCTGACTCTCTATCCGCAACTGGTTCCGATTCTTGTTGAGGTACCAGAGGCACTGCTGCGTCAGCGGCTGACCGACAGAGGCAGAGAGTCCATCGGTGACATTGAGCAGAGGCTGAAGCGGAATCGCACCCTTCGCGCCCAGATCCAGCCCTCTCGCATCATCCTGAATGACGGCTCGCTCTCATCCGCCGGAGACAAGCTGGTTGCCCTGATCCGCAGCCTGGGTTCGGATCAGGCATGCGCATAACATTTCTTGGTACGGGTGCTGCCGGTGGCGTGCCTTTGTACGGCTGTCATTGCCCTGCCTGCACGCGTGCCATGAATGAGCCTTCGCGGGTACGCCGCCCCTGTTGCGCGCTGGTGGAAACGGAAACGACCCGCATTCTGCTGGATGCCGGACTCATGAACCTGCATTCACGCTTCGCCGCCGGAAACATTGATGCGATTGTGCTCACGCATTACCACCCGGATCACGTGCAGGGCTTGTTTCATTTGCGCTGGGGCGTCGGCCCAAGTATTCCAGTCTGGTCCCCACCTGACGAGAAGGGCTGCGCTGATCTCTACCGCAATCCTGGGCTACTGGACTTTCGCCATGCCAGCAAACTCAAGCCGCTCAACATTGGGGATATAGAACTGACGCCATTGCCGCTCAATCATTCGAAGATGAGCTTTGGCTATGCCATCGAAAGCCCGACCGGTGAACGCTTTGCCTACCTCACCGACACCAACGGTCTGCCAAAAGAAAGCATTGACTTCCTGAAAGCCTGGGGCCGATATGACATGGCGCTGGATTGCTCATTTCCACCCCAGGAAAATCCTGTCAATCACAACGACTGGGATATGGCGATGAACTGCATTGCTCAGGCCGGGCCACGGCACACCTGGCTGACCCATCTCAGTCATGAGCTGGACGCGTGGCTGATGGCGCAAAACAGCGTTATGCCAGCTGGTGTTGATGTCGCATCTGATGATCTGGTCGTCGTAAGCCAGACCTGAGCCTGGCCCGCAGACAGTCAGGACAGTGCTGGCAGGCTTTGAGCATCGTCTTCTGCAATGCCTTCCTCAACGAACTCCCGCAGGCGGACCACCTCAATCGCCTCGTCCCAGGTCGCGCCATGGCCATGCAGAAGAAACCCAAGAGCCGGTCTGATTCCAGACCTCCGAGGAAACCCAGGAGTCGGTCGTCGCCTGGATCACGCCGAAGGGCCTGACGCTTGGGGACGACCTGCTTGCTAGCAGGAAGCCCCCTGAGTCACATCCTCCGACTCGGCAGCATGGCCATATGATGGGCGAATAGGCGCGCAGCATCGCTCGCGCTAATACTGAATTCGCACACCTGCCTCGACTGTGACAGGCGCACCAGCACCGGCGAATCGACGGGAATCCTCAAACGCGCCACCTAATACTTCATCTGCCTCGCCATACACGCCAAAGGTTTCGTAGTCACGATCGAATAGGTTGCTGACACTGGAGAAGAGCGTCACCTTCGGCAAGAGATGCCATTTGGCGTGGGCATTGACCAAGGCAAATCCGCCCAACTCGCGCGAATCAACGTTCGCTTCATCGCCGCGGTAACGGCTGCTGCCTCGCCCGACCGCTTCGAGTTCGATGCTGAACCGTGGCTCGCTATATCCCAGTGACACGCTCAGCTGGTGACGCGGAATCAGCGGAATACGATCACCCTTGCTGACTTGGCCGGTCGACGAATCCGGCTCATCACTATCGAGCGGGTCTCGCACCGGATGATTGGGAGAGTTGACGAGGAAATTGTCCTGGAACTCCGCTGTCAGCCCTGTCCACTGCAGGTCTGCGTGCCATCCGCGGCCAATGGCCCACTCCAAAGCAAGTTCAATACCCTGCCTGAGCGTCTTGCCGACGTTGTCGAAGTAACCGGCATTGGTCAGGCCGCTGTCGGTGATGAAGATGATGTCGTCATCACTAACCGCGTGGAATACCGCCAGCGACCCGGTCAGATGTCCAGACGTTCGACGCACACCCAGTTCTGCAGTGCGGGTCACGACCTCATCCAGAGGAGGATCATCAACAAATCCGTTGGGCAAACGGCATGGGTCGTCTGGATTGGCACAGGTCAGCTCGACCGGCGTAGGCGCGCGCGTCGATTGCGAAAGGCTACCGAAGCTCGTCCAGCCCGAAGCGATCTCGTAGCTGTACCCCAGCATCGGATTGAAGCGCGAGAAGCGATGCTTGCCAGACAGATCGCCATTCGGGTCCTGATCCTCGAGTTCGATTGTGGTCAGGTTCCATCGCCCCGAAAGCGTGATGCCAAGTCTTTGCGAAGCTTGCCAGGTGTCCATCAGGTACACGCCGATGCTGTCGTTGCTCGAGTGCACACTGACCACGGACTCGCCGACGCGTGTGCCGCTACCGATCGTACCCCGCGAGGGCGTCAGCGCCGCCAGTTCGCTGTCGGAAAAGAATTCGATGTCGCTGAGATCGGCACTGGTCCCTGCAACGACCCGGTGCTCGCCAAATTGTTGTGACCATTGCAGGCTCAGTCCGTACCCGCGCTGCTGGGTACGACTTCTGTTCTGGGTGGCAGAGTCGTTTTCGTCTCCGGCCACGACTGGGTTTCCAGCCAGGTCATCAACCACTTCTTCACTACCATCGTCTTCCTCGCACAGGAAGGGGTCGCCGTTGGCATCGACATTGAGTGGGTCTTCGCATTCTTCGAACTCGGTCCCGTCACCATTGAATGCGTTAATGCGCGAATAGCGAAAGTAAGTGTTCGCTCTGAGCTCAGCGCCGGAGTTCAAAAGATGGTTGAGTTGGAAGGTAGCCTGCCCGAGCCGCGGGCTGGTCTGGTCGGGATGTGTAAACACCGCTTCCCGGCCCTCGGCCCTGATCAGATCGAGCGGCGTTGCCCCGTTACCGCGCAAGCGGCTATCAGCGCCGTTTAGTATGAGTCCCACTTGGGTTGCATCGCTTGCCTGCCAACTGGCCTTGGTCAAGATGCGCAGCACGCGACTCTCGGAATGGTCGCGCCAGCCATCCTCCCGGTAATTTTCAATAGTGCCGTACAGCCCGACATTGCCAAGGTCCAAGCCATAACCTATTGCGGCCCCGGCGCGGCCATAGGACCCACCGCTAAGCTCCGCCTCCAAACCCGGACTGTTGAACCCATCCTTGGTCGTCAGGGACAGCGCGCCCGCCAGCGTATTGCGCCCGAAGACCGGATTCGAGCCCGGTATCAGGTCCGCGCGATGAATCGCAAACAATGGGACCAGGTCGAGGTTGGCGGTATCCCCGAAGGGCTCGTTGATGCGGACGCCATCCTGGTACAGGGCCATCCCTTGAGGTAGTCCCAGCAAGGGTGAGAGCGAATAGCCGCGATAGAAAAGGTCGGGCTGAAACGGATTACCGGTTGCGTCCGTCCTGAACACACCGTTGAAACGCTGCACGGACTCGGCAATGCTGCGCGATCCGGTTCCGCGCAAATCCTCACCGGTCAGGGACTGAACGTTGGCAGGAGCCTGCGTGCTGACCCGACCTACCGGATCGAGCGGTGTCGCTGCATAGACCTCGATTGTTCCCACCTTCGCACTTGGTTCCTCTTCCGCCCTGACGGGCGCGAGAGCGACCACCAGGCAGGTGACCAATCCAGCGATTCTCAACATTCACTCCTCCAGTGATTCAAGTCATGCGCCATAAGGGATCATCCAGGCACCTTGCGTCTTTCCTACTCGGAATGGGAAAGACGGCCCGCTGGTACAGGAGATCGTGGCGATTGCGGAGGCAATGGTATTCCGGATTCTCATGAATACAGCGCCGGGTGGCGAAGATCGGGAAAAAGTCCCGAATTCGTCGCATGGGCAATATTTCTGGCCCGGATAAACAGACGCATTCTGCGCGGGCTAGCGCTGCCCAGTAAGGTCTGCAGTCGGATAGGCTTGCGTTCTTTCCTTGTTATTCCGGCTTAGTGGATGCTCACATGAATCCCACTCCTCAGAATTGTCGCCGCGTCCTGGTCATCGACGATCACGCACTGGTTCGTGCGGGTTACCGGTTCCTGTTGGAGAGTGCGCCGGGTCTGAACCTTCGCGTGGTGGCCGAGGCTGCGACAGCAGCGGCAGGCTATCGTTGCCTGCTGCGCGGTGATATCGACCTGACGGTGCTCGACGTGTCTCTGCCCGGTGCCGGCGGCCTGGAAGTCTTACGACGCATGCGGCTGCGTGGCCTGTCACCCCGTGTGTTGGTGGTGAGCATGCACGATGAACCCGCTATGGCGGATCGTGCATTCGCACTTGGCGCAAACGGTTACCTGTGCAAGCGCTCGGATCCAGAACTCCTCGTTGAGGCCGTGGCCCAGGTGGCCGTTGGCCGCCGCTTCATCGACCCGGCCGTCTGCCGCGTTGCTCCAGACCATGCCAATGATATGTCGCCCGATCTGGCGCAGCTGACTGACCGCGAATTCGAGATATTTCGCCAACTGGCTGAGGGACGCCCGGTGGAAGACATTGCGCGCGCGCTGAGCCTGAGCGCCAAAACCATCGCCAATCACGGGACCGCAATCCGCAGCAAGCTCGGCATCGACAATCGTGCGGAGCTTGCCCGAGTGGCGCTTGCAGCGGGTGTGGTGACCCTACCGTGAGTGGGCTGCCTTGGCATGCCCGCGGACGCCGCGGACTTGAACTTCGCTGGCAGCTGTCGCTGATCATCGGGCTGCTGCTCACGGCAACCCTGTTGCTCGCCGCCTGGATGTCTATCCGTAGCGCGCAAGCTGT
>TARA_R110000850_G_scaffold152114_5_pt1 | contig 18649 bp, 12 predicted proteins | sample TARA_R110000850 | Tara Oceans TARA_R110000850 (sample SAMEA4397586) | marine metagenome | biome: Polar Biome; feature: [SRF] surface water layer (ENVO:00010504); material: water (ENVO:00002006), including particulate matter (ENVO:01000060) such as... | depth 5 m | reverse complement strand
AGGCCTGCGGCGCAGGCGCAGGCTCGGACACCGCCATCGGAAGTTCTTGCTCGGACTCAGGCTCCTGCACCCCTTCAACAACTTCAGCGGCGTCGCGGGAGTGCCACAGCTCAATTCCAAGAGCCTTCAGATACCGAGCTTTGCGGACACTATTCATCAACTCAATGCTGGTCCCGCTCAGAGAACCTGCATAACGCCGGCACTTCGGGCAATTGCACTGACAAGACCGTCATCAGGCTGCTTCCCAGGAATGTCCATCCAAGCTGCGCGAAGCTTGCGACAGACACAGGAATTGCTTGGCCGACGTTTTGATGCGACCCGACTCTTCAACAAAACCGAACTTTCGCAGCAGGTGCATGCAAGGTTTGTTCTCCCGATGCACGCTGGCACGAATATGCGACAGCTGCAGATGATCGAATCCATAGTCGATCATGCTCGCAACCATCTGGCTGCCAATATTCTTCAACCAGTGTCCTGCCCTGGTTGCGAGCATGAGTTCGAGTTCGCTTTCACCATGAAAATGCCAGAATCCACAAAAGCCTAGCAGCTGCCCCTCGCCGTCATAGGCGCCCCATAACCCCTGTCCGCGCTCTTCAAATATCACGCGACTGCGCATGAGGATGTCCCGCGTCATCTGGAGTTCCAGCGCATGGCCGTCCCACAAGTAACGACACACTTCAGGTGCGCTCCAAAGCGTCTGCAAGGACGCTGCGTCCTCCTCACCGAGCGGAGAAAGACGCAGGTCCGTGGTCAACAGTTCCGACGGCCGGATCAGGCGTGACACCTGCTCCGGATCGGTTTTGCGGCGACGGGCTTTACGCCACAGCACGATTGTCCGCTCCGACCGGCGCCGCATGCTTGCGGGCCAAGCGGTTGAGGCCTCCAAGGATGGCCTTGAGAGACGCCGTCACGATATTGGAATCAATACCAACACCATAAACGCTGCGGCCTTCTTCAACCCTGAGTTCGATATAGGTGACGGCCTCAGCGTCTGCGCCCTTGCTGATCGCGTGCTCATGATAATCACTGACGGTGATCTTCTCACCGCTGAGCTTGCCCAGCGCCTGGACAAACGCATCAATCGGCCCATTGCCATTGCCTGCCAACTTGTGGCGCTGACCGGCCATGAGAATTTCGGTGGTGAGGTCCACCTGATTCTGCTTCGAGTCCTCCACCAGATGATGCGCCACGTACTGGTACGGCGCATCGTTCTGCAAGTACTCCGCCGAGAATATCTCCCAGATATCCGAGGCGCTGACCTCCTTGCCGCTAACGTCCGTGACACTTTGCACCACCTGACTGAACTCGATCTGCAAGCGTCGCGGCAAGCTCAGGCCGTACTCGGCTTCGAGCAAGTAGGAAATGCCGCCTTTGCCCGACTGCGAGTTCACGCGAATTACGGCTTCGTAACTGCGCCCGAGATCCATCGGGTCAATCGGCAAATACGGCATATCCCAGATATCGCCTTCCTTGCGTGCATGGAAAGCTTTCTTGATGGCGTCCTGATGCGAACCTGAGAAAGAGGTGAAAACCAGATCGCCCACATAGGGGTGACGCGGATGAACCGGCAACTGGTTGCAGAACTCCACCGCCTGACGAACCTCGTCGATATCCGAGAAATCGAGGCCGGGATGAATGCCCTGCGAATACATGTTCAAGGCCAGATTCACGACATCAACATTGCCGGTGCGCTCGCCGTTGCCAAACAGGCATCCTTCCACACGGTCTGCACCGGCCATCATCGCGAATTCTGCGGCGGCCGTTCCGGTACCGCGATCATTGTGTGGATGTGCAGACAGGACAATCGCATCCCGACGCTGGAGGTTGCGGTGCATCCACTCAACCATGTCGGCGAAGATATTCGGTGTGGAATGCTCGATGGTTGCCGGCAGATTGATGATGCAGGGCTGTTCTGCAGTCGGGGCCCAGACCTCGGTAACGGCATCGACGATATCGCGCGAAAACTCCAGTTCAGCGCCGGAGAACATTTCGGGGGAATATTCAAAAACCCATTCGGTATCCGGCTGTGCCTGCGCCAACTGCTTGATAATCCGCGCATGCTCCACGGCCAACTGCGAAATCACCTCAGCCTTGGACAAGTTGAATACAACGCGCCGCATGACCGGAGCCACGGCGTTGTAGTAATGCACGATGGCGCGCCGCGCACCGCGAAGGGACTCAAAAGTGCGTTCAATGAGAGGTTCGCGTGCCTGCGTAAGCACCTGAATGGTGACGTCCTCAGGAATCCGGTCTTCTTCAATCAGGAAACGGATAAAGTCGAAGTCGGTCTGTGATGCAGACGGGAATCCGGCCTCGATCTCCTTGAAGCCGAGCTTGCACAAGGTCTCGAACATGCGCAGCTTGCGGCTGCGGTCCATCGGTTCAATCAGCGCCTGATTGCCATCGCGCAGATCAACGCTGCACCAGATGGGCGGATGGGTAATGACTTTGTCCGGCCAGGTTCGATCTTTCAAACCCACCGGGGCAAATGACCGGTATTTCGTGGCGGGATTCTTCAACATGCTCATGATCAGGGTTCCTTGCGGCCCAACGGCGGTGGCTCTTGCGTGTATTGTCGCGCACACGAGCGCCGAGGCCTACTCTTGACGTAAATAACTTTGGGATGTTGCACGGTTGAGGCCCCGTGCGGCCGCGTTTTCTTATCTGCCCGAGGGCAGCAGTCGCAGCACTAGCGCCAGACAGCCGCGAGCCGCGATTGACGCATCGCAAGGGGCTGTAAAGGTGGCGCTTCGGAAAGTCATGGGCCCAATGTACCCAAGGCGCGGCCCAATGCCAAGCCTGCGAGAAGACTGCTGCGATGAAAGGACAGGATTCGCGGCGCGGACGTTTGGACATGAATGCGAGATCAGTGCCAATAGGTCTGTCCGCCGCAACGCCCTACTATGGGCATCAGCCCCAACCCGAGGCGGACTCCCATCCCCCGCCCACGTAAACAGACGCCCATGAAACAGAAAGCCGTACTCCTGTTATTGATCCTTGCCGCCGTTGGCGGGTTTTTCTACTTCGATCTTGGGCAATACCTGTCGCTGGAGTTTCTTCAGCAGCAGCGCGCTTCGCTGGTGGAGTATCGCGATGCAAACCCGATACTCGCGACTGTGGCCTTCTTTCTGGTCTATGCCACGGCGACAGCGCTATCCATTCCCGGCGCGCTCATCCTGACCCTCGCGGCAGGTGCGATATTCGGTCTGCTGTGGGGAACGGTGCTGGTGTCATTTGCCTCCACCGTAGGCGCAACCGGTGCATTTCTCGCCGCACGCTATCTGCTGCGAGACACCATCCAGAACCGCTATGGAGATCGGCTCAAAGCCATCAACTCGGGTGTAGAGAAGGACGGGCCGTTCTACCTGTTCACCTTGCGCCTGATCCCGATCATTCCGTTCTTTCTCATCAATCTTCTGCTCGGCCTCACCCGAATGGCGGCTCGCACCTTTTTCTGGGTGAGCCAGCTCGGCATGCTTGCGGGCACGGTGGTCTATGTGAATGCGGGCACTCAGCTGGCCCAGATCAGTTCCAAGGGCGACATCCTGTCGCCGGGCCTGATCGGTGCCTTCGTACTGCTGGGCATTTTCCCATTCATTGCGCGGGCTATTGTCAGGGCCGTGCGCGCACGAAAAGTCTATGCGCGATTCAACAAGCCCCATCAGTTTGATCGCAACATGATTGTTATCGGCGCCGGTTCAGCCGGACTGGTGTCGGCCTACATTGCAGCGGCGGTGAAGGCAAAAGTCACCCTGATTGAAAAACACCAGATGGGCGGCGATTGCCTCAACACCGGCTGCGTACCTTCCAAGGCGATCCTGCGCACCGCCAAACTGGCGTCCCACATACGGCGCGCGGGCGAATTTGGCGTGCAGGCCAGTGCGCCGAAGGTTGATTTCGCAGCGGCCATGAAACGTGTTCATCAGGTTATCGCAGACATCGAGCCGCATGACTCCGTCGAGCGATATACGGAGCTTGGCGTCGAGTGTCTTCAGGGCAATGCAAGACTGATTGATCCCTGGACCGTCGAGGTCAACGGCAAGAAGCTCACCGCTCGCAGCATTGTGATTGCGGCGGGCGCAGAGCCTTTTGTTCCCCCCATTCCTGGGCTGAATGAATCTGAGTACCTGACTTCGGACAACATCTGGAGCCTGACCGAACTGCCGCCGCGTCTGGTGGTTCTTGGTGGCGGGCCGATTGGTAGCGAGATGACGCAGGCCTTCGCCCGACTCGGCTCCAAAGTGACGCAGGTTGAAATGGCAGACCGACTGATGAGCCGCGAGGACCCGGACGTCAGCCGGCTCGTCGCAGAGCGGTTTCGCTCGGAAGGCGTTGACGTTCGTCTGAATACCGAAGCCATCAAGGTACATGAAGACGCCGACGGCAAATACCTGATCTGCAAGCGTGACGGCATCGAGGAGAAGATCGCGTTTGATCAGATCCTCGTGGCAGTGGGTCGTGCGGCCCGGCTCAAGGGTTACGGACTTGAGGAACTCGGCGTCAAGACCAGTCGAACGCTGGAGGTGAATGAATTTTTGGAAACCAATTTTCCGAATATCTATGCCTGCGGCGACGTCGCCGGCCCCTACCAGTTCACTCACACGGCTTCGCACATGGCCTGGTATGCAGCGGTCAACGGTTTGTTCGCGCCTCTGCTCTGGCTGCGCGGCGGGCCTTTCAAGGTGGATTACTCGGTCATTCCCTGGGCAACGTTCACCGAGCCTGAGGTGGCACGGGTCGGCCTGAATGAAACCGACGCCAAGGCACAGAACGTGTCATACGAAGTCACCACCTTCGGCATTGATGATCTTGATCGCGCCATTGCCGACGGTGAGGCTCACGGTTTCGTCAAAGTGCTCACGGTGCCCGGCAAGGACCGGATTCTGGGGGTGACCATCGTCGGGGAGCACGCCGGCGACCTGATCTCGGAATATGTCTTGGCCATGCGCCATGGTCTGGGCCTGAACAAGATTCTCGGCACGATTCACATCTATCCCACCATGGCCGAAGCCAACAAGTATGTGGCCGGACAATGGAAGCAGGCGCACAAACCCGAGGCACTTTTGAATTGGGTCGAGCGCTTTCATGACTGGAGGCGCTCATGAGGCAGACCCGCTTACTCAACATCATGCTGCTTGGCATGAGTTTCTGGCTGGGAGGCGCCAGCGCCGCCACGTTCGACCACAGCTACCGCGACTACAACGACCTGCTACAGGCCCATGTCCAATGGACAGACCAAGGTCATGCGAGTGCGGTGGACTACACAAAGCTGAAGAAGAACGAAGCTTCACTCGACCCGGTCTTGTCCACACTATCAAAGGTGGATGCCGGCGACTTCTCGAACTGGTCAATGGCCCAGCAAATGGCCTTCCTCATCAACGCTTATAACGCTTTCACTTTGAAACTGATCCTCAGCGAGTATCCGGACCTTGATTCCATCAAAGATCTGGGATCGCTGCTGCGATCACCGTGGAAAAAGTCCTTTTTTACGCTGCTGGGAAAAGAGCGCAATCTGGACTGGATTGAACATGAACGTTTGCGTCCTGTGTACAAAGATCCGCGGGTGCACTTTGCGGTCAACTGCGCCTCGATCGGCTGCCCTGCCCTGCGACCGGAAGCTTTTGTGGCTGAGCAACTCAACGCACAACTCGACGATCAGCAAAAGAGATTCCTGGGTGATCGCAGCCGGAATCACTTCGATCCGGAATCGGGCGTACTTCGCGTATCCCACATATTCAACTGGTTTTCTGCTGATTTTGAGATTGGCTCTCAGAAAGTTAAGGACTGGATGTCTGCCCGAGCCAGCCTGCTCTCAGATGATGAAAAAGCGAAAAGCCTGATTCGTCAGGGCCAGTTCAAGATCAAGTTCGGCGAGTACGACTGGAAACTCAACGACCTGCCGGGATGATCCGCAACGTGCGAACACAGGCTCCTGAAGCCCGCTTGCCTCAGATCAGCTGACGCGTATCAACGCGCCACCGTGGAACACGCGGGTCCGTCACCAGACTCAGCAGATGCCCTGTTCCGCCTGGGCTGCCGGGCTTGCCGTCCCAGAGACAGACCATGTGCAGTGGTTGTTCACCATAGGCACGGGCAGAACCGACCAGCCACTGGTTGCAAAGCTCGAAAGGATCACCGGACTGCGGGCCCAGCTCGGTCGGCATGGCCCGAATCGGGCGATCAAGACGACTGCGGACCTGTTCGTAGCGCGCCTGCCATTGATCGCCGCCCACTGCCACCGAACGTTGAATGAATTCCGGTTCCACAAACGGCTGCAACCATTGCACCGGGACTTGCGCGTCCAGACAGCACTCTGAAAAAAGCAGATCCGCGCCACATGCGCCCTGGGTCAGGCACAGATCATCCTGATTGGCCTGCAGCTTGGCGATAATCTGCCGCATCTCGTCTATCGCGCGCGCTACAGCAGCTTCCGGGAAGCGCGGCGATGGCCGGTCCGGCGCGTCGATCATATGGCCGGAAAAAAGGATGACCTGTCTGGGTGTTGCGCGGCTCACGAGGCGTCGGCGCGCAAACCTTGAACGTAGACATACCGACCGGTTCTGCGATCACGTACATAACTCAACAGATTGCCGCGATTGCGCCCGCCACCGGGCGGCAATACCGAGATATGCACCCATCCCGAATTGGGACCCTGTGCCGGGTCATAACATTCACAGATGATCTGGTCGAAACCATCCGGAAGATTCTCTGAAGCCCAGCTTGCAAGCTCAATTGTAGGAACCCCGGCCACTTCAACATCACAGGCGCAACCCAGGGTGTGCTGGCTGGTACTGATCCAGCTGCGAGGTTTGCTCTTGAGCACCCGTTCCAGAGCCTGCGAGCGATAGACGCTATTCGGCGAATACCGCCCAAACTGATCACGAATCGGTTGCATCACCTTGCGGGCCAGGTACACCGCCGCACGAAGCTGCTCATCACTTTCAAAGTTGTTGTCGACGTTGTTTCGGCTTGCGGTCTGCGAGGCGGTCAACTCGTAAAAGCGGAAGTTGTCACTCACTTGATCCTGCGGATCAAGCTGCCCGCGTTTGAGTTTTTCCAAAGCCGTCTTGCGATGATCCTTGCTGTTCTGTGGCATCACATTCTCCGATCAAAGCACATCGCAAATGGATTGCAGCGCAGTGGCCAGGCGCTTGCCCGCCGCCTTTGAACGCGGTCTGCTGCTGGCCATTTCAATGACAAACTCGAGTTGCTCGACAACCGATGCACGCTCTCTGGGACTCGCGCCCCGCTCCAGCGCACGGCGATAGATGCCGATGAGTTCATCACCGGTCTGCTGGTCCAGCGCGTCCTCGACCAGGGCCAGTGCAATGCGCGCATCTGCCAGCCCCGCTCCGGACCAGAAATCCGGATTCAGGCGATTCTTTTCTCCCATACGCTTGATCGCGGTATCACAGCGCTCCAGCAGCTCTTTCTTCTGTTCCGGCGACATGCGTGTACGCGGCGTCCACCACTGCCGCATCATTTCAGCCATCACATAGTTGAGCACGGAGTAGGTTTGCCCCGGACGCTGCCTGCTGGCCTCCAGATAATAGTTGGCCATGTTGGTGAGCGCCTCGATCCTGGGCTCTTCCTCCGGCTGAATCCAGGCCAGCCGCTTGCATGCCGAGCCCAACAGGCTCAAGCGTTCCGCTGTGACCGCATGTGCGCAAAGCGCATCCAGTGCCTTGACCGCATGCTCAATTCGCTCCACCAGCGGCACCCAGGCCTCGGGATCAACACGGGCAGAGGATTTTCTCAGTGCATTCCACTGTTCAACAGCACTACGCACGCCAATGTTGGCCCTTTGCTCCAGCACGCGAATATCGCAGTAGCCCATATCTGATCCCAGAGCGCGGTCAAACCATTGCGTTGCATCCTCGAAGTTCTCGAACTCGGCGTATGCATAGCCGATTGCCGCCGCCACATCCGCTCGTTCGGTCCAGGACTCGGTGACGGGAATTCTGGCCAGCAGATCGCCCACGCGCCGCCGAGCCTCCTGCTCTTTTTCAGCGGTGACTTCGCCCTGATTGCGTTGCATGCGCACCGCACCGCGAAGGCTGTCCAGATCACAAATCAGCTGTGACACCGAGTAATAGCTCGTGGTCTGTGATCGCCGAGCCGATCCGCCGCCGGGCCGAAGCGAGAACGCGGGATCGCCGTAACATTGGTAGGCACCCCATGTGTTGGATTCAGGGAAGCCCTCCCAGACTCGCTCGCGGGCACTGCGAACAGCGTCACCGAAGCACGCACCGTCCATCATCTGATCGTAGAAGCGCTCGGCAAACACTTTTGCCGCGGCATCATCCACCGCCCAACCCGCAGCCACGACTGCGCGTACGCCCATCTCGATGAACTCGATTGCGAGGTTGGAAGCCAGGTTTGCAAAATCAACGCTCGCACCTTCTGCCTGCTCGGCACTACCGAGATGGCAGCAATTGAGGAATACAAGCTCGGGCACGCAACGCATCTGCGCAATATCACCAGGCGTCAGGAAAACATTCTTCCCGATTACCATGCCCGAGACGTACTTCTTGCCGGAAACCGCGTCTTCAGCTTCAAAGTTGTGTACGCCATGCCCGGCCATGTGCAGGATGCGCCAATTGTCAGCGTGCAGCCCGCCGATGACATCGTCTGCGGTTTCGGCAAAGGAATCTCGCACCGAATAACCGCGTTCCGAGAGCAGACCTGCCACTGCGCGCGCTTCGGCTTCCGCACCCGGCAGTGAAGAAAATGTGGTGCTTGCACCCAGGTCTGGATTACCGACCACAAACGCCGTCGCGCCCTGCGCATGCAAGGGCTGACTCCGGAACCGTGGCGTCCGCAATTGGCGCAAGTACCCTGCAGCAACTGCGGGAGGCCGCTTGCCACTCCATCGGTCTTCCAGCATCTCCCAGGGATATCGCGCCGACTCGTTATCGAGCAGCACGATCATGTCCCTCTGCTCCGGCGATACTTCCTTGAGCCGATTGGGCAGCAGCATTTCAAACAGGGTTCTGGCCGCGTCGCTGTCACGAGCGGTGCTCTTGCAGGCTCGGCTGACAAACTCATCGGCCAGCTTCAACTGGCCAGCGACAACAAATTCTTCAGCGCGCGCGCGATCAGTCACCGGGACAAAGCGCAGACGTCCATTGCGCGCATCGTGAGCAATTTCCATGCGCTGCCACCAAGCGTCGTCGCTTTCAAACATGACGCGCCTGCGGCCACCTTCGCCTTCTTCAACAACGCGACGATCCCAGCGTAGTTGCCGACCCAGATTCTCATCGGCCATCACCCGTTCCAGATGACGCGCCGCGCCGATGGCCACGTCCTCCAGCAATTCCACAAACTCGATCTCGTCGATCAGGACGCGCTTGGCCAGTCCGGAGTCGTGAAGTTGCTGGTTGGCCGCGATGACGCTTCGCAACAGACTGTGGATGGATTCGCGCAGTGGCAGGCCGCCCGCGCCGGTACCAATCAGCAGGAAGGACAAACGCGCGCAGCGAACCGACTCTAGTGCGCCGAATCGCGAGTCCGGACAATCGGCAACCTTGATCGCGTACTCGAGCAGGGCCTGCCGCGCCGATTGTTCCAGCGCGCCGGGCGACAGACTGCCCACTTGCCCCAGGCCGAGCACCAGGGCCCCCGGCGGCTGATCCTGCGCATCGGCCTGCAGGAACACTGCATGACTACCGGCAGCGCCCGGATACAGGCCCAGGGCACGCTGCTGCGACAGCTTGCCATCCAGTCTCCAGTCCAGCGCCCGCTCTGCGCCGATGATGGCGTCGCCCAAATAATGCCCGACCACGACCGGGTAACGGGCATAGGCCAGGTCGCCATGGCGAATGGAGACCCGTACGGGGGGCGCTGAACGGTCGGTGCCAGACTGTCCGGAAAGAACCGCCTGCAGGCCCAGAAGCGGTTGCATGAATTCTTTCTCGCTAGGGAGAGAATCGGTCACCGGGCGATCGCTGATCGGGAAGATCTCACCGGTGCGGTGACCTCTTGCATTACCCGGGGGCGAGGTACTCAGGCGCGCACTGCGGCCGTTTTCGATCAATTCAAGATAGGCCGGAAAAGCCCAACTGGCAGCGCAGAGCGCATCGTGTGCGACACCCGGCACGTAGTAGAACGCCACCTCATCCAGACGCCCCGATGACCAGGGCACCGTGCCGTCGCCTTCGGCTGTTGCCATGAATTGGAGTTCGGGCTGACCGCGGCGACCGGTCTGCACGCGATAGTCCACCACGGTCTCATCCTGGCAGCCGGCGATGTAGACCATGTGCTGTGGATCTACCGGCGATGCCTCGATCAACTGCCAGGTCTTGCGCGCTTCTCGCAGCGCTGACGCCAGCGGCAGTGACCAGCTTTCGGACAACTCCTGCTTGAGCGCTTTCCAGACCTCGCCATCCGCAAAGTCCGGCGCGCCGGAAGATGGCAGCAGTTCGAGCAGGCCGGGATAGCGGCGCACGACATCAATCATCTCGTCGCGGTCGCGGGTCAGGTCGAGCAGGATCAGTTTCTTCTGCGTGGGGTTGCAGCCGGCGAGCCAGCGCATCGCCTCATGAGAGCCGCGATTGGGCGTGCCCAGCATGATCAAGCGACTATCCGGCAGCGCGCAGATACGCGCCCAGAGTTCCGGCCGCTGCGCGATGAAAGCTCGAACAACCAGCCCTCCCATGGAGTGCGCGACCAGCCGCAGGGGTTGTTCGTCGCGCTCACATTCGGGAAGCAACTGCTCGATCTTTTCCGCAAGTCGCCCCGCTGCTTCGCGCACGGAGTGGCGCCAGTCGTAGGGAAAGATTTCTACGCGGTGGCTATTACTGAGAAACGAAACGAGCGGCCCATAGAAGCCTTCCAACAAGCTGTGCGGCTCTGCGCCCCGCCCGAACTCAAGCTTGCCGAGCCCGCCGAACATCAGGCGGCGGTAATGCAGCCAGATGTCCTTGGAACCCACCCGAAGTGCAGACCCCATGGTGCCGGGCAACATGATGGCAATCGGTCGCGGCGTGGAACCGGACCGGCTGCGCGCAATTGCCTTTTCAAGGCCAGGCACATGTTCACTGGCAGAGGATATCGGCCGAAACCCGCCCAAGTTGCCTTCTGTGCGCGTCAGACCGGACGCCAGCAGACGGATGGTCTTCTCGTTCTTGAAGTAGTTGAAATGGTTCACGCTGGCGCCCTGGTCGCGCTCAAATCGCGCGCCATGGTCAGGTCGCCTCGCCCCGCCCAGCATGGAGGGCGTGTTGACCACCAGGTCATGCTCACCACCATAGAACCAGTCTGTCGCCAGCAGCTTGAGGCGCGACCAGATCGAGTCACCCTGCACATCACCGGCGATGACGGAAAGGTCAGCACTCACCTGCAAAGTTGGCAGGTTGAGCAGGCGAATCAGGGGTGAGCCCGGCATCATCGCCTCGAGTCCAGGCAAGGAACGCGGATCGGTCCTTTCCTTGACCACGGACAGCACAAAGTCGAGGAAATCACTCACGGCGCCACCGGCCAGGGTATCGAGCCCGCCGTGCTCCATGATCGTGTTCAACACCGACAACCAGCGATCCAGGCGACCGGACGCCAGCGTGGTACCACGAGCAGGACAGGCCACGCGCACAAACCTGGAGACCTTGAACCGCTTGTCATCCAGTGTCTTGAGCAGCAGGCGGAACTGGTCCCGCTGTTGCTGGCGAGCCTCCTGATACGCCTGTGCTGGTGCGCCAAACAATCGCGGCAAGCCCAGCTCCTGGCCCATCGCCGGATCGTCTGAGAACAGGGTATCGAGTAAGGTCGCGCCGTCGTCCAGCGGCTGGTCAAACGTTGCTGACTCCGTGCGCGACCCCAAACACATCAATTCGCTGACCAGACCCCCTCGAGAGTGACTGACCAGATGAATCTCGGCGTCACTGGGCAGCATCTGTGCAAGCTCAAGCGCATTGTCGATAGGAGACACGCTTAGCGAGCGATGCTCGAAAGCAAAGCTTCGATCTGCGTAGAGCGCGTGCATGGCCTTGCGCGCCTCAAGGCCAGCGGAGGTCTCCCAGAGTCCAGAAAAACTGCCTGTCATGCTCGATGCTGTACCGTGCACGAACATCAGGATGGGGCCTGACAAACCCTGAATCTGTGCGGCGCTGACAGGTGAAAAATGCAGGTCGGAATCGAGCGGCACCCGGTAGAGCCCGGGCGCGTTCTTGAGAATCGCGGTTTCGGCTTTCTTGCCGAGGCTCTGTGCTGCCTTGCCCGCCAGATCAACCCCAAAAAATTCGAGCAGGCGAATGCCAATCTTGAGCAGGCCGCGTTCGCCCGGCTCCACTTGCGGCCCCACGATCTCACAGATCGGCGCACCCCCATCGCGTGCAACTTCAACGCGACCGTAATCGGCGGCCAGATCATCCGCGCGCAGCCACATGACCAGATCGTTGTCGAAGCGGACGCGAACCAGGTCGTCTCCTGAGATCTCGACGGTGCCCGCACCATCTCTGGCACTGCCCGGACGCATGCTCAACAGCGGCGCCAGACGCGTATCAGAAGTAAGCGGAATTTGACTTGAAGCAGGCTGCGCCTCACCCCGGAATCGAATCTTGTTGCTCATCGGCAAACCTCTTTCGAGGTCAGGACGAACGATGTGCACTCATTGCGCACAATGCTGAGATCGCGTGACATGGACTCTCCCTTTCCGAGCACGGGGAATTGCGCGGCAATTCCAATCTGAGACTGCCGAACGGTGCGTTCTGCAGTGGTGCTATTTAAGGCGAATCCTGTTCATGAGAACAAGTACAACTTCGAAGATGGCAGCTGATTCGCGTGAATCAAAGCACATCGCGGGAACCTCAGGATAAATCCGCAAGGCCCTACTGCTGCTTCAGGGCGTCGTAGTTCCTCGCGCCTTTGTGCCCTTCTTCGCCCAGATCAGGCTGACAGGGCCAGACAGCGCATACAGGAAGAAGATCAGGAACAGCATCTTCGGCGGGCTGATCATGACCAGCAACAAGGCGCCAACCACCGCGGCAAAGGACAGAAAACGCATCGGCCCGGCAAGGTCGAGCTTCTTGAAACTGTTGTAGCGAATGCTCGACACCATCAACAGGCCGGTCACCAGGGTCAGCGGCCCCGCAACAATCAACACGTCTTGCCCGCTGAGGCCCAGATCATGTGCGGCCCATACGAAAAAGGTGATCAGGCCCGCAGCAGCCGGACTGGGGAGCCCGAAGAAATCTTTCGAACCACCGGCAATGGCAACCAGCACATTGAAGCGCGCCAGGCGCAAGGCGGCGCAGGCGGTAAAACTGAAGGCCAGCACCCAGCCCAGACGTCCGCCAAGCCACGGATATGCCGAGAGGTGCTGAAGGCTAAAGGCGAACATGATGATGCTGGCCGCCACGCCAAAGGCCACCATGTCACAGAGCGAATCGTATTCCTTGCCGAAGTCGCTTTCGCTTCCGGTCATACGCGCGATGCGCCCATCCAGCGCGTCGGCAATCATTGCTGCAAGAACACCCACCGCGGCGTTCTCAAAGCGCCCGGTCATTGCCATCACCACACCGTAAAAGCCGCCAAAAAGCGTAACGGTGGTGAACAGGTTGGGCAGAAGATAGACGCCCTTCTTTCGCGAAACTGGCGGTGTGTCGTCTTGCATCTTCAGGTTCCGGCGTACTGCCGTTGGCACAAATAGGCCCACCATCTTACGCCGATGGTGGGCCTCATGAATCCTGCGCCAAGGATTTTCTTAAGCGAGCCTTAGTTCTTGGTCTTGTCGACCAGCTTGTTCTTGGCGATCCAGGGCATCATGCCGCGCAGCTTGGCGCCCACTTCCTCGATCTGGTGCTCGGCACCGATGCGGCGACGCGCTTTCAGCGTGGGGCCGCCCGCCTGGTTCTCAAGCACGAACTCGCGCGCGAACTGGCCGGTCTGGATCTCGGTGAGGATCTTCTTCATTTCCTTCTTGGTTTCTTCGGTCACCACACGCGGGCCGCGCGTGTAGTCGCCGTATTCAGCCGTATTGGAAATGGAGTAGCGCATGTTGGCCATGCCGCCTTCGTACATCAGGTCAACAATCAGCTTGAGTTCGTGCAGGCACTCGAAGTAAGCCATTTCAGGGGCGTACCCAGCTTCAACCAGCGTCTCAAACCCAGCCTGGACCAGCGCGGTTGCGCCGCCGCAAAGGACCGCCTGCTCGCCGAACAGATCGGTTTCGGTTTCTTCGCGGAAATTGGTCTCGATGATGCCGGCTCGGCCACCACCATTGGCTGAGGCATATGAAAGCGCGATCTGCTTGGCACTGCCCGTGGCGTCCTGGCTAATGGCGATCAGGCTCGGCACGCCGCCGCCCTGTGTGTAGGTGCTGCGCACCGTGTGTCCGGGGCCCTTGGGGGCAATCATGATCACGTCGAGATCGGCACGCGGCTCAATCAGGCCAAAGTGAATGTTGAATCCATGCGCAAAAGCCAGTGCTGCACCCTGCTTGAGGTTGGGAGCCACGGATTCTTTGTAGATGGCGGCCTGATCCTGATCAGGGGCCAGAATCATCACCAGATCTGCACCTTTCACAGCTTCGCCAACTTCCTTGACTGCCAGGCCGCTGTTGACGGCCTTGTCCCAGCTCTTGGAGCCTTTGCGCAGCGCCACGGTGACATCAACGCCTGAATCCTTCAGGTTAAGCGCATGGGCATGGCCCTGTGAGCCATATCCCAGAATCGCGACCTTCTTGGACTGGATAATTGAAAGGTCTGCGTCTTTGTCGTAATAAACCGTGATGCTCATAGTCTGAAAACTCCGGAAAGCGTTTCTTGAAAGTGTTGATATGAAACTTGAATAAGCGCGGCACCAGGAAAATCACGGTTGCCACGCATGCGTGAGGGACGCTGACTCTAGGCAGGCATCGCCATGATCTGCGTGCCACGACCGAGTGCAGCCACACCGCTGCGAACCAGTTCGAGTACATCTGCAATCGCTGACAGCTCGCTGACGAACTCGTCGACCTCTGCGCCGGTACCGGCGAGGCGAATGGTTCGGGTCTCGGCGCTTTCGTCCAGCAGGATTGCCCGATGCTTGCGGGCGCACTCGGTAACCTGCGCGATCACGTCTCCACTGGCCTCAACCTTGATCAGAACCAACTCGCACTCCAGATGGTCCTGAGTTACCAGATCTTCAATCTCGACCACGTCAATCAGCTTGCGGGTCTGCTGAACAATCTGATGAACGACGTCATCCGAGCCATTGGTGACAAGCGTGAGCCGCGACACAGTCGAGTCGTGCGTCGGCGCAACCGACAGGGAGTCGATGTTGTAGCCACGGGCGGAGAACATGTTGGCCACCCGTGCAAGGGCACCCGCTTCGTTCTGCAACAGTATGGAAATGATATGGCGCAAGGCCGGAATCCCAGCAGGAAAGGGGCGCGACTTTAATCCTGTGAGGGTTTCGGGGCAAGCTCGGGCCAGTCGCCTGGAAGCAGTCAGCAGGACGGCTGGATACCTCCGCACCGCCCTTGGCGACAGCAAATTACGGCATTCGGGCATCGGCTGCGGGGCCGGTTTATGTTATAAATCGCCTCTTTTTTCCCCGATCTGTCAGCAGTCTCATGAATGCCGCAATGCCCATACCCGAAAGCTCCGAATCCGATATCACCCTGAGTGGCGCCGAAACCGTCGTCCAGGTGCTGGCGGATGAAGGTGTAGACGTCATTTTCGGGTACTCAGGCGGCGCCATTCTGCCAACCTACGACGCTGTGTTTCGCTACAACGAAACCCACCGTGGCACGGACGGCGTGGAGCCCATGCCCTTGATCGTGCCTGCAAATGAACAGGCCGCCGGCTTTATGGCCGCCGGCTATGCCCGTGCTTCCGGCAAAGTGGGCGTCTGCCTGGTGACTTCCGGTCCCGGTGCAACCAACACGGTAACGCCGGTACGGGATTGCGCTGCCGACTCCATTCCCATCGTGGTGCTGTGTGGGCAGGTTCCCACCGCCGCGATCGGCTCGGACGGCTTCCAGGAAGCCCCGGTGAGCACCATCATGGGCTCGGCTGCCAAACACGTGTTTCTGGTGACCGATCCGAACAAGCTCGAGGCCACCCTGCGCAGTGCCTTCGAGATTGCCCGCAGCGGCCGACCTGGCCCGGTGGTCGTGGATATTCCCAAGGATGTGCAGAACTGGAGCGGCCCGTTTCGGGGTCAGGGTGTCCTGCCCCTGCCCGGTTATCGCGCCCGTCTGAACAAGATCGTGTCCAACACGCTGGATGAGGAAGATGCGGAAAGCTTCCTGGCCATGCTCAAGCAATCCAGCCGTCCCCTGCTGTATGCCGGTGGTGGCGTGATCAACGGCGGAGCTTCAGAGCAACTGCGGGCGTTCTCCGATGCATTTGGCATTCCGGTAACAACCACGCTGATGGGCATTGGCGCTTACGACACAACGCGTGAGTTGTCCTTGCAGATGCTGGGCATGCACGGCACCGCCTTTGCAAACTACGCCGTCGATGATTGCGACTTTCTGATCGCGGTCGGTGCCCGGTTCGACGACCGCGTGGCTGGCGTGCCGTCAAAGTTCGCCCCCAACGCAAAACACATTGCGCATCTGGATATTGATCCTGCGGAGATCGGCAAGGTCAAGTCGGTTGACTGGCACCACGTGGGCGACGTGTCTCAGGCGCTCAGCAAGCTGACCAGCTATATCCAGGCAAAGGGATTCCAGCCCGCCTTTGCGCCCTGGCATCAGCACATTGCGGAACTCAAGAAGACGCACGCGATGAACTATGAGCGCGAAGGAGATGCCATTCAGCCTCACGCCGTGATTGAAGCGCTGAACGCAATCACGCAGGGCAATGCGGTGGTGTCTACCGGCGTGGGCCAGCACCAGATGTGGGCCGCACAGTACTTCGACTTCAAGCAACCCCGGCTGTGGCTGACCTCTGGCTCGATGGGCACGATGGGCTTCGGACTACCGGCGGCCATTGGCGCTGCGTTTGCGCGCAAGGACTGTGTCGTCATCGACATCGATGGCGATGCTTCCATTCGAATGAATCTGGGAGAACTGGAAACCGCCACCACCTATAACCTGCCGGTCAAGATTGTCGTGCTCAACAATTATGGCGACGGCATGGTGAAGCAATGGCAGCGACTGTTCTTCGCTTCGCGTTATTCGGGCTCGGACAAGAGTCTGCATCGCAAGGATTTCATCAAGGCAGCCGAGGCTGATGGCTTTGAGTTCGCCAAGCGTGTGGAGCACAAGGCTGACCTCGAGCGGGTTGCAAAAGAATTCATTGATTTTCCTGGACCCGCTTTCCTGGAAGTCGTCATTGACCCCATGGCTTCGGTGTACCCCATGGTGGGCCCCGGCATGAGTTACCGGCAGATGATCACTGGCGACTGGATTGCTGCGCGCGACGAAGCCCAAGACAGTACGGGCGACAAAGCAGATCTGTTCTGAGATTCAAAGTCTGACTCCGCAATTGCACTCAAACCTGGCCTTGCAAGCAAAATGGAAAAAGCCGAAGCACTTCCCGTGAAGCAGTCTCGTGATGGCAGTGTCCTCACGCTACAGTTGAACCGCGCTGACAAGAAGAATTCGCTGACCCAGGACATGTACTCTGTTCTGGCCGCGTCTATTCGCGCCGCTGCAACGGACCCCGAAGTACGCATTCTGGTGCTGACGGGTTCAGAGGACTCATTCTGCGCCGGCAATGACATGGTTGATTTCCTCAAAAGAGCGGATGGTGGCGGTGATGCGCCCGTGATTCAGTTCATGAATGCCCTCGCGGCCTTTCCAAAACCGGTGATTGCATCCGTCAATGGATTGGCTATTGGCGTTGGTGTCACCATGCTGCTTCATTGCGACCTGATCTACGCAAGCAAGAGCGCCCGTTTTCAGCTGCCCTTCGTAAACATCGGAATTGTTCCGGAATACGCGTCAACCTATCTGATGCCGAGAATCATGGGGCATGCGAAGGCCATGGAACTGGCAATGTTCGGCGAAGCCTTTACGGCAGAACACGCAAGAGAATGCGGCCTGGTCAATGAGGTACTGCCACCGGAAGGTCTTGCCGAACGCGTCAATGAAAGAGCCAAAAAACTCGCTGCTCAGCCTCCCAACGCATTGCGCACCACCAAGCGACTGATGAAGCGCTGGACTGATGCCACTGTGAGTCAGGCAATTCCCCTGGAGGCTTTCCACTTCGTACCCATGCTCAAGTATCCCGAAGCGCAGGAAGCCATCGGCGCCTTCCTGGAAAAGCGTAAACCGGACTTTTCACGCTTCGGCTGATTCGCTGGTCAGCTGCTGGGCATTTCGCCGTAGATGCAGGGCGTGGATTTTCCGCCGCTGAAGGCTACCCAGATTGGGAAAACTCGAGGCCAATTCTCGTCTGCTTAGTCGCAGCAGAAGTGCGGTCGCCCTCTATAGAGCGGGGGGCACTTGGTTTCCGCATACTGCCGTTGCCACCCGGATCAGTGGGTAAATGCGGGCCCTCTGGCCGCCAGCGCGCTGACGCCTCTGCTTGACCATCGACTCCCACGACGCCGAATCACTGCTGGCCGCAAATTCGTTCGTCCGTTGATATCTGGTCACGGCGCATTCGTCTGCAGATCCTTGGGCAGATGACACTGAATGAATCTAATCTGCGCTTTGGCTAGCTGGCTTGCGACAAAGATCCAGGCATTAGAAATCATCGGAGTCCGCGATTGGCGATGA
>TARA_R110000850_G_scaffold67188_10_pt1 | contig 18671 bp, 15 predicted proteins | sample TARA_R110000850 | Tara Oceans TARA_R110000850 (sample SAMEA4397586) | marine metagenome | biome: Polar Biome; feature: [SRF] surface water layer (ENVO:00010504); material: water (ENVO:00002006), including particulate matter (ENVO:01000060) such as... | depth 5 m | reverse complement strand
GAGCAAAACCTCGAAATACTGGTCAGTTTTCAACGCGCAGCAACAAAGACCTGAGCGTGGGGCCTGACCAGTCCATCCTTGATGCGCTGCATCACGCTGGAATGGACCCCAAGTACGCCTGCATGCAGGGCACCTGTGGCACCTGCATTACTCCTGTGCTGGAAGGCGAGGTGGATCACCGGGATGCCTACCTGTCTGAATCAGAAAAGAAGGCCAACTGCAGTATGTGCGTTTGCGTGTCGCGTGCCAGCGGCGAGCGCATCAGCATTGATATGTAGCAACAGATATCGAAGTCGCTCTGTAAGCCGCTCCCCTCAGCCGAAGTGGCTGAGGGGAGCTTTTGCGCAAGGATCTGGGCAGCGGGCTGCCATGCCAGACCGCGTTAGCCGTTCTGCAATTCCTCGCGCATGCGCTGATAGTCCTTGCGATACTTGGCGCCTGCCTGAACCTTCTGGGTTTCACTCAAAAGCTTGCCCGAGACAGGAAAGAATTTTTTCTCCTCTTCACGTAGATGGTGAAGGACCTGATGCGTGAGCTTCTTGGCATTGGCCATCCACCGAGGGCCGGCATGCTCCTGGGTTTGCAGGTCTTCAATGAGTTCGTCGATGGCGTGATGCTCGTGCAGGGCGTGCCGGGCAGACCATAAACCGGCATCGTGCATCAGGATCGGCGCATAGAGAAAGCGCTCTTCGGCAGCAGCATGGGCGGCCAGCTCGATACGCAGATCCGTGAAGGTATCAACACGCTCCTGCGTGCCGGCCTTGGTCTTGAGCAGGGCTTTGCACAACTTGCGCTGCTTCTCGTGACTCTCGTTGAGCGAATCGTAGATATTCTTGGCAGTCAAAATGCTTCTCCAAAATGCTTGTCAGAGGGCAGGGTGGGTCGATATCGCATCACGGTATTGACACCACTTGAGACTGCTACAGCTTGCCATCCTGCCCCTGTACGCTGGATGAGCCAGCGTGTTGCGACGCAGGCGGCCTGACCAGATTGGAGGCCAGCTTATGACGATTCATTTTGTGCTGACCGCTGCGCCAGGGTTGCGTGATTCGCGCGATTCAACTGGAGCAGAGCATCGCAATTCTGGGGGCTTGTAGCCCCCCAGCCTGATCAGGCGTCGGGATTTCCCCACGGAGACTTCTTCACGAAGGTGGAAATGTACAAGGCCTCAACCTTGTCTCTGGCCCAGGGGGTTTTCCTTAAAAACTTCAATGACGACTTCACGGACGGATCAACCTTGAAGCAATTGATGTCCACTTGCTGAGCCATGCCTTCCCACCCCAAGTGCGCTTCGAGTTTTGTCAGGATTGCCTCTAGCGTCAGGCCATGTAGGGGATTGTTTGATTGTTCGCTTCTCATCGGGCGTGCATCTTCATCGACACTCAAATGATTGCTAGAAAATCACGCATGCAAGCAGTCTTGCCGGGAGCCCTAACTGCTCGCTTTTTAGATGGCGTGGATTTGTCTTGCGCTCTTCTGACTTGAATTCTGATATCGGTAAACCTTATGTAGGTCATGCGCTTCACCGCCAACGCGGGCCTGCAGGCTCATTTCAGCAAACGCTGACCCATGGATTCTCCTGTGGTCTGTTCAGGCGAAAGATCATCTGAGTTACACAATGCCACATGCAGGAGGAAGGATTCCAAGCTGCTCTAGGGGCCTGACTTCCGGGTAGCCGCCTCATTCCTGCAAGCGACGTATTGATGTCTCCGGTACAAATTGCACCGCGATCAGTCCTATCAGGACCGCCACGAAAATATAAGCAGATACTGCCAAAGATGTTCCAAAGCCGTGGTACAGGGTGGTTGCTATGACCGGAACGAATGCGCCGCCGAACAGGGTTCCGACCTGATACGACAAGGAGTTTCCGGTGTAGCGAACGCGAGTTGGAAAGAGCTCAGACAGCATGGCGGCGATGGGTGAGTACATGGCGGCGAGTGGGATAGCGAGACCGATGACGGCAATACTCATCAACACCGGATTACGCGTATCAAGCAGCAGGAAAAAGGGAAACGCCCAAGCCAATGCAGCATAGGCCCCGTACAAGTAGATACGTCGCCGCCCCCATCGATCTGACCAGGCGGCAAAGATCAGGCAAGTTGCCAGCCATACTGCGGAAGCCGCGAGTACTAGCTTGATCATCAGGGGCTTGGGTACCTCGAGTACATTGACGCCGTATGAAAGAATGTAGGCGATCAGAATGTAGCCAATCATCGCGGTGCTGGACATGGTCAGGCCACCGGATAGAACCTGTTTCCAATGTGATCGAAGAACGATAAACAGCGGTAGACTTTCCTTTTTTGGCGCATGCGCCTGCGCTTCGGCAAAGACGGGGCTCTCTTCCAATCGCAGGCGAATCACCAGTCCGATGATCACCAGCACTGCGCTGAGCAGGAAGGGAATGCGCCAGCCCCACACCAGGAATTGATCCTGCGGCACGAATGTCACTACGCTCAAGAACGCGATATTGGCCAGGATCAGACCCGCAGGCGTGCCGATCTGAACGAAGCCGCCATAGAGTCCGCGCCGGTTTGGCGGCGCGTGTTCCACCGCCATCAGGACTGCGCCGCCCCATTCGCCGCCAACGCCGATGCCCTGAAAAATTCGCATCGTCACCAACAAGATGGGGGCCCAGATGCCGATTTGTTCGTAGGTGGGAAGCAGACCTATGACAACGGTGGCCAAGCCCATGCACAGGAGGCAAAGGACGAGCATGTGTTTGCGGCCCAGACGATCGCCAAAGTGCCCGATGACCATGCCGCCCAAAGGACGCGCTACGAAACCCACGGCAAAAGTGGAAAAAGCCGCCAGCTGACCTGCGACATCGGAGACATTCGGAAAGAACAATGGCCCGAAGACCAACGCTGCCGCCGAGGCGTAGATGAAAAAGTCATACCACTCGAAAGTGGTTCCAACGAAACTGGCAAGCAGTACTTTCCGAGCTTGATCGTTGCCAAGACCGGCATCGCTTTTGGACGAAGAGTTCACTTTGACTTGCTCCATATAATTGACGTCCTTCCCGACCACTGCACAGTCAGGTGGGTTCTACCCCGTTTCTTCGGACACTTTCAAGAAGGCTCAAAAATGGGCCGAAGGAGTGCTTATGTCGAAGCGAAGGAAGTACAGCATTTATTTCAAGTGGGAAGCGGTTGAGTCGATCCGCCAGCCGGGTGACAGCTGTCGGCATTTCCATAAGAGAAAAACCTTTGGATTCACCTGTCGCTTTGTCCAAACCGAGATTGCATGACTGCGCGGAACCATGCTCCTGAAAGAGGGCTTTCAGCTCTTAAGCGGTCGTCCTACGGGCAAGGTTTCGAACTAATAGTTTCATCAGTTAGTTGTTGGGTCGAGCATCGAAATGGCGATCTTCAGAAAAAGCAATCTACAGTTTCTCGTTTTGTCTAATGCTCTAGTCGCCGGAAGAAGTATTTTTCACCTTCGCTTTCCGGAGCGATTATCGCCTTCGTGATCTTATCTGTTGAATTATTGCATCGTGCTTGAGCTAGCGGGGAGTCGCGAACCAGCTGGTCAGAAACGACAAAATAAGCGCCTGTTGCAGTTGGAATCCCGATGAAATTCTTTCCCCAAATGGCCTCTGCAATCAATGATCCGATGTAAGTGGCTCTGCCGCTTTTGATTTCGAATTTGATCGATAAAGGATTTTTGGCTGTATAGGTTTCATCGCCAGTTTCGCCTGCGTTTCGATATATCAACACATCGTAAATTTCGTATGTGCCTTCATCGAGTTGTTGGCAGAACACGGCCGATGGGGCGGGGCCATCGGTGAAATCAGGAGCTGTCCTGGAGAACAAACCTCTACGGAACGCGATCTCCCCGCCGGTCGAGCTGCCCAATTTTCTGAACTTGACGGCATGTGTGTTGTACGGCGAGCCAAGATCCTTAAGGGAGTTGTTCGACCTTGCGCCAATAGAACCCATGACCCATCCAGCGGTTTCAGCGGATGCGACCCGTAATTGAGGCGTGCTCTGAAGCGAAGGAGCTGGCGTACACCCAGCAGTCGCGGCTGCTAGTAGCAGTAAAAAAATGTTTCGTATGTACTTGCTCATGCAGGTCTCCAACCGCGAATTTGTGTCTTCTTGAGCTACGCCTGCTAATGCAGATTGCTCTACTGATCATGCCTTAAGAGGTCTGCCACCTTTTGTTAGTCAAGCGACTCGAAGTGAATGTAGCTGCACTCTCCGCGCATTACCGAAGCCTTGGTGATCATCACGCCGTCGCCCGCGCGGCTGAGCGTATGCAAATATTCTAGGCCGCCCGAAGTATTCTTCAGAAAAGTGTAAACCTCCGCCGTCTTGCCTGGGTAGACGACGAGTACTGAGAACGCGTTCTGCCCTTTATTTAGCGGGATGACTGCTGCGCCATCAGCGAGAGAAGAGATTATTTGGTTGCGTGTATCTACGAAGAGAATGTCATATTTGTTATCACCGACCGTCACTAGCTTTGTGATGCCGCCGGTGATCCTTTCATCCTCCTAACCGCTTTCCTTCTTTTTTACGATCCCGATCTCGGGGTAGTAGCCTTTCCCGCTGGGGTTTGAGCACGATGCAATATCCGCTGCCTCAACCCCGGCCGTTGAGAGGGTCGCGATCAGGGCCGCAGTGATGAACCAGATTTTCATTCTTGAGCCCAGCGAAAAAGGCGGTGGAGGAGGGGACATTTTTGTTCGAACCGCACTAGTCGCCAAGGCGCCGAACAAGAATTAGACGGCCAAACGTCTAACAACAAGCCAATGTGTCGCCTATCAAACTTCAGTTGCACATCGCGCTCAATAACTGCGGTTTCCGTAGAGCAAAAAAACAGGGTCGCTTTCGCGACCCTGATTGAAATTCGTTGAAGCATGACGGCTGGTGCTTCAATCCCAGCTCAACGCCCCGCCAGTCTGATACTCAGTAACCCGCTTCTCAAAAAAGTTACCTTCCTGCTTGAGGTCGACCATTTCGCTCATCCAAGGGAAGGGGTTCTGTGCGCCCGGATAGATTTCCTTGAGGCCAATCTGGTTGCAGCGGCGGTTGGCGATGTACTGCATGTACTCGTTGAACATGTTGGCGTTCAGGCCGAGCACGCCACGGGGCATGGTGTCGTGGGCGTACTTGATTTCGAGTTCGGTGGCTTCGATGATCATGCGGCGCGCTTCCTGCTGGAACTCTTCCGTCCAGAGGTGCGGGTTTTCGATCTTGATCTGGTTGATCACGTCGATGCCAAAGTTCATGTGCATGGCTTCGTCGCGCATGATGTATTTGATCTGCTCGGACGCGCCGCTCATCTTGTTGCGACGGCCAAAGCTCAGCAGCTGCACGAAGCCTACGTAGAAGAAGATGCCTTCAAACACGACGTAGAAAGCGATCATGTCACGCAGCAGGCGCTGATCATTCTCCGGGGTGCCGGTGTGGAAGTTTTCGTCTGCCAGTGACTGCGTGTAGGGCAGGGACCATGCCGCTTTGTCATGGATGGACGGAACCTCGCGGTACATGTTGAAGACTTCCGCTTCGTCCAGACCCAGGCTCTCAATGATGTACTGATAGGCGTGGGTGTGAATGGCTTCTTCAAAAGCCTGACGCAGGATGTACTGGCGGCATTCCGGGTTGGTGATGTGCTTGTAGACCGCCAGCACCAGGTTGTTGGCCACCAGTGAATCTGCGGTGCTGAAGAAACCAAGGCTGCGCTTGATGATGGTGCGCTCGTCTTCAGTCAGGCCGTTGGGATCATTCCACAGCGCGATGTCCGCGCTCATGCTCACTTCCTGCGGCATCCAGTGGTTGTTGCAGGCCGCCAGATACTTTTCCCATGCCCACTTGTACTTGAAGGGCACCAGCTGGTTGAGGTCGGCGCGGCAGTTGATGATCTTCTTGTCGTCGACTTGGATGCGGCGTGCGCCCATGTCCAGATTCTCGAGGCCGGTGGCACCGGCTTCCTTGACGGCTGCATCTGCGGCCATCACCACTGGCCCCGGAGTGGGCGCTGCAGCGGGTGTGCTCTGCGTCGTGACCTGAGCGGTTGCCGGAGCAGGGGCTGCAGGTGTGGTTTTTTCGTCATCCCATGAAAGCATGATGGATCTCCGTAATCTGATTCGCGGCCTTTTCGGCCTGGTATTTGGTATGTGTTGCGGTAAGTGATGCAGTCAGCCTCAAGTGCTAGCTGATCCGTTGTTTGTGAAAGCCCTGATCACTGGCAGGATTCACAGGACGGGTCGTACAGCGAACAGACCTTGGCATCGGACATGTCCGTTGCTGCCTTTGCAGGTGCCGCGCTGGCCGGGGCAGATGCGGCGGGCTGTGCAGCCTGACCGCTGGCCTTGCTGCCGTGACTGCTGCCACTGCCCACCTGGTTGAGACGGCCATCATCGATGGTGGTCTTCTCGGCGCGGGTAGCGCCCATGGTGCGCAGGTAGTAGGTGGTCTTGAGCCCGGTAAGCCATGCGTGCTTGTAAAGCTCGTCCAGCTTCTTGCCACTGGGTGCGGCCATGTACAGATTCAGTGACTGCGACTGGTCAATCCACTTTTGCCGACGGCTGCCAGCATCCACGAGGCGCTTCGGGTCCAGCTCGAAGGCGCACTTGTAGATTTCCTTCAGCTCCTGCGGCACGCGGTCAATCTTCTGCACACTGCCGTCGTAGAACTTGAGGTCATGCGCCATCACTTCATCCCACAGGTCCAGTGCCTTGAGGTCATCCGCGAGGTACTGATTGACCACGGTGAATTCGCCCGAGAGGTTGGACTTGGAATACAGGTTGGCGAACTGCGGCTCAATGGACTGCGAAACGCCGGTGATGTTGGCAATGGTCGCGGTGGGCGCGATAGCCATGCAGTTGGAGTTGCGAATGCCGACGGTCCGCACGCGGGTACGCAGGGCGTCCCAGTCAAAGCGGCCACAGCTGCTGGTGTCCTGCTGCAGATAGGTCTCGCCGCGCTCCTGCGCCAGCAAGCGGATGGAGTCGATAGGCAGGATGCCCTGATCCCACAGCGAACCCTTGAAGCTGGAGTAGCTGCCACGCTCTTCGGCCAGATTGGTGGAGGCCTTGATCACGAAGTAGCTCATCGCTTCCATGGACTCATCTGCAAAGCGGATGGCGGCGTCGCTCTCATACGGCAGGCGCAACTTATAGAGCGAGTCCTGGAAACCCATCATGCCCATGCCCACCGGGCGGTGACGCAGGTTGGAATTGCGAGCGGTGGCCACGGAGTAGTAGTTGTATTCGATGACGTTATCCAGCATGCGCAGCGCCGTGTTGACGGTCTTTTCCAGCTTGGCTTCATCCAGCTTGCCGTCCTTGATGTGCTGCGGCAGGTTGACGCTGCCCAGATTGCACACGGCAATTTCCTGACCGGCCTTGGTGTTCAGCGTGATCTCGGTGCAGAGGTTGGAGCTGTGCACCACGCCCACATGCTGTTGCGGGCTGCGCAGGTTGCAAGGGTCCTTGAACGTGACCCAGGGGTGGCCGGTTTCAAACAGCATCGACAGCATCTTGCGCCACAGGCTCAGGGCCGGCAGGCGTTTGAAGTTGGTGATGCGGCCTTCGTCGGCCATCTTTTCGTATTCGCAGTAACGTGCTTCGAAAGCCGCGCCCATGAGGTCGTGCAGGTCAGGGCAGTCTTCCGGCGAGAGCAGGGTCCACTGGCCGTTTTCCATGACGCGCTTCATGAACAGGTCCGGCACCCAGTTGGCGGTGTCGATGTCATGGCAGCGGCGACGGTCATCGCCGGTGTTCTTGCGCAGGTCAAGGAATTCCTCAACGTCGCGGTGCCAGGTTTCCAGGTAGGCGCACAACGCACCCTTGCGCTTGCCGCCCTGATTCACGGCCACGGCGGTGTCGTTGGCCACTTTCAGGAAGGGCACCACACCATTGGACTTGCCATTGGTGCCCTTGATGTAGGCACCCATGCCACGCACAGCGGTCCAGTCATTGCCCAGACCACCGGCAAACTTGGACAGCATGGCGTTGTCGTTGATTGCGCCGAAGATGCCGTGCAGGTCGTCGGGGACCTGTGTGAGATAGCAGCTGGAGAGCTGCGGGCGCAGCGTGCCACTGTTGAACAGGGTTGGCGTGCTGCTCATGAAGTCGAAGCTGGAGAGCAGCTGATAGAACTCGATGGCGCGAGCTTCACGATCAATCTCGTTCATGGCAAGGCCCATGGCCACGCGCATGAAGAAGGCCTGCGGCAATTCAAAGCGCACGCCCTTGCTGTGAATGAAGTAGCGGTCGTACAGGGTCTGCAGGCCCAGATAATCAAACTTGGCATCGCGTTCTGCGAGCAGGGCCTTGCCGAGCTGGTCGAGATCAAACAGGCAGAGCTTGGGGTCTACCAGTTCAAGCTCTGCAGCGCGGTGAATGTACTCCCGGAAGTAGTCGCCGTAGACCGGCTTCATTTCTTCAAACGTGGGACGGGTCTGACCCATGCCGAGGAACTTCAGCGCTTCGTGGCGCATGGAATCCAGCAGCAGACGTGCGGACACGTAGGTGTAGTTGGGTTCCTTCTCAATGCGGGCGCGAGCGGCCAGCGTCAGGGCCTGTGACAGTTCTGCTTCGGGAATGCCGTCGTAGAGGTCGCGCAGGGCGGCGGTCATGACTTCTTCCACATTCACGCCGCTCAGCTCGTTGCAGGCCTCGGTGGTGACGCGGCGCATGCGGTCCTTGTCCAGCGCGATGGTGCTGCCATCGTCGAGTTTGACGCTGAGTTCAGGCTTGACGTTCTCTGCAGTCTGCTTGGCTGCTTCGGCGGCGCGTTCGTGTGCGCGCTCTGCACGGTAGATCACATAGGAGCGAGCCACTTTGTGCTCGCCCGCACGCATCAGTGCCAGTTCAACCTGATCCTGGATGTCTTCGATATGCAGGGTGCCACCGCCACTCATGTGGCGGGTCAGCGCCTGCTGTACCTGTGCGGTGAGGTTGGCCACCAGATCACGCACGCGTGAACTGGCTGCGGCGTTACCACCCTCGACGGCCAGAAACGCCTTGGTCAGGGCGATGGAGATCTTCGACGCGTCAAAGTTGGTCAGCTTGCCGTTGCGGCGAATGACCTTGATGCCGCCGGGCGCGGTAGAAGCCAGTTCGGCGCTCGATGGCCCCTGCTTGTTATTGGCTGAGTCGAGATGCGTTGTTTGCATCGAAGTCGCGGAGCGCTCCGTTTGGGTGGTGTGTGGATTCATCTTTATTGTTTCCCTCTCCATATGTCGGACATTCAAGGGGAGAGCAGTCTTCTTGAGACACCTCCCTTTGGCGCAGATTCCCATTCAGGCAACGCTTCCCCGGACGACAGGCCTGAGTTGAGTGCCAGATTGAAGCGGTTCCGCGGCTTATTCGGGCTCCCAAATACTGGAAACAGGAAGTGCCGCGAGCACCGTCGAGTAACAATATCTAGTGGTTTGAAGACCCGTCAACCCCAACATTCTGTGTTCAAGCCTGTGATTTCACCTTGCCAAAATTGTGCGTCTCCTGTGGATGAATGCGCTAAGTGATTGGCTCACAAGAGAGTTTGTGGGGTGGGCGTAACTAGGCGGTGCTGGGGACAACTGAAAACCGCTACCGAGAGGCATGCGGGACTGATTCTGCCGACCGTCAACCACTAAAAAAGTAAAAAGGACTGTAAACAGTGACCTATGGGGCAAGGTCACGATTTGGGCGACCCGGAATCAGTTGTGCCAAAAAGTCGAAAAAGGGTGCCGTAATCAATAAAAACACTGACCAACCGTGGCTGGCCGCGCGGCCAATCAAAAAGGGGGCGGAATGAAGGCCGTCTGGCCTTGCGCACGATTCTGGTGCCCAACCGCCGTGATGCCATGCTGACGGTCTAAATTTGTCCACAAAAAAACCCGGTCGCATGACGCGACCGGGCTTGATACATCAGCCTTTTCCCCTTTCGGGGGAAGGGTTTAGTCGATCACACGGAACTCAACCCGGCGGTTTTCTTCCTGTCCGGATTCCGTGCTGTTGTCGGCGATCGGAGCGGCTTCACCGTATCCCACGGGGTTCAGGCCGCCGCCTGCGACGCCGCGGCCGGTCAGGTAGCGTTTGACCGCGATGGCGCGGCGTTCAGACAGGCCGAGATTGTAAGCGTCTGTACCGAGTGAATCGGTATGACCCTGTACTTCCACCTTGACGCCGGGGTAGGCCGCCAGCGTGTCCGCAACGTCATTGAGGATCAGCTTGGCCTGCGCGGTGAGCTTGTCGGAATCAAACTCGAACTTCACACCACGCAGAACAAAGCGCTGATCCAGTGCGCAACCGTTGGCATCCACAGCCTCACCTGGACGGGGCCGGCGGCAGTCGCCTACCAGAGCACAGCCATTGGGCAGAATCTTCAGACCCGCAGGGGTGTTGGGGCATTCATCGAGATAGTCCGGAATGCCGTCGCCGTCACTGTCCAGAGGGCAGCCATCGGGTCCAACTGCCTGACCAGCAGGGGAGTCAGGGCACTTGTCCAGATGATCGGGAATGCCGTCACCGTCCTTGTCGCTGATGCTGCAACCCTGAGCGTTGACCGCCGTGCCTGCAGGTGAATCCGGGCACTTGTCGAGGTAGTCCGGCACGCCGTCACCATCGCTGTCGAGCGGGCAGCCACGTGCATCTACTTTGGCGCCGGCCGGAGTTCCGGGACACTGGTCGAGGTGGTCGGGTACGCCGTCACCATCTGAATCAAACGGGCAACCGTTGGAATCCACAGGTGTACCGGCCGGGGTGTTCGGGCACTTGTCGAGGTAGTCCGGTACGCCGTCCTTGTCGAGGTCGATGGGGCAGCCGTCGGTATAGACCTTCACGCCTTCCGGGGTGTCGGGGCACTTGTCATTGCGATCGGTCACGCCGTCGCCATCGGTATCCAGGAAGGTGCCGCCAAACGCGTAGCGGAAGCTGGCGCCGATGTTATGTGCTTTGTACTCGCCTTCGAGATTCGAGCGCACGCCGTTGTTCGGGTCGGTGTTTTCGAAGTTGGGCTCTTCGGCGGTGATGAATCGATAATCCAGCCCCAGCGAGGTGCGATTGCCAAACCAATAGGCCAGACCTGCACCCGCCTGGAATCCGAGCGTGTTGTCGTCGGCATCACTGCCGCCGCTGCTGAACTCGGTGTTCTGCAGGCCCAGACCGCCACCGAAGTAGGGGGCCCAATTGCCCAGCGGAATGTCGTACCAGAGGTTGGCCATCAGGCGCAGTGCACGCAGCTTTGCGGTGCTGCTGCTGGTGGTGCCAGCCACAGTGATGGTCTCGATATCGTTCTGGTCGTAGCGCAGATTCAGCTCAGGACGCAGGCCGCCGTCAAACAGATAACCAAAACTGGCGCCGCCACCGAAGCCATTGTCTACGGAAACGCTGGAAGCAAAGGTCTGTGACTGACCAGGCGCCAGGGTATTGGGCTGGCCATTGTTGCCCAGAACGCAAAAACCGCCGAGCAGCTGCGGCGGCAGTACAACGGGTGCCCCCAACAAATCGATCGGAATCACGCAGTTGTTGGCCTGTGCCGCCGAACCCGTTGTCGGCGTAGTAAGCGTCAGGGATCCATCAATGTCGTCGACATCCGAGTAGAAACCTTCAAGTCCCATGTACCAGCCAGGCGTGCTCTGCGCGGCTGCGGTGAAAGAAAGTGAACCGAGTAAGGAGATAGCCAGCCCTTGGGCCAGTCTCCCGGTGAAACGCTTGCCTGTGCTCATGACGCCCCCAAAAAAACGAGATTAAACAACGGTTAATCACACGTGAACGTAGCCTATGCCGCTGAGGTTCCCTCCCGTGCAGGGCTGGAAATCAGGGATTTGGTGACTATCTACTTCAAGTTGTCGCTGCAATTTACTGATGTTTAGGGATTTTGCAAATATTTAAGCGAGAAAATCAGCTATTTGTGAGTATGAAAATGTGAAATCACACCCGAAACCTGATCAGAAAGTCAGAGTACTCTCATCCGAGATTCGAAATCGAGCTGATATTTGCCAATAACCCTGCAGTCTGGCCGGCAGCGCTTTCATGGTTTATTGAGAGCCGCCTCCGATGGTCAGGACCTGGGTCTGGCGATGCGGGGTTGCCACGGTGTTGTGAGCGTTAGCGAGCATGGGTGCGGGCAACGCTGTCGATCGCGTTTAGTAGCCACTCTGTTTGGCTGCGAGCTCTTTCATGATTTCGAGAGAGCCGCCGCCGATGGTCAGGACCTTGGTCTCGCGATAGACCCGTTCCACCCGATTGCCTCTCAGGTAGCCCGCGCCACCGAAGATCTGCATCGCCTCGTTGGCAATCCATTCCAGCGAGGTGCAAGCAAAATTCTTGAGCATGCAGACCTCGGCAATCGGTGTTTCCTTGTTGGAGACGCGCCAGGTCACGATGTCTAGATTGGCCTTCACCGCTTCCAGCCGCATGCGCATGTCCACCAGCCGGTGGCGGACGACCTGATTGCGGATCAGCGCCTTGCCAAAGGTTTCTCGTTCCCGTGCATAGGCAAGGGCATCGTCGTAGCAGACCTTGGCAAAGCCGTAGGCTTGCGCTGCCAGCATGATCCGCTCCTGATTGAAGTTGCGCATGATGGCGAGAAAGCCCTGATTCTCCTTGCCGACGATGTTCTCAACCGGCACCCGGCAATCGTCGAAGTAGAGCGTCGCCGTGTCTGAACAGTGCCAGCCCATTTTTTCCATTGGCGTGCGATTCAGTCCGGGCGTATTGCCCTCAATGACCAGCAGCGAGATGCCGCCGGTACCTTGGCCGCCGGTTCGTACGGCGCAGGTCAGGTAATCCGCGCGCAGTCCGGACGTGATGAAAGCCTTGCTGCCATTGACTACGTAGTGATCGCCATCACGCACGGCGCGGGTCCGGATGTTGGCCACGTCCGAGCCACCACTGGGTTCGGTGATGGCCAGTGCGGCAATCTTCTCGCCGGCCAGGACCGGTTGGGCGAATCGCGCCTGCAGTTCCGATGATCCTGCATGGCAGATCGGGGGTGTGGCAATGCTGTGGCTCATCAGACTTGCCATCAGGCCGCCACTGCCAGCGCGCGCCAGTTCTTCGCTCAGAATGTTGCCGTAGAAGAGGTCTGGGACTTCGATGCCGCCGCAGGATTCAGGGTAGCCGATTTGCAGGATGCCAATTTCTGCCGCCTTCTTGTGCAACTCCCGGGGCAGGCTCCTTGCAGACTCCCAAGCCTCAATATTAGGAGAAATCTCGGTTTCCACAAAGCGTCTTACTTGTGTCCGAAACGATTCATGTTCTTCGTTTATGAAGGGCGAGGAGATGGTCATCAAGGTTACCCAAAAACAGTAAAGGGACTTCGACACGCTAACCGCGAATCAGCGGTGGTTCAAGCTAGAGAGCAAGTAAAGGCGTTTTGCTTCGCCGGGTGGCAGAGACAAGGCGCCGACAGTCTGCGGTGTCATCAGGCCGTGCTAGGTAATTCGTATGATGGGCGCGTCCATCGCCTTAATGACCCAAATGAAAACACCCAAGTCCTATCTGAACCCGGAATTTCTGATGAGCAAGGAGGCGCGCACCGTGCGCCTATTGTGTGAATACCTGGACCCGGAGAAGCGCTTTCGCGAGCTGGCTGTTGAACGCGGGATCATTCTGTTTGGCTCAGCCCGATTGCCAGAAAGTTCGCCTTCGTATCAGGATGCCGCTGACTTGGCAGAGCGTATCGCGCGCTGGACCACCGAGGCGCATGAGCGGGCGCGTCGCTATTACATCGTCACCGGGGGTGGTCCCGGCATCATGCAGGCGGCTCATGAGGGCGCTGCCCGCGTGGATATCGCGCTCAACATTGGCCTGAATATCTCGCTGCCGCATGAGGAGCAGGCCAATCCCTTTGTCGAATTGCAGCGCAGTGTGGTCTTCCACTATTTCTTCATGCGCAAATTCTGGTTTCTCAACCTTGCGCGGGCGGCGGTCATCTTCCCGGGTGGTTTCGGCACGATGGATGAACTCTTCGAGCTGCTGACCCTAACGCAAACCGGCAAGTCATCGCCAATGCCGATCGTGCTCTACGATCGTGCGTTCTGGACGGAGACGGTCAATTTCGAATCGTTTGCCAAGCGCGGCCTCATCAAGCGATCCGACCTTGATCTGTTCACCTATGCGGATACACCAGAGCAGGCGATGGAGCAGGTGCTCCACGGCCTCAATGAAGACGACTAGGCCACTCTGAAAGCCGCTGCCGGGGCAGCGCCCTCAGAGTTCCAGATCGTCCAGATCGTCACCGACGAGTTCGCGTAGTTCGCGCATTTCTTTGTAGCGCTCAACATCTCGCCAGTCGCGGCTTTTCTCGACGCCTTCTCGGTGCTCGGGCTCATAGTCCACGCTGTCACTGTCATCCGAATCGACGTCGTCGATCAGATCGTCGTCAAAGTCGTTGTCTTCGCTCTCGCGAGGCGTCGGCTTCTGCTTGGATTTTCGCGCCATATCAGTGGTCTGTGACAGGCCCGCAGGCCCCATTGGCGCGCCTTTTAGCAGGCTTTTGACACTTCGTGAAGTGTCTTTTTATCTCCTGCCTCCGGAGCGGCGTAAAAGCTGGAATTAGCGGCGAGCGGAGCGCGGCGAAACCCTTGGATTCAGAGCAGGTTTGCGCGCTTTGCGCGCCGCAGATCGGCGGGTAGGTCGATGTCCAGCCGAGGCCGCATCAAATGGATTTGCAGCCCGCCCTCAAGCAGACGTCGGCGAGTCTGATCCAGTTCCAGCCCCGAACTCCATTGGATGCCTCGATTCAGCCGCGCTGCCGGCGTGTGGTTTAGGCCAATCAGCACATAGCCGCCATCCAGAGACGGCTGCAGGACGGCCCGATCGGGGGACTTCAGATATTCGAACGCCGTGTGGAAATCCAGCGGTTCCAGGTCGACGGCATCGGTGCCAACCAGCACCACCGATCCGGCGCCACGTCGAAGCGCATCGCTCATCGCCTGACCCATGCGTTGACCGAGGTTGCCGCGCCGTTGTTGGCGCTGAACCAGGCCAAACTCGGAGGCGAGTCGGCCGAGAAAGGGATGGCTCGGTGTGTCCGAAATCCACAGTTCAACCGCGGCACTTTTGCTCTCTACGGCGGCCTGCACCGTTCGCCGAATGAGCCCCCTGTAGATGCGTGCGGCACCGATTGAACCGTAAGCCGGAATCAGGCGGGTTTTGCATTGGCCCGGGCGAGGGGGGCGCGCGAAGATAATGATGCGATTGTGGCCGTGGACCGAGTTCATTTCGGGGTTGAGAGTGCCACGGTGAAGACTCAGATCAAGACGCAATGGAGGTGTTTGATCCCACGCTACCGATGCACAGGTGGGCCGGGTATACTTTGCGGCCCTCGTTAGAGGGAGTAGTTGGCGGCATGTCGATTTTGGGGCGGTAGCTCAGCTGGGAGAGCGTCGCGTTCGCAATGCGAAGGTCGGGAGTTCGATCCTCCTCCGTTCCACCAATCGACACCACTTGCTGACGCTTGGCGTCAGGTTGAGTCTGCTGCCATCAGCGCTTGAACGCTTCTCAGGGGCCGCTTTGCGCCGATCTCAGTTAGTGTGAGCGCGGGCGCCCAAGGCCCCCGCGCTCACACCAGAAAGCGGATCAGGCTGGCGCAAAGAAGTTGAGTTTGTTGCCATCCAGATCGCGGAAATAGCCAATGTAAAAGGCATCTGCACGCACGCCAGGCGCGCCCTCATCGGTGCCGCCCATTTCGAGCGCCTTCTTGTAGAGACGATCTACCGTTTCCTTGCTGTCTGCGGCCAACGAAATCATGACGCCATTGCCAACCGTGGCTTCCTTCCCGTCATAGGGTTTGCAGACCGACATCATGGGCGTGCCCGGTGCCGTGGCCCAGAGGATGATGCGGTCGGTTTCCATGAAGCGTTTCGCACCCAGCTCGCCAAGCAGCGCGTCGTAGAAAGCGGCGGAACGGGCGAGATCATTGGTACCAAGTGTGGCGTAAGCGAGCATGCTTCTTTCTCCGTCAATTAGTGAATTCAGGCTTATATTTTTCAAGCGGGCAAGCAGAACAGCTTGCACCGCTGCCCAATCTTACGACGTTGCGCCACGAATAAACCGACCGAAAGATATGCCAGCAACGACGCGCGGGAGCCACAGCGCCCAAGCGCTTCAGGAGCGCAGCGTGAAATGGCTGTCGCCGCTGAGGCCTTAGGGCAACATGGCTCCGCGGATTGCGAAGAAAGCAATAGCGGCCATGATTGCCGAAGCCGGTACGGTGATGATCCAGGCCGCGATCACCCGCATGACCACTGAGCGTTTCACCAGATTCTTCCGGTAGACCTTGCGCAGGCCTTTTCGCTCTTGCTTGGAGATTGCGGTCTGACCCGCCTTTCCACGCTGCTTGAGCTGTTTGAGCATTCGATCCTTTACGTCGATCGGCGCGGCTTCGAAGCGGCTCAGGAAATCCTCAACCTCGCTGACTGAAGATTCCTGATCACGATGATGCTGACGGATTTCTTCGATCACCCGTTCGTAGTTGGATTTGAGGAATTCGCGCATGAACCCCACGCCAAAAACGGCGCCAATCGTCACATGGGTGGTGCTGACCGGTAGCCCGAGGCGTGAGGCAATGATCACCGTGACGGCAGCCGACATGGCGATGCAGTAGGCGCGGGTCGGGTCGATCTCGGTAATCTCGCTGCCCACCGTCTTGATCAGCCGGGGGCCGTACAGGGCCAGTCCAACAGACAGGCCCAGCGCTCCAAGTATCAAGATCCACAGCGGCACTGGTGCTTGGCCACCGATGGTGGACGTCATGATGGTGTCGTGTATCGCCGCCAGCGGGCCAATGGCATTGGCCACATCATTGGAGCCGTGAGCAAAGCTCAGCAGCGCTGCGGCGAACATCAGTGGAATCGTGAACAAATTGTTCACGCCATGGCTGTCATTACTCAGGTTGAGCGTGGTCTTGGCCAATCTCGCGCGCATCAGTACATAGATCGCCACACCTGTGGCAGCGCCAACGCCCAGTGCTACACCTGTAGGTACCTTGATGACCTGCTTGAGTCCCTTGAGCATCAGGTAGGTTGCAAATGCCCAGGCCATGAGGCCGATCAGGATGGGTACGATGCGGCGCGAAGCAGCCATCAGATCTGACTGATAGATGATCTTGCGCTTGATGTAGTAGAGGATGGCGGCCGCGATGATGCCGCCCAGTACCGGCGAGACCACCCAGCTGGCCGCAATACTTCCGATGGTTCCCCAGTTGGCCACGTCCCAACCAGCCGCCGCGACGCCCGCACCGAGTACGCCGCCAACAATCGAATGAGTGGTCGAGACAGGCGCGCCCATCCAGGTGGCCAGATTCAGCCATAGCGCGCCTGCCAGCAAGGCCGCCATCATCAGCCAGACGAAGGTGTTGGGATCATTAATTGCCGCCGGGTCAATGATGCCGCCCTTGATCGTGCTGACGACGTCGCCGCCCGCAATGATTGCCCCAAGGGCCTCGAACACTGCGGCGATGAGAACGGCGTGGAACAGAGTCATGGCGCGCGCGCCAACGGCCGGCCCAACGTTGTTGGCGACATCGTTGGCACCGATGTTCATGGCCATGTAGGCGCCAAAACTGGCGGCTACGACGATGGTCAGGCTCATGTGGCCCATCGAAAGGTACGTCAGTAGCACCACGGCCAGAACAAAGCCGACCGCTATTGCCAGGCGCAGGAGGCTCAGATTGGCGGCCTTCGCCGGTGCGGGCAGGGTATCGGCGGGAGTACTCATGATTGGGTGTGCAGATTCAGGTGGACGTGGCACGTCGCGCGAGCGCCTGTTTGGCTTGACATAAATTCTCTGTGATCTGAGTGGCGAGTCGGAACTGCGGCCGGGGTATTTTCACATGATCGCGCGTATATGACATTTTTATGACACGTCTCCGAGGGAGACATTGCTTCTCATCAGCACGGCAGCGGCGAACCTGCCGGGACGATCACCTCAAACGCGCGCGGGAACGCGCCAAGTCTGCTCAAGCGTTTTACGAACTTGTTTATCAGCAGGCAAATCAGCAGGATATCGGCTCCTCATGACCGACGTATCCCAGATGCTCTCGTATCGAAATATGTGCCTGCTCGGATTCGCCGCCTGTGTATTCGGGTTGGCGTTTGCCCTGTACCTCCAGCACTTCCATGGCTTCGAGCCTTGTCCGATGTGCATTTTTCAGCGAGTGGCCATGGCCGGCGTTGGGCTGATTTTTCTTGCCGGTGCGATACACGCACCGAAGGGCGGCGGGCGCTGGGTATATGCACTGCTTGCAGACCTATGTGCGACGGCCGGTGCTTTCATCGCCGGGCGTCACGTCTGGCTGCAAAGCCTGCCGGAAGATCAGGTGCCTGCCTGCGGGCCGACGCTGGATTACCTGATGGACATGCTTCCGGTCATGGAAGTCATTGAAATGGTCCTTCGTGGTGACGGCAACTGCGCGAAGATCGATGCCGCCTGGTTGGGCCTGTCCTTGCCAGCCTGGACGCTGGTCGCTTTTATTGGACTGGGTTTCTGGGCCATCCTGAGCGTTCTGATCCCGACCATTGCGGCGCGACGAGCAGCCATTGTCTGACAGGCTTGTCGCGAAACTTCAATTCACTACTTAATTCTTAAGAGGCCATGCCGATGTCTCCTGCCACCACTGACCTTAGCGATGCGCACCCGGAGGCGCAGACCTGCGACCCTGTTTTCTGCGACTACGGCGGTGTCACCGCCTTTCACGGACCCATCAAGACGCTGCGAGTGTTTGAGGACAATG
>TARA_R110000850_G_scaffold18381_34_pt1 | contig 18714 bp, 10 predicted proteins | sample TARA_R110000850 | Tara Oceans TARA_R110000850 (sample SAMEA4397586) | marine metagenome | biome: Polar Biome; feature: [SRF] surface water layer (ENVO:00010504); material: water (ENVO:00002006), including particulate matter (ENVO:01000060) such as... | depth 5 m | reverse complement strand
GTGTATACACGACTGAGCCGTCTGCACTGGGGAGCAGGACAAAGGGAGAGGGAATCTGCGTCGGATGGTTACTGACCTTCTGGTCTTCCAGAATCAGCACCCCCGCGGCTCCATAGGCGATCAGCGTCCCGTCAGCGGAGGCTTTGACGTGGTGCGGTTCAACAGAGATGCGCAGAGGATACGGCGACTGATACTTCCGTTTTCGCATCGTCTCAGGATTGAAGAAATGAACCTTCATCTTCTTCATGTCGTCGCCAGTAAACAGCACAAGGGGATCCGTGGAATCGTACCCCATTACCAGGGCAGCGATCCGATCAGCAATGGGGGAAGTAACCTTGAGTTCGCGCTGAAAGGTCTTGAGATTCCAGCGTTCAAAAATCTGCCTGTCGCGCAACAGAATGATCAGATCATCTGCTCCAGCCGTGAACAGGATGTCGTCAGAATCAACGGGGATATATTTTACAACGGCTGATTTGTTCGTGTCGAAGACCGCCAGCTGATGCAGATCAAGAAGATGCAGAATCAGGTAACGTCCCCCGCCACCGACGACCAGATCATCAATGCTTCCCGGGAGGTTGACTGTCCGATGATGCGGTTCAGGCTGAGTTGGAGTGGCTTTTGGAATCGTCGCTTTTTGGTGAGTGCCAGGTTCAGGCTGATGTAGTGGAGATGGTTTTCCGGTAACGGAAGATGCTGTCTTGTTTTTTCGAATTTTCTGACCTTGGATTTCAATCTGCCAGGTCTGGAAAACTTCCTGCCCGGTTGCATCTTTAACTGAAAGTATGACCGTTTCTGTCTCCCGTTTGAATTCTACTGGGACTTGCCAGTTCAAGGTACCTTGTGGAGTAATCGTCATACCTTCCGGGCCGACTTCGATCGAGGTCTGAATCGGTAGCTGCTTTGCTTTGGCATTTAGCTGGTATTGGTAGAAGTCTCCCTGTTTTGCAGTATTCCTGGGTTGGCTGGTAATCAACAGATAATCAAGGGTCGACTTGTCCAGAGCCTGCTGCAGGTGAACCCGATGCAGGACAACCTGACTGTTGGTGGCGGGGAGGTAAGCCAGCAGATCCATATCGGGGAAATAATGCAGACGTACTATCTGAGGAGTTTCTCCCACGAAGAAATCCTTGTGCCAGTCACGCCTGGAGATGGAAGGCACGACCTGGGGAATGGTAAGGAGTGGCCGGGGATCATGCTGCTGATGGATTGTAACATTCGGACTGTCGGCCCTGACTCGCATATACAGATTTCCGAGAGAAGCGGGAATCGCGCGAGAATGATTTTCCGCCAGAACTTGGTTGAGGGTGTTCGTATAAATTCCCGAGAACGAATAGATCAGACTTCCGTCCGGGCCAGGCAGGCTGACTCCGAGATTTCGGTCCTGATAGAACCCCTGAATCTGGTTTCGTTTGATGATGAGGTTTCCATAGCCGCTGTGTGATGCGATACCCGGGCGTGCGACTCCAAATACCGTGCCATCCGCGGAAGCATGCACGATACAGTCGCGGGCATTGACGCCTTTGAACTTCCAGTCACTCCCACCGCGTTTCAGGTGGGCTGGTTCCAGAGTCTGCAGATCGAGAAAATTCTCTGCATTGACGGACATGTCTCCACGACAGAGAAAGATCGGGCCTGCTGAAGCAGAACCCATACTGATCTGAGAAACTTCTCCATTATTCAGCAGACGCGTCAATTCCAGCTGATGTGTCTGAAGATCAACGCGTTGTATTTTCTGCTGATCGCGGAGCACGACTACCAGTTTCTCAAGACCCGCGGTAAAGGCGATGTCATCGGACTCGACAGGCAGATATTCCGTCACGCGGGCTGCGGACACATCGAAGATCGCCAGCAACCGCAACTGGTCCAGATGAAAAATCAGATACCGTCCTGCTCCTCCGACGGCGACGGCACGACAGGTTCCCGGCATTTTTACTGTCAGCCGATCATCGGTCAACTCAGGATGTGAAATTGTTGAGAGACTGGCCTGATCCGCTTGACTTGGTTCGGTTTTGATAACTTTGTGTGGAGAGAGTCGCTGTTCTTCGGTATTGGCAGAGGGTCCGTCAACGGGTATTACGCCACCCTGATTCTGTTGAAAGGCAGGTGCCGGATCAGATTTTTGGCAGGAACAGGAACTGAGGAGCAAAACCAACCCTATTCCCACTGGAGCGAATCGCAAGAGAGCCACCTTTCGAACGCAGATGAGAATAACAGACAACTCAGGATAACGGTATGTACATTTTGTCATTCCTGAAGATGACTTTCAACCTTGGGTTGGAAAGAGCTGCAGAAACATACGGTTTTTCTGCTAATGGGACTAATAGAACGAAGAAATGAAATGGACTTTGAATGCGTCATCCTGATTGATAGCATTCCTGCTTGAGCCCCCGTTTCAAAGCGGATATCGCATACTCAAACAGGAAAAGCCGGGTAATGTCAGAGATCACAGATTGTCAACTGGAACAGGCAGGTTACCAGAAACTGTCGGCCCCCTTGCCTGCCTGTGCTTATGACGTTCTGGATGAGGTGCTCGACTCGGTTGTCCAGGAGAACTTTCGTCGGCGGCGCAATAGTACCCGTTACGCGATTCGGAATGCGCACCTCGCAGTGCCAGCTCTCAGGCCTCTGCTTGAGCACGGTGCACTGGTGGAATTGGCACGCGGAGTCCTGGGACAAACGGTTGCATTAGTCAGCGCGACGCTGTTCGATAAACGCCCCGCTGCAAACTGGTTTGTGCCGCCGCATCAGGATCTGTTCGTGCCAATTACCGGTACAACAGATGATCTCCGCTGGACCAACTGGTCAATCAAAGCGGGAGTCCAATATGTCGAACCGCCCGTCGAAGTGCAACGGGAACTGTTGGCGGTACGGTTACATCTGGATGCCTGCCCGGGTGTGAATGGGGCACTGGAAGTGGTGCCCGGCAGCCATCGTGAACGATTGGATGAAGATGCGGTGGCAGAGTTCGCTGAAAAGGCGTTTGAAGTCTGCCCTGCTGGTCCGGGGGAAGTGCTGCTGATGCGACCGCTGCTGGTGCACCGTTCCCGTGCTGCGAAACTGCCAGAGCGCCGCCGGGTGCTGCACGTGGTTTATTCTGCAGCGGTGCTGCCCAAAGGGCTGGAGTGGACTTAAGCCTTCAGGTCTCACGTGGTTTTTAGTGAAGTCTGTTGAATAACATTAAATCAACTCTTGTGCTGTTCATATGAATCTATTCAAATGTTGTGATGACATGTGACGCGATTTACAGCAAATTGATTCATTGAAAACAGTCAGGGTAACAGAGTGAAATTTGAATACAATCTGGATGATGCCACTCATGATATAAAGCAGGCTTCCATCGCTGCGTTTCTCTCAGCGGCTATGAGTACCTTAGTCATCGTCGTTGCCATCGTCACTTCCGCCGAAGGCGTATTCGGACCATTTGCTGATCCGATTAACTTCATCGATGTTGCCCTGGTGCTGTTGTGCGGGGTGGGGCTCCGATTCTATTCGAGAACTGCCGCAGTCACCCTCGTTATTTATTTCATTTTAGCAAAAATCTTTATAATGCTGGAGAACGGGCGACCTTCGGGGCTTCTGTTTACCATGATCTGGCTTTACTTCTACTGGAAGGGCATCCGAGGCACCTTTGCCTACCACCGCTTAAGAAAAGAGGCGGATTCCAGTTATCGGTCCACACCGGTCTCGTTTTACTATTTTGTGATTCCTGTCGGGGGGATTGTTCTGAGTTTAATCATACTGGGAGTAAGCTTGTTCGGACTTGGAATGCTGGCTGAAAGTGGAGCCTTCGTCTCTCCTGAAGTGACTGCAGGAGACAAGCTGTCAAAAAGCGACTTACAGTTGCTTCTGGATGAAGGAATCATCAGGCCGGATGAAACCGTTCTTTATTTTTATTCGACGGGTCTGACTTCCATTTCAGATGACGGGAATCTGCTGACTGATAAACGTGTCGTTTCGTATGAGAGAATCGAGGGAGTATTAGAGGTCTACGCAGCGAACTATGAAGATGTAACAGAAATCATTGTTGTGGAAGAGGGAAACTTCATCGATGATACGATAGTCGAAATCAATACGACGGATGACGATGTATTTCTCCTGTTCCTCTCTGCTCTGGAAGAAGGTGACCAAACCTTTATTAATGAACTCAGAAGCAGAGTCCCGTCTAAGCCGGACCAGGTAGAACAACTGACATTGTAAAAAAACGATAAATTAAAGCATGATTCGCATTGGCGATTCTGAAATTTTAGTGGTCGATTATGACATCTGACGAGCGACAACTGGACACAAAAACAAAACCCAAAGGACTGCGACGCTGTTTTCTGGCAGGGTTTCTGATTGTATTTTTCGCAATGGGATTTTGGTTTAGGTTTACCGCGGTAGGTGGTCCGCCGGGGACACTGATGCAGGTGAACCTGTTCCAATTTTATTATTATGAAGCAGGAACCTGGCTTCGAAGTTCCGGTGAGCTGGCCGCGCTGATGCCAAGCCTTTCCCATATCTTGATGACACTCGGATTTCATCTGGTTTGCGCAGGAGTGGGGGCCGCCGTTTTTCTGGGGATTGGTTGGGGAATTCTAAAACTTCGCGGAGTTTCCTGATCGAACCTTTGAATCTGTTTATTCTCAGAAAGCAACAGTCATGGGAAGCTGGGGAGCCGGGCTCTACTCTAATGATATTGCACTCGATCTCAAAAGTGCTGTTGCTGCAATTGTGAAACTCCCCTTCGAGTCAGAGCAATTAATCAAAATGCTGGCTGAAGCGTTTCCTGAAGAAGCCAGCAACGAAGCGAATGAAGATTATACAACGTTCTGGCTGGTTCTCGCTGACCAGTTTCATAAGCGGGGAATTGACTGTCCGGATGTGTTTTCTCGATCGCTTGAAATTATCGATTCCCATTCCGATTTGCAGATGCAGGAATCGCTGGGGATGGATGCGAAAGAGTTGAAGAAACGGGAAAAGAATCTGCAGAAACTGAAAAGTAAACTGTGCCAGCCTGTCGTTGAAAAAAAACGAAACACTCTGAAAAAACCACAACCCCTGATCATGACGAAGGGGGACCTGATTATATTTCCGGTGTCAGCAGAGGGGGATGCGATCAATCCCTACTTTACTGAGACTGAGTTCCAGGAAGTTAACTGGAGCCAGTCGAACTGGGGGGCCGCCGTGATTATGGATTGTGGGCATGTATTCGAGTATCTTGCCTATTATTGTTTCATCGTCCAGATGCGATGCCTGGAAGAGAACAGCAAGCCTGATTTAGATCGGTTGCAGAATTCAGTGGGATGGCGCCTTGCCCCGGCTGGGACATGTAGCAGAACTCATTTTCAACGAATGCAGATTGAAGTCCTTGCCAACATCAAGTTAGACGAACAAAAATGCCAGAGACGGTTTCCTGTGATTCCGAATGGGATCAAGGCAGCGGTCAATGATATTTCGATCAGCAATGAACTCCATGTCTATGCGGGACCCTGGTGGAAAGATCCTGCACAAATCAAGAGTTTGAGTGAAATTACTTTCGAGTGACCTTGTTTGATGGTGCAACTGTTTTCAATACGATCAACAACTCCGTTTGTCAGGACAACCGCAGTTTAAACCGTCGCTTCCACTTCCAGCGTAACCCGCGTTGATTTGAACCCGGGGGTTTTCGAGAGCGGATCGACGGTGTGCGGCACGAGAATATTGGCTTCCGGGTAATACATCAGCGCATTGCCGGCGCGGACGTCGAATTCGCGGACCAGGATGTAAGGCATCTCTCCTGCTTCGCTCTTCACCTTGACCCGCTGATCGGGTTTGAGGCCCAGGCGATCGATGTCGGCCCGGTTCATCAGGATCACGTCGCGGCGTTCCTGCCCGCGGTAGATGTCTTCGTCATCATAGACGACGCTGTTGAACTGGCCTTCCGAGCGAACTGTCATCAGTCTTAACTGATTGTCATCCACGGGGATCTCGGGCAGCGGGATGGCGTGGAACTTTGCTTTGCCACTTTCCGTGGGGAATTGGTATTCCGCAACCGCACGACCGGTGACGTGGAATTCCTTGTTGGATTCAATCGTCTGATGCATATTTTCGTAGCCGGGAATCAGGTCGGCAATCAGTTCGCGGATCGCAGAGTGGCTTTCCAGTTTCTTCCAGTCGATGCGGTTATCGCCGGCGAACAGCTTCTGACCGATGGCAGCGAGGATGGAGACTTCGCTGCGCGGACCTTCATAACGGGATTTCCCGCCGTCACTCATGCGGACGTAGCTGAACATCGACTCCTGCGTGGTCGACTGTGGTTCTTCATCGCGCGGCAGGACGGGGAGAATCAGTGTCTCTTCGCCGGTGCCCCAGACGTGACCCGTATTGAGAGTCGTGGAGAGATACAGGATGGTTTTAATGCGGCTCATGGCTTCGAACGCGTATTTCGTATCGGGATTACTGCCGTAGAGGTTACCACCCAGGCAGAACGCAAAGTCGATCTCGCCTTTATGAGAGGCTTCCATACAGGCCATGGTGTCATAACCGGGAGTGGTGGGAACCTGAATACCGAGTTGACTCTCCAGTCGTTCGAGCATGGCCTGTTTCAGACCGGGTGTGACGCCGACCGAACCGAGTCCCTGCACGTTGCTATGTCCGCGGATGGGCATCAGACCCGCCTGGCGGCGACCGACCATACCACGCAGCAGAGACACATTCGCAATCGTCTGTACGTTATTCGTGCCATGCAGATGATGGGTAATGCCCATACACCAGCCAATCACGACGTTTTTGGCGGAGATATACTGGTCGGCGATTTTTTGAATGGTTTCGCGGTCGACACCGCTCTGGGCGATGATATCGTCCCAACTGGTCTGGTTGACCTGTTCCTGGAAGGCTTCAAAGTTCTCAGTATGCGCAGCGATGAAGCTGCTGTCGTGAGCGTTTTGTTCGAGTACGACCTTGGCGATGCCGGTCAGTAACGCCAGGTCTCCGCCGACGTGCGGCTGCACGTACATGGATGCGATACTGGAACCGAACAGCATGCTGCGGACGTCACTGGGAACTTTGAAATTGACCAGCCCCAATTCTTTGACCGGATTGATGACAATGACTTTGCCACCCCGCCGCCGGATTTCCATGAAGGCTTTCATCAGTCGCGGATGATTGGAGGACGGGTTGGCGCCGATCAGGATATACAGATCGGTGTGTTCGAGGTCTTCCAGTTTGATCGTACCTGCTCCAGTGCCGATACTGGAACCTAAACCGACTCCGCTGGCCTGATGACAATAGTAGGAGCAGTTGTTGACGTAATTCGTACCCATCAGACGTGACATCATCTGGAACAGGAAGCCGGCTTCGTTCGAGGAACGACCACTGGCGTAGTAAAACGCCCGCTCGGGGCCAGCTGCTTTCAGGCGATCGACCACCAGGTCAAGAGCCGCATCCCAGGAAATGGGTTTGTAATGTTTTTCCCCGGGAGAGAGCAGCAGTGGTTCGGTGAGTCGGCCGCTGTATTCGAGTTTTCGCGAGTTGAAAGAACGCAGCTGGTCGATATTGTGATTTGCGAAGAAGTCGGAAGCGACCGCGGGCTGCATGTCGGAAGCCATCGCCTGAAACGATTTTTTGCAGACTTCGGGAAACAGCCCTGCTTCGTTGACCATGCCCCCTTTTTGTCCGCCCATGCCGACAGCACAGGTCTTGCAGGCATTTTTGGAACGCATGGACTTCCAGAGTTTCCACCAGCCCACCCGGTTTGCCAGAGTCAGACTGTATTTAATCGCTTTCCAGCCGCCGCCGCTTCGTGGAGCTTTCACTTTACGCCTTCCTTTGTCGTTTTTCAGGAGCACACTGCAGTGAACCGATTCCGATACAACAAAACACAATCTTCACACTTTTGCCAAAATCTGAAACCTGTTCAAGTTAGGTCGAGTATATCCAAATGAATTTATGCAATCAACGAGACGGGCTTCATTTCCGTACAGTGGGTCTTGCGGGGGTTTCCGGCCAGTTGATACAATACAGCTCCTGTCTATCTAAACTACAGGAGGAAGGATCGTGCTATGTTTCGTCGCTGTGTAAGCTTTTCAGTATTCTTGATTCTGGTTTGCGGAAGTTCTCTCTGGGGGGATAAACCATCTGCCACTGCTTCCTCCGCCGATTTGACATTTCGTCTGCCCACTACTTCCGGTGAGACTGTTGAACTCAAGAAACAGCCCGATCATAAAGTGACGGTGGTCTGTTTTCTGGGAGCGGAATGCCCGCTGGCACGGCTGTATGGACCCAGGTTAAATGAACTGCAGGAGTCCTATCGATCGCGAGGCGTACGCTTGATTGGTGTCAACAGTAACCAGCAGGACTCGCTGGAAGACGTGCAGGCATACGTCAAAAAATATCAGATTCAGTTTCCCATGGCGAAGGATTACGGGAATGAAATCGCCGATCGCTATCAGGCGGTGCGGACCCCGGAAGTCTTTGTGCTGGACGAGAACCTGGTGGTTCAATATCGGGGACGGATCGATAATCAGTATCTGCCGGGGATTTCTCGAGCCGAAACGACTTCCCATGATCTGACGAACGCGCTGGACCAGGTTTTGTCGGGGAAACCAGTCAAACTGGCGGTGACCGAACCGAACGGCTGTTTCATCGGACGCGTCAAAAAAACAGAAGTGACGACCAGTCTGACGTTCTGTAACGAAGTGGTGCGGGTTTTGAATCAACATTGTGTGGAATGCCATCGTAAAGGTGAAATCGCGCCCTTCAGTCTGACCGACTATGATGAAGTGAGAGGCTGGGCAGATACCATGCTGGAAACCATTGATGACGGACGCATGCCTCCCTGGCACGCGAGTCCGAAATATGGTCATTATGCCAATGCCCGTTTCATGTCAGATGAGGATAAAAAAGTGCTCCGCGACTGGGTTGCCGGGGGCATGCCATATGGTGATGTGAAAAACATGCCGAAACTTCCCGAGTTCCGTGAAGGCTGGCATCTGCCGGAAATTCCGGAAGCGGTCTTCGAGATGCGGAAACGACCGTTTCAGGTTCCCGCGGAAGGTGTGGTCGAATATCAGTATTTTGTTGTCGATCCTGGTTTTACAGAAGACAAATGGGTGACCGGAGCGCAGGTGCTGCCGGGCAATCGCTCTGTCGTGCATCATGCGATTGTTTTTATTCGTCCGCCGGATGGCGCCGACTTTCGAGGTATCGGCTGGTTAACCGCGTATGTGCCGGGTCAAAGGATCAAAAAACTGCCTGAAGGACGGGCCCGTAAGGTCCCCGCTGGTTCGAAGCTGGTGTTTCAGATGCATTACACGCCGAACGGCTCGGTCGCGGAAGACATTTCCAAGGTTGGCCTCCTGTTTGGCAAAGAGGAAGAGATCACGCACGAAGTCTTCACGCTGATTGGCATTGATCAGGAGTTCGAGATTCCACCACACGCCAATGATTTTCCCGTGACAGCAAAAGTGCGACGTATTCCCGCGGAAGCAGAGTTGCTGGCGATTGCGCCACATATGCATTTGCGGGGGAAATCGTTTCGGCTGTTTATGAAGCAGAAGGACGAATCGGAAATTCTGCTGGATGTGCCAAACTACGATTTCAACTGGCAGCATATTTACGAGCTGAGTCAGCCGATGAAACTGGACGATGTGGACTCGCTGGAATTTACCGTGAAATTCGATAATTCCAAAGAGAATCCATTCAACCCCGATCCCAGCGAGTACGTGACCTGGGGGGATCAGACCTGGGAAGAAATGGCGATTGCATTTTTCGAAGTCGCCGAACCCCGGAAAAAGAAGAAGGTTGAAAAAATTGCTCGTAATAAAAAGCCCAGTCAGAAAGAGACGGACGAGCAACGTAAAAAGAAATATGAGCAATTAGTCGCCGAATTCATTCAGCGTTTTGATAGAAATCAGGACGGGCAAGTGGATGTGGATGAGGTCCCGCTGGCAACGCAACGTTATGGACGTTATCGAGATCACGACGGAGACGGCATTATCGGTAAAGAGGACCTCTGGAAACGATAATTGCTTTGAAGTATTACGGGAAGTATGAACCCGAGGTATTGAATCTGATTCTACCTGAATCGCCTGTCCCTACTGTCAGAAAGAGAATCGAGAGTGTTTCGCGCGTTTAATCGATGTTCTGTCTGGATGGCCGACCATCCTGTCATGGTCACGCTGTTCATTCTGCTGCTGAGTGGGATTGCACTGCTGGGTTATACGATGCCCGAAGAGGTACGCGACTGGTTTACGCCTGCACCGGTTAAGCAGGTACAGAAAGAGCCCCCCTCTGCTCCGCGGAAAATACGGGAGGTGCCGCCGGATGTTGATCCGATCAGTCTGACGGATGCCGATACCATTCTGGTGATTGATTCGGAAGACTTTTTCACCCCGGAGCGAATTAAAGCACTCCGTGAAATTGTGGAGCAGATAGAATCACTGGACTATGTGCGTAGCGTCTTCTGGCTGGAAGATATTCCAAATCTGAATATCTTCGGCTTGCGGGAACCCTTAATTCCCAATGAACGTGCTTCACAGAAACGGCTGGATGCTGCTAAAGAAAAAACGGTCGCACACCCTCTGGTGGGGGGACAACTGCTGTCAGTGGATGGCAAGACGCTGTTGCTGATGATCAAGTTCGACTGGCTTCATGTGACGGATGATGATGCCTGTACGATCGGCTTGAAAGAAGTGGCGCGCGAGGTTGCTGCGAAATATCCGGGAGCCGATTTCTCTTTCCTGACGACCGGACGCGTGCCGATTTATCTGACCGCAGTGCGGACGCACAATGCAAACAAGGTGAAATACCAGGTCATTGGCTACGGCATGATCCTGTTTATGGCTGTGATTCTGTTTCGTGGGATCTCTGCCGTGATCATCGTTGCGCTGGCACCAATGTTCGGCGTGTTTCTGACGATGGGGTTCATTCAGTTCCTGGACTTTCAGGATAATCCGTTTAATGACGTTGTGCTGCCGGTTTTGTTGAGTCTGGTGGGACTGACGGATGGCGTGCATCTGATGGTCCAGATCAGGAAGCACCGGGCCGCCGGGTTGAGTGGGCGTGATGCGGCCCGGCGAGGTGTTCAGGAAGTCGGACTGGCCTGCCTGTTGACCTCGGTGACGACAGCCATCGGCTTTGGTTCGCTGTCATTGGCCCATCATGAAACCGTACGCGAATTTGGTTACAGTTGTGTGGTCGGGGTGCTGCTGACATTCATCGCGGTGATCACGGTGATTCCCCTGGCCTGTCGTACCTGGCTGGGACGCTCTATTCATGTTGGTTATGGGAAAGGTATTATCGACCGGCATCTGGGACGCATCAGTGTCATCATTGAGATGGTTCTCAAGCGGACGCGACTGATCAGTTCGCTGGGGATTGGTGTGACTGCTGTTCTGATTTTGATATCGCTGACACTGCGTCCGGATGAACGGCGGGCAAATATGCTGCCTGATGGCTCGGAGGCGGCGGTGGCGCTGAATCATATGGACCGGGCGATGGGAGGGCTGGAACATTCACGGGTGCATGTTACCTGGGACGATGATGTGCCCTCCGATTCTCCAGAAGTGCTGGTTGCCATCAGTGAAGTTGACGATTTATTGCTACAGGAAGAATTGATCGGCCATCCGATTTCAATTCGTAATATCCTGGGAGCATTGCCCGGGGAAGGCAAACCGGAAGAGCGGATGTCGATGATGGACCTGCTGCCTCCCCCGCTGAAACGCGCTTTTTATACGCCGGAACGAAATCAGGCTGAAGTCAGTTTTCACGTGCAGGATCTGGGTATCGCTCGTTATGGACCCACCTTTACACGAATTGAAGAGGGACTGAAAACGATTGGTGCCGCACACCCCCGTTTTCAATTTGAGCTGACGGGGTCTGCTGTCTGGCGCTGGCGGAACCTGTACCAGATTGTCGTGGATCTCGCCGCGAGCCTGGGGAGTGCCGCAATTATCATTCTGGTTGTTTTGGCGTTTGCTTTCCGTTCGCTGCGACTGGGATTGATTTCGATTATCCCGAATATGTTTCCCCTGGCTGTGACCGGAACGTTTCTGGTATTTACGGGACAGTCCCTGGAGATCGTCAGCGTGTGTGCTTTCACAGTCTGTCTCGGGATAGCCGTCGATGATACGATTCATTTTTTAACCCGGTTCCGGGAAGAACAGCTGTTGGTCGACAGCGATGAAGAGGCGATCCGCCGTGCATTTACCGGCGTGGGGACTGCTTTGATTATGACGACGGTGATACTGGTAGCCGGCTTTTCGACGGTGATCTTCAGCGATATGCGCGATCAGCGGATCTTCGCGATCATGAGCGGTTTGACGATTTCGTCTGCCCTGTTTGGAGATCTGGTCTTTTTACCCGCATTGCTGGCACGGTATGCGAAACGTTCCCAGGTGCCTGCGATGGAAGAGCCGGAAGAATTATCTGACCCGATGGTGGAACAGACCCTGGTGCGAGAATAATCAGATGCGGTTTGCTGTAACTCACGTGGGTCTCAGTAATTTCGATCCCTTCTCGTCGGCAGCTGATAATTTTGTCTTTCGTGGATGGTTTCGGAAAGCGGTAAGTAAAGTTAAATAATTTGACTTTACAGCCGATAAACGTTATAAAAGATTCCCACCACTGTAGTTATATTCGTTGATTTCAGCGAAATGACTCCCGCCCAAAAGATGTTCCCCGACATGAAGGAACAACGCTTTGTTTTACCGTGTGAATGCACTATTGCTGCCCGGCTTGATCTCTCTGTTTGCGTGGTGCCCGTCTGCTGGCGCTTCGGATGAGCAACTGACATTTGAAAAAGATATCCGCCCGATTTTCAAGGCCTATTGCTTTCACTGTCACGGGGAAGAAAAAGAGCTTTCCGGCGCACTTGATCTGCGGTTAAAGCGTTTGATTTTGAAAGGCGGTGATTCGGGAGAGTCGATTACTCCCGGCAATCATGCTGACAGCCTGCTGTTTCAATATGTGGAATCAGGCGACATGCCTCCGGATGAGAAATTGCGTTTAAAACCCGAAGAAGTGTCCGTGATTGCCAGATGGATCGACCAGGGCGCCGCCGCAGGACCGGAACCAGCCGGCGAAGTGAAGCCTGGTGATTTTCTGATGACGGAAGCCGAACGTTCTCACTGGGCATTTCAACCCATTCGTAAAGTAAAACTTCCAGAAGTCGCGCGTCTTTCCAAAGAAGGAAATACATCGACCGTAAATCCGGTTGATGCGTTTGTGGCCCGTCAGCTTGCGAAGAAAGCTCTCTGGTTTTCTGAGGAAGCTGATCGACTGACGTTGATTCGGCGGGCCGCCTTTGATTTAACGGGCCTCCCCCCGGCTCCGGAAGATGTGAAAACCTATCTGGCAGACGCATCAGCGAATGCGTACGAGAATATGATCGATCGTCTACTGGCGTCTCCGCATTATGGTGAGCGCTGGGCGCGACACTGGCTGGATGTCGCTGGCTACGCCGATTCAGAAGGCTACAATGATAAAGATGTGATACGCCCGGATGCCTGGCATTATCGCGATTATGTGATTCGCTCACTGAATGCGGATAAGCCCTGGGATGAGTTTATCAGCGAACAGCTGGCAGGTGATGAACTGGTCAAAGCCACGCATGCCACAGCGCAGAAACTGGTAGACCAGAATCCTGCAGTGTGTGACAAGCTGACAGCGACCGGGTTTTTACGATTGGCTCCAGATGGAACGGGATCGAGTCCGATGGACCCTGCCCTGGCCCGGAATCAGGTGATTACGGAAACCGTGAAAATCATGTCATCGTCTTTACTGGGGATGACCGTAGGTTGTGCTGAATGCCACCATCATCGGTTTGACCCGATTCCCCAGGAAGACTTTTATCGGTTGCGCGCTGTAATTGCTCCCGTGTATGATGCCGACAAGTGGCGGAAACCGGCCAGTCGCCGTGCGGCGCTGATGTCAAAGGAAGAAAAAGCAAAAGCGGCAGAACTGGCTGCGCAGGTTAAAAAACTGGATGAACAGCATAATCAGATCAAGGCAGAAGTGACACAGTTGATCGCGGAACGAGTTTTTAAGGAAGTTCCTGAAGCAGATCGTGAACGGGCCAAAACCGCTTATGAAACAGCGATCAAAGAACGGACTGCAGAACAGAGCGATTTCCTGAAAAAGAAATATCCGATGCTGGATCTGCTGGTCCCCGGACGTCTGCATCTGTTCCTGGCCCGCTATAAAGATGGCAAAGAACTGGCAAAACGCTACGAAGATGTGAAGGCTGAAGCAGACAAGCTAAGAAAACAGATTCCTCAACCTGAATATATCCGGGTTGCGACCGAAGACACGCAGCATCTGCCGGAAACGTTTGTCTTTTATCGAGGGGATATGTCCTCACCCGAATCAGAAATGATTGCGCCGGGCGGACTGACGGTTGTTGGTTCCAAAACCGAAAACACTTTTCCCGTCAATGATCCTGCAGTGCCAACGTCGGGACGTCGACTGGCGTTTGCCCGCTATCTGACCAGTGGCCAGCATCCACTGGTGGCTCGCGTCTTGATGAATCGGTTCTGGATGCATCATTTCGGTCAGGCGATTGTTGATTCGACAGGTGATTTCGGTTCACGCGCCGCGACTCCCACGCATCCCGAACTACTCGACTGGCTGGCAGCCGACTTCATGGAGCATGGCTGGGAATTAAAACGGATTCACCGGTTGATCATGACCTCGCGGACGTATCGTCAGACCTCCACTTCTCATTCCGAGAAAGCAATGGCTGTGGACGCGGATAACAGACTGCTCTGGCGGATGAATCTGAGGCGACTGGAAGCGGAATCGATTCGCGATGCGATTCTGACCGTCAGTGGCGAACTGAATCGAGACCAGTTTGGTGCACCTGTTCCGGTCTCCCTGGCTGACAGTGGAATCATTACTGTGGGGTCGGGCAAAGTTTCTCCCGATCGGCGGGAATTAAAGCGTTCCATTTATATCCAGGTAAGACGGACCCAGCCGGTCACGATGCTGAATGCCTTTGATGCGCCGAGTATGGAGCCGAACTGCGAGCGGCGGGTTTCTTCTACCGTGGCGACGCAATCACTGGCCTTGTTGAACAGCGAGTTCATGCGGGAGCAGTCTGTCGCGTTTGCAAAACGGGTGCTGGCGACAGCAGAAAAATCCACTGATCCAAAGAAACTGGTGCAGACGGCCTGGAAGCTCGCATTGAGTCATGAACCGTCGGCTGCAGAGATGCAGGCGCTGGAGAAACATTATCAGCTGCAGTTACAGGAATATCAGACGAAAAAAGTCAAAGATCCCCGGCAGGAAGCATTGGCGTCACTGTGCCATGTCCTGTTTGGTACCAATCAGTTTTTGTATGTCGAATAAATGGTTTAAGATCAGACGTCATGCAGATGTCTATAATGATAACCTCTCCGAAGGGAGTGCATTGTGTTTCAGAACAGTCATGATTATTCAAACGGTTCCCGCCGTCATTTTCTTGCGCAGAGTGCATTCGGCGTTTCTTCGCTGGCATTGGCGACATTGTTAAAAGACGACCAGTTGCTGGGGGCACCGGAAAAACCGGCGCTTGAGGAAATAACGTATGACCTGAAGCCGAAGAAAACGAGTCATCCCGCGCGGGCAAAATCGATGATTTCGATCTTCTGTGGGGGCGGCCCCAGTCATTTGGATCTGTTTGACCGGAAACCGACGCTGGATGAATATGCGGGCAAACGTTTTCCCGGCGATGGCATTAAGTATGACAACGCCGGTCAGGCGACGTCCATCATCATGCCGTCTCCTGACACGTTTCAGAAGTGTGGCGAATCGGGGATGGAAATCAATACCGCCCTGCTGCCTCACTTCGGCGAGATTGTCGATGATGTGACGTTGATTCGTTCCATGCAGTTGCCCAACATTCGAAATCATGTGGCGGGGATGCGGGCCATGACAACGGGTCGCGGGCGCGAAGGCTGGCCTTCACTGGGGAGTTGGGTGACCTATGGTCTGGGAGCGGAGACACAGGATCTACCAGCATTCGTGGCGATAACGATTCCCCGCAATCCAGTCGGTTCTCCATACTGGGACAGCCGCCAGTTACCATCACTTTATCAGGGAACGGTCGTCAGTAAATCGGAACCACGGATCGCTAATCTGAATCCGATTTCACAACTCCGCGGAAAGCCGCAGAGTAATCAGCTGGATCTGCTCAAGGAGCTGAACCAGATCCACCTGGAGCGACATCCCGGTGAAGACGATCTCTCCGCTCGAATTGCGAGTTACGAACTGGCAGCCCGGATGCAGACCGCGGCGACCGAAGCACTGGATCTGACCAAAGAGACGCAAGCAACCCACCAGATGTATGGAGCCGATGATCCGGTAACCAAAGAGTTCGCGGATGCCTGCATGCTGGCCCGTCGATTTGTGGAACGTGGTGTACGATTCGTGCAGATCTGGAATTATGCCTGGGACATGCACGAGAATATTTTTGCGGCACTGGAAGCCCGTTGTAAAACCTGTGATAAACCATGTGCAGCTTTGGTGACTGACCTGAAACAGCGTGGTTTGCTGGATTCGACGATGGTACAATGGGGCGGTGAAATGGGGCGTCTGCCTGTCGTGCAGGATCGTGGGGCGGGCAAAAAACCGGGACGCGATCACAATACGGAAGGTTTCAGTATCTGGATGGCCGGCGGTGGTGTTAAAGCAGGGCACATCCATGGAGCCACGGATGATTTTGGTCACCGGGCTGTCGAAGATGTTGTTACTCAGCATGATTTTCATGCGACATTGCTGCACCAGTTTGGTCTGAAGGCGGACGAATTACATTTTGAGCATAATGCACAACCGGTGGCTCTGGTGGAGCCGGGACAAGGTAAAGTTGCTGAGGGAATCCTGAAATAAGCCAATCGGGGAGAAACGATGACAAGACTGTACAGCTTCATTCTGTTGTGGGTGTTGTCGATGTTTCTTATCGTTTCTGAAGCCTCAGCTGAGGATCTGGTGGTTTCCTCTGATTTTCCGGGAGGCTCTGCGGAAGTCATACAGGTCGACCAGAAACAGCGCAGGATTCTGGTTCGTCCCGCCGGTGATCCTCAATTTGGCTGGCCCTGCTGGTGGTACTTCCAGGTGACGGGAGTCACGCCTGGGGAAGAGCTTACGGTGACCGTCGATGCCAGTCAGCTGAAACAGGCGAATGGCCAGAAGTTATCAGCATCATGGGCGCTACCTGAGCGAGCGGCATTCAGTACCGATCAACGACGCTGGGCACAGACACGACCGGGTAAAAACCAGGGAGAGAACTGCGAGTGGAAAGTGAAACCGGATGCGAAAGTCGTCTGGTTTGCCTGGGGACCACCTTTCGTTCCCACTGATGCAGAACAACTGGTTAAGTCGCTGGATGAAAAAAATGCGTATGTGTCAGCTTTTGAGTTGTGTAAAACACGTGCGGGGCGCAGTGTGCCTGCCTTGCTGGTCAATCAGCGGGTGAATGATTCAGATGACAGGATGGTGATCTGGGTTCAGGCCCGTCAGCATGCATGGGAATCGGGAGGCAGCTGGGTAGGCCGTGGTTTCATAGAGTGGGCCGTCGGCGATGATCCCCTGGCAATGGCATTAAGAGAGAAAGCCGACATCTATTTTGTGCCGATTATGGACATCGATAACGCAGCGACCGGCAATGGCGGTAAGAATCAGGTACCGCACGATCACAATCGGGACTGGTCAGAACATCCGCGCTGGAATGCGGTTCAAGCGGCGATGAAATCTCTGAAGCAGCTCGATCAGCAGAACCGGCTGGTAATGTTTATGGACCTGCATAATCCGGGACCTAACTCGAAGCAGCCTTTCTTTTATATTGCTCCTCCGGAGCTCAATACGGAGCGGCGTAAAACGCTGCAGGATGCATTTATCGCAGTCTGTCGCGAGGAGATGCGAGAGCCTTTGAAACTGGATCGGAGTACGCCCTCAACCGGTCCGAAATATGACAAGCGCTGGAAAGAGATTTCCAGTAACTGGGTGCGGAGCGCGACACGCGAACATGTGATTGGAATTACGCTGGAAACATGCTGGAATACGCCGCACAGCACTCCGCTGGGGTATATGACAGTGGGACAACAGCTGGGGCGGGGAATCGCCCGCTATCTGCAGCAGGATCCCCGTCAGTCACCGAAACAGAGGTGACTGACGAGGTTGTTTTATACAGAGCCTGGAAAATCCACCCGTGTTCAGCTGGTTTCGTCCAGTTTTTCAAAAACGGCTTTCATCAGCAGAGGCAGGACCACGGTCGCATCGGAATAGACTTCCGCGAAGCGTCCCCCTTCTTGAGGAGAGATGAATTTCCCCCAACTGACCCCTTCCGAGTAGGTGCAGCCTGACAGGCCTCCCCAGTGAACGGGTTCGGGGCAGATGCGAATGCCGTATTTGAAACGGGGTTCTTTCCATTCGGTGCCAAGTCGGTAGTTGGCAATTTCGTAGTAGGGAGCAACCTGTTGCGCCCAGTTTCGTGGAACGCCACCACCGACGGTAAAGATTCCCAGGGTCACTGCGTCACGCATCAGACCGGCGTATTCCTGCAGGTCGATAAACGGGTTGAAGCTGGGGAGCGCGGTCAGGATTTCGGCCTGATCGAGTTCTTCAGCTGATTTACCGGATTGCGCGATATGTTCAGACATGGCCCAGGTGGCGACATCAAGACCAATTTCACTATCGGTAAACGCAGGGATAAAAACGGGCACGTTCTGTTCGTAGGCGCTGCGGAGAATACCACGACCTTCGTCGACTTCCGAGAGCCTCTGC
>TARA_R110000850_G_scaffold27638_1_pt1 | contig 18732 bp, 16 predicted proteins | sample TARA_R110000850 | Tara Oceans TARA_R110000850 (sample SAMEA4397586) | marine metagenome | biome: Polar Biome; feature: [SRF] surface water layer (ENVO:00010504); material: water (ENVO:00002006), including particulate matter (ENVO:01000060) such as... | depth 5 m | reverse complement strand
TACGCAGGAAATCATGAAGTCTGCTCTGGAACAGGCCAGTGGCGGTCGCGCTCATATCCTCGGTGAAATGAGCAAGGCGCTCAGCGGCACCCGGACCGAAATGTCCGAACATGCTCCGCGCATCGAAACCTTGCAGATCAACAAAGAGAAGATCCGTGAAGTTATCGGTACCGGTGGTAAGGTGATCCGCGAAATCGTTGCTGAAACCGGCGCGAAAGTCGATATCGACGACGAAGGCCTGATCAAGGTTTCTTCTTCCGACAAATCCCAGATCGATGCGGCAATCGCATGGATCAAGGGCATTGTTGAAGAAGCCGAAGTCGGCAAAGTCTATGACGGCAAGGTTGTAAACCTCGTCGACTTTGGCGCATTCGTGAACTTCATGGGCGGCAAGGACGGTCTCGTCCACGTTTCTGAAATCAAGAATGAGCGTGTCGAGAAGGTCTCTGACGAACTGAGCGAAGGCCAGGAAGTCAAGGTCAAGGTTCTCGAAATCGACCAGCGCGGCAAGGTCCGTCTGTCGATGCGGGTTGTTGATCAGGAAACTGGCGAAGAGCTCGAAGACACGCGTCCTGCACGCGAACCACGCGGTGACAAGCCTCGTGGACCACGCCGTGACGGTGCTGGTGGCGGCGGTCGCGGACGCGACGGCGGTGGCCGTGGTCGTGACGGCGGCGGACGTGGCCGGAACAACGACGGTCCAAAGGATGAAGGCGGCGATATTCCATTGCCTGCTTCGATCACCGAAGACTAGATTTTCGCAAAATGAAACAGCAAGGGGCCCGGAGCGATCCGGGCCCTTTTCTTTGCCGGGTATATTTCCGGCTGCATCGTCCGATTAATGTCTTGTAAAGCTGAAACAGAACAGGGAGTATCGTTCTGCTCCAGCGGTTTTTTTGCTTTGTTCTTGGCTGGATGAAAACAAGCGGTTAAGAGGTCTGCCATATGAAAAAACACATTCTCAAATGGGCCGTATTGGGCCTCTCCGCTTCGCTACTTTCCGGTTGTGCTCTTCTGGGAGGAGGCGGTGGCGGTAGTGGTACCGACACGAAATACGTCGCTCGCGATGTGGACACGCTATATAATGCGGCAAAAGACCGGCTTGACCGTGGCCAGTACAAGGTTGCGGCGGCGTTGTTCGATGAAGTCGAGCGCCAGCATCCCTATTCACCCTGGGCCCGTCGCGCACAGCAGATGAGCGCGTTCAGCTATTATCTCTCTGGCGATTATAACAAGGCGATAGAATCATCGCGTCGTTTCCTGTCGATCCATCCGGGGAACAAGGACGCCGCTTATGCCTATTATCTGATTTCGCTTTGCTATTATGAGCAGATCAGCGATGTCACTCGCGACCAGAAGATCACCGAACAGGCGCTGGCGTCTCTCGGCGAGGTTTCCCGTCGCTATCCGAACACGCGCTATGCCGCGGACGCCCAGCTGAAAATGGATCTGGTCAATGACCATCTGGCCGGCAAGGAAATGGAAATCGGCCGCTTTTACCAGCGTCGCGGCAAATGGCTCGCCGCAACCATCCGGTTCCGCACCGTGATCGAGAAATACCAGACCACCACTCATACACCGGAAGCGCTGATGCGCCTGACCGAATCCTATCTTGCGCTGGGTGTTCCGACAGAAGCGAAGAAGACGGCTGCTGTGCTGGGTGCCAACTATCCCGGCACCAAATGGTATGAGCGCGCTTATGATCTCGTGAACAAGCACGGGGCCAGTTAGCATTACAGATGCTGCAATGCGTTGCAGCTAGAGTAAACGTGTTTTAAGAGGGTATTGTGCTGCAGTCCCTTTCCATTCGCGATATTGTACTGATCGAGGCGCTTGATCTCGAATTCGGGTCGGGCCTGACGGTGCTGACCGGCGAGACCGGAGCGGGCAAGTCGATCCTGCTCGACAGTCTCGGACTGGCGCTCGGTAATCGGGCGGATAGCGGTCTGGTCCGGCAGGGCACGGAAAAGGCACAGGTTACCGCCAGTTTTGCTTCACCCGCCAAGGGCAGCAAGCTGGCCGCTACGCTCGCCGAAAATGATATTGAAATCGAACCCGGCGAGCCGCTTATCATCAAGCGATCGGTCAAGGCCGATGGTGGCAGCCGCGCCTTCATCAATGACCAGCCCTGTTCGGCAACCCTGCTGCGCACGGTGGGCGGACAACTGATTGAAATCCATGGCCAGCATGATGATCGCGGTCTGATCAACCCCAAGGGGCATAGGGCGTTGCTCGATGCTTTCGCCGGTGTCGAAGGCAATGTGGTTCGCGATGCCTATGACGCCTGGCAGGCCGCGAAAACGGCGCTGGAGCAAGCGAAGCTGGAACAGGAAACGGCGGAAAACGACCGCGAATATCTCGAGCATAGCGTTGCCGAACTTTCGAAATTTGCACCGCAACCGGGCGAGGAAGAAGAACTCGCGCTGGACCGGGCGACGATGATGAAGGGCGAGAGGCTGACCGGCGATCTCGAAGCGATTCGGGCGGCCTTTGACGGCTCCAACGGCGGGCTGGCCTCGCTGAGAGCGGCGGCGCGGCGGCTCGACATGATTTCCGAAGGTCATCCCTTGCTCGGCGAGGCGCTGGAGTCGCTGGACCGCTCGATTATCGACGCCAGCGAAGCCGAGGACAAGCTTAACGAAGCGGCGGCTGCGCTGAGCTTCGACCCGCAGCGACTCGACGATATGGAGACCCGGCTGTTCGACCTGAGAGGGCTGGCGCGCAAGCATCGGGTGGAGCCGGACAAGCTTTCTGATCTGCTCAACGATCTGCAGAACAAGCTGGCCGCGATCAGCGATGGCGGCAAGACATTGGAAGATTTGGAAGCATCTTTGGCCGGTGCGAAACAAGCCTACATTGTGGCTGCGGAAAACCTGCGGGCGCAGCGGAGCAAGGCGGCCAAAGCGCTCGACAAAGCGGTGGCAGGAGAATTGGCGCCGCTCAAACTGGATGCGGCAAGATTTGAGACTTTGCTTGAACTATTACCCGAAGAGCATTGGAATAAAGGTGGAATGGACCGGATCGAGTTTCTGATCTCGACCAACCCCGGTGCGCCACTGGCCCCTCTGGGCAAAATTGCATCGGGTGGTGAACTTTCCCGGTTCATTCTCGCCCTGAAAGTGGCGCTGGCCGAAGAATATGGCCTGAAAACGATCATTTTCGACGAAGTCGACCGCGGCGTCGGCGGCGCAGTGGCGTCGGCTATCGGCGACCGGCTGTCGCGCCTGTCCAGGGGCGCCCAGCTGCTGGTCGTGACCCACAGCCCGCAGGTCGCCTCCAAGGGCGACGCGCATATGCTGATCAACAAGTCGCTCAGCGGCACCGTGTCGCGCACCGATGTCAGCGCGCTGGACGACGAAGGCCGGCGGCAGGAAATTGCGCGGATGCTCTCCGGTGCCGATGTGACCGATGAGGCGAGAGCGCAGGCAGATCGGTTGCTGGAGGGGGTTTAGTGTTTTTCGGGATGTCACCTTTTAAGCCCCTCCTTTTTAAAGGAGGGGTTGGGGTGGTTTCGGTCCACTATTCGCTGCGCGAGCGATGTTCACACATCGCCACCACCCCAACCCCTCCTCTGAAGAGGAGGGGCTAGATTCGTGACTGATCGTGCCACTCTTCTCGTTCGTGCTAGAGAGATGCGGCTCAATCCTACCGAACCGGAAAAGCGGCTGTGGCGATATCTTTCGGCTTCGCAACTGGGCGGCCATAAATTTTGCCGTCAGTCTGTGATCGAATATTATATCGCGGACTTCTTTTGCCCGTTTAAAAAGCTGATTGTTGAAGTGGATGGTGATACGCATGATATCGATTCTGACTTCAAGCGCGATGATCGATTGCGGACAAAGGGATATCGGACGGTGCGTTTTAGCAATTTGGATGTGATGGGGAATATGGACGGGGTGCTGTCGGTTCTGCTTGATGTGTTGGAGGATACTCCGGATCGGTGGAAAGAACGTGGTGCCTCCACCACCCCAAACCCCTCCTCTGAAGAGGAGGGGCTCAAGTGAGTCAGTGCCTTACTAACGCTGTTAGTGATCAAGCGAGCCCGTTTCAGCCCCTTCTTTTTAAAGGAGGGGTTGGGGTGGTTCTGTGCCGCATGTCGCTGCGCGAGCGATGCAAGAGCATCGCCACCACCCCAACCCCTCCTCTGAAGAAGAGGGGCTTTTTGTGAGCGTTATTCCTCCAAAAGACCTCTCCGAAGCCGATGCCGCCAACGAACTGATGCGCCTGGCGCGAACGATCGCGAAGCATAACAAGCTTTACCACGCCGAAGACACGCCGGAAATTTCCGATGCGGATTACGATGCGCTGGTGCGGCGGAATAACGAGCTGGAAGAGGCCTTCCCGCATCTGGTGCGGGAGAATAGTCCGAACAAGCTGGTCGGGGCGGCGGTGGCGGCTTCGCCTTTGTCGAAGGTCACCCACGCGCAGCGGATGATGAGCCTCGACAACGGTTTTTCCGACGAGGATATCGCCGAATGGCTGGCGCGGGTGCGGCGGTTCTTGAATCTGGACGAGGGCGCGCCGGTGGCGGTGACCGCCGAGGACAAGATTGACGGGCTGTCCTGCTCGCTCCGTTACGAGAAGGGCGAGCTTGTGCTCGCCGCGACGCGCGGGGACGGGCAGGTTGGTGAGGATGTGACCGCCAATGTGCGGATGATTTCGGATATTCCGCAGCAATTATCCGTTCGTGCTGAGCCTGTCGAAACACAGCCTTCGGACGAGGGGGACCCTTCGACAAGCTCAGGGCGAACGGTTTTCTCCAAAATCCCCGACCTGTTCGAAATTCGTGGTGAAGTTTACATGGCCAAGGCCGATTTCGCCGGGCTAAACGAGCGGCTGATGGACGAAGGCAGGGCCGATGCGGAGACCAAGGGCGTCGATTTCGATCCGGAAAAAATTCGCCAGTTCGCCAATCCGCGCAACGCCGCTGCCGGTTCGCTGCGTCAGAAAGACGCCAGTGTCACCGCCAAGCGGCCGCTGAAATTCTGGGCGCATGGCTGGGGCGTGCATAGCGAAGTGCCGGGCGAGACGGCGTTTGACGTCATGAAGGCAATTGAAAGCTGGGGCGTGCCGGTTTCGCCGCTGGTCAAGCGCTTCGAAACGCTCGACGAGATGCTCGCCCATTTTCGCCATATCGAGGCGGAACGGGCCGATCTGGATTATGATATCGACGGCGTGGTCTACAAGGTTGACCGGCTCGACTGGCAGCAGCGGCTTGGTTTTGTCGCCAAGGCACCGCGCTGGGCATTGGCGCATAAATTCCCGGCGGAACAGGCGCAGACGACGCTGGAGAGTATCGATATTCAGGTCGGGCGTACCGGCAAGCTGACCCCGGTGGGGCGTCTGAAACCCGTCACCGTGGGCGGTGTGGTGGTGTCCAACGTAACATTGCACAATCGCGATGAAGTCGAACGGCTGGGGGTGCGACCCGGTGATCGGGTGGTGATCCAGCGAGCAGGGGATGTAATCCCACAGGTCGTGGAAAATCTGACCCGCGACGAAGAACGCGAACCTTATCATTTTCCGGATCATTGCCCCGAATGCGGCAGCGAAGCCGTCGCCGAGGAAGGCGAGGTTGATGTGCGTTGTACCGGCGGCCTGATCTGCCCGGCGCAGCGCTTCCAGCGTCTGGCGCATTTTGTCTCGCGGGTGGCGCTGGATATCGACGGACTCGGTGAGAAAAGCATTGCTGAATTTATCGAAGCAGGCTGGCTTGAAAGCCCCGCTGATATTTTCCGCCTGCATAAGCATCGCGCTGAAATCCTTGCCCGCGAAGGCTGGCAGGACAAGTCTGTGGATAATCTGTTGGCGGCTGTGGAAAAGAAACGCCAGCCGGACGCGGCACGGCTGTTGTTCGGATTGGGCATAAGGCATATTGGTACGGTGACGGCGAAGGATTTGCTGAAGAATTTCAGGACTTTGCCGCGGTTGCGGGAAGTTGCGGAGATTGCGCAAGAATCGGCAAAATACCGTTCGTCTCGAGCGCAGTCGAGAGACGGTGATGACGCGGATCCCGGTGTCTCGAACTCGCTCGACACAAACCGCGAGGCTTCGCCCGATCCGACCGGAACGGAAGCGGGTGATGCGGCGTGGGCGGAAATTACGTCGATTGATGGCGTGGGCCCGACGGTGGCGGAGGCTCTGGCTGATTTCTTCCATGAGCCGCATAATCGCGCCGTCTGGGAAGCCCTGCTCGGCGAAGTATCACCCCCCGATTATATCGTCGAAACCCGCGACAGCGCGGTGGCCGGAAAGATCGTGGTCTTCACCGGCAAGCTGGAAACCATGAGCCGCGACGAAGCCAAGGCACAGGCCGAGGCTCTGGGCGCGAAAGCTTCAGGGTCGGTTAGTGCAAAAACCGATCTGGTGGTCGCTGGACCGGGTGCAGGGTCGAAAGCGAAGAAGGCGGCGGAACTGGGGATCGAAGTGATAGACGAGGCTGCTTGGGCGGAGATTGTCGCCGCGGCGGGTTAGGTTTTACGAAAATCATCCCCGGTCATTTTTGAAAGGGATATAAGTTGAAATTTCCAGCGATAGCCATGGCGCTTTTCATAATTGGTCTTTCACCTTTGCACGCACGGGATAGCATCACGTCCGAACCGCTGACGATCGGAACCTCCTATCTGGTCTCGACCCATGGGGTCGAGCGACGCGTGAATGTCGTGCTTCCCGCCGATTATGACAAGAGCGACAAGACTTATCCCGTTTTGATCATGCTGGATGCCGGATTGCAGCAGGATTTTTACCTGAGCCTTGGCATGGAGCGCTGGAACCAGCTTTGGCAGCGCAGCGCACCGGTCATCTTCGTCGGTGTCGAAACCGTCGATCGCCAGAGAGAGTTGCTGCCACCAACCGGTGCAGAGGCCGAAATGGAACGCTATCCCACAGCGGGAGAAAGCGCTGCCTTTCGCAAATGGTTGTCGGCCTCGATTCTGCCCTTGGTAAGAGGCCAATATCGGGACGACGGCCGCGCATTTCTGGCCGGGGAGAGCGCTGCTGGACATTTTGTCGCCGAAACCTGGGCGGTCGCGCCAGCCTTGTTCGATGGCTACGCGGCCCTGTCGCCCAGCCTGCAATGGGACAGTCAAAGCCTGTCGCATAGTCTGGCTGGCATGGAGAAGCAGGATCGGCCGCCCTTGTTCATTTCGCTCGCCGACGAAGGCGGGGAGACCGAGGAGGGGGTGCTTCGCTTTGTTGCGGAGGCAGGCTCTAACCTGTGCTTTGCCGACCGGCGCACCGAATTGGCCCATGCCACCACGCTGCACGGTTTGTTACCGGAAGCTTTGCAATATCTTCTGCCGACAAAAGCCGACTGGCTGGAGGAATATGGCCTGACATTGCGTTGCAGTGATAAAATGGGTGACTGAATAACGCTGTGGCGTGGTTCGATTGTTTCGGACGCTCTTAAAGGAGGCACCGTTCACTCCGCGCCTTCCGGAAACCAGCGCATCACGCCGCCCTGGAACGGGGTCCATCGCCCGGTGCGGATACCCGCCTGTTGCAGGACATCGCTGGTCCAGTTGTTGCAGGTGTAGAAGGCGCTATAATGGCCGTTGGCCTCGTAAAAGAGGTCATCCTTGCCATAGCCGGGCGTCGGCAGGGCGCGATACTGATCGTCGAGGACGAAGCGCGCTTCTATCTCCCTGGCGATTTTGCGATATTCGGCTTCGCTGACTTTCAGGCGGCGGCGGTAATAGGGATAAGCCTGTGGATATTTCAGGTGATAGACGTGGATAAGTACGTCATCGCTGCCCCAAATTGCGCTTAGGGCATCGGCGGGCCGGAGGCCGGTCCATCGGGGGGCGTTGCGATAGACGCCCTCATGGCCCCAGCCGATCAGGATATGGCTGCCATAAAGCGACGGGTCCGCCAGATGTTCGGGGCGGATCAGAGGCGTCCAGTCGTGGACATCGCTCCGGATCGGCATGATGATACCGGTGTGCAGGCCGTTGGTTTCGATGAACAGTTCGATGCCGTCATCGGGGCTCTGCCAGTTCTGGTTGGCGGGGAGCAGGCTGCCGCACAGCGCCGCCAGCAGATAGAGGGCAATGACGGTGCCCAGCGCAATGACCGTCCGTTTCAACCATTTGAGCGAGCTAGTTGCCATGGAAACCTTTTTTGCTGTAAGATGCGGTCATGCCAAGCACCCCCGAAACCGAAACCCATGTCTATGACAAGCCGCCAGCACACGCAAATGCCGACTGGACGATCGATCAGGACTGGAAAAGCTATTCCGCTGAAGATCACGAGACATGGGACATATTATTCGCCCGCCAGCAGGAGATGCTGCCGGGCAGGGCGGCGCAGGCGTTTCTCGACGGCATCGATATATTGAATCTGTCGCGGCCCGGCATTCCCGATTTTGAAGAGCTCAACCGGATATTGATGGATGCCACGGGATGGCAGGTTGTTGCGGTTCCCGGACTGGTGCCCGATGATGTGTTTTTCGACCATCTCGCCAACCGGCGCTTTGTCTCCGGCAATTTCATCCGGCGGCGTGACCAGCTCGACTATCTGCAGGAGCCGGATATTTTTCACGATGTCTTCGGCCATGTGCCGATGCTCGCCGACCAGAGGTTCGGGGATTATATGGCGGCTTACGGACGCGGCGGGCTGCGGGCATTGAAATTTGGCACGCTGAAACAGCTGGCGCGGCTTTACTGGTATACCGTGGAATTTGGTCTGATCCAGGAAGCAGGAGGCTTGCGCATCTATGGCGCGGGCATCGTTTCCAGCTATGGCGAGAGCGTCTTCGCGCTCGACGATCCCAGCCCCAACCGGATCATGTTCGATCTCGAACGGGTGTTGCGCACCGAATACCGGATCGACGATTATCAGCAGAATTATTTTGTCATTCCCAGTCTCGACGAACTGCTGCGCGTGACCGTGGAGACCGACTTCAAGCCGGTTTATGACAAGATTGTGGACTTGCCCGATATCAAGATTGCCGAGATTGTGGCGGGTGACGAGGTGCTGACCGAGGGTACACAGACATATGCGCTTTCGAAGGCAGGGGAAGCTATGGTCGTTTAATCGCGCACCGATCCGTGGCGAGCGCCCGCATTGGACTCACGCGAAGCCGCGAAGCCGCGAAGCCGCAAAGCGACTGCTCGCATAGATCCAGCCTTTGTGGCTTTGTGTCTTTGTGCGAGCCCTGACAATATTGCGCCTCACCGAAGACTTTACAGCAGAGACCGGTTTTATTTTCTGTGACCTTTGCCCTGAAGCGGCAGTTCTCCTGCCTTTTCCTGCCTTCAGCCGGGGGTCGAGTGTGACCTTCCAATTAAACCGGTTCGGACGCACTATTCTGACATCAATCAGCTCCGCTGTTCCTTTTCAGAATGTCAAAGAGCCTGTTCCCCGCATATCGTACGAGCCGCGGAGAAAATAAGCGATCGGGTCGGGTGTAGGAAAGCGGTTTTCCAGAGTCGGGGGCCTGATCACTTTCATCTCTGTCACCCCAGCGCAGGCTGGGGCCCACCCCGATTTTGAATGAGGGGGAGTGTTTCCTACTGGTCGCAATTGGTTTGGGTGCCAGCCTTCGCTGGCATGACGGGAGCGGGGAGGCGTTGTTCTGGTTCAAGAGAATCCAGCTATCAGTGAACTATACTCAAACCACCCCCGGCCGCAAATTTGGGAGATGGACCGCAAAGCGAGTCACACGGCTTGCTTTGCCCTTCGCAGGATAACAACCCTAAATCTCCCCGAAATAATCCGGTGCCAGCGGTGATTTCCTCTGGTGCGCTTTGCGGCGCCAGCCGTATTTTTTTGATTTGACCAGAGTCAGGCTCGGCCATTCATTGTCCAGTTGCGTGTGTCGCAGTCTAAACCCTTCGCGGACATAGGCGCGGACGACTTCGGCTTTCTGGCGGCTCAGCAGACCGGCGAGCAGGAGCACGGTTCCGGTGGTTGCTGCGGCGGCGATTTGCGGGGCGAGGCCGACAAGGGGACCGGCTAATATATTGGCGATGATCAGGTTATAGGGTGCGCGTTGCTTCAACGCCGGATGATCGAGGCCATTGCTCTGGACCAGCCGGATCTGGCTGCGGCGATTGCCCAATGGAATCGCGTTCTGACGGGCATTTTCCCCGGTGACCGTGACCGAGATCGGGTCAATATCGCTGGCGATGAGCTTGGCGTCTGGCCAGAGATGGTGGGCAGCAAAGGCGAGTAGGCCGGTGCCGGTGCCGATATCGGCAATATTGCGAAACCGGTGGCCGGTTCGCTTGAGCCGGTCGAGGCTTTGCAGGCAGCCCATTGTGGTTTCGTGATGGCCAGTGCCAAAAGCCTGTCCGGCGTCTATGCAGAGATTGGTCAGCTTCGGATCGGCGGACGGCTGGTCGCTCGACGTATGAACGAGGAAACGTCCGGCGCGCAAGGGCTCTAGGCCTTGCTGGCTCAGCGTCACCCAGTCCTCGTCTTCGAGCATCTCGACGACCGGCTCGAAAGCGGCTGCTTCGGCAGAGGGCGACAATTGCAGCAGATTGTCGATCAGCGCCGCATCCGGTTCGATCTGGCAATAGACGTCGATCACCCATGCATCAGGGGTTTTGGAATCGATTTCGCTGGCGACAATCGTCGGGGTGGAATCGCTGCCCGCAATGAACAACTGGTCTTCCGCCAGCATGTCCGCTTCGGCTCGGGTGCAGGGGAGCGATACTTTCCAGGTCGTGGTCAACGCGGCCACCGATCAGCCATTGCCATTATCCTGTTCCAGCTTGTCACTGGCTTCCATCCATTTTACTTCGGCTGCGTCGAGCTTGTCCTGCGTTTCGGCGCGGAGCTTCATCAGGTCGGTCATCGACAGGTCGGCATGTTTCGGATCGGCGGATGCCGGATCGAACATCGCGCGGTCAATGGCGGAGACTTCCTCGCCGAGGACCTTCATCTGCTTTTCCGACGCGGTGACGGTCTTGCGCAATTCCCCTTGCTGCTTGCGCCGTTCGGCGGCTGCGCGGCGTTCTTCCTTGCGGTTGCCGCCGCTGCCCTTGCCGCCCGCTGATCCCGGCTGGTTCTTGCCGAGAACAAAATCGGTATAATCCTTGAGCGTGCCGGAAAATTCCTCGGCCTTGCCGCTGTCGACCATCACCAGCCGGTCGGCGGTGAGTTCAAGCATATGGCGGTCATGGCTGACCAATATGACGGCGCCGCTATATTCGTTGAGCGCGTGGACGAGGGCTTCGCGCGCATCGACGTCGAGATGGTTCGTTGGCTCATCGAGGATCAGCAGATGCGGGGCATCGCGGGTGATCATCGCCAGCGCCAGACGGGCGCGTTCGCCGCCGGACAGCTTGCCGACCAATATCGTCGCCTTGTCGCCGGAGAAGCCGAAGCGGCCGAGCTGGGCGCGTACCGCTCCCGGCTTGGCATCCTTCATCAGCCGCGTCATATGTTCGAGCGGGGTGTCCGAGGTGTCCAGTTCCTCGACCTGATATTGAGTGAAATAGCCGACGGTCAGCTTGCCCGATTTGTTGATCGAGCCTTTTTTCGGTTCCAGCTGGCTGGCGAGGAGACGGGCGAGCGTGGTCTTGCCGTTACCGTTCCGGCCGAGCAATGCGGTCCGGTCGTCCGGGTCCAGCCGCATGTTGAGGCCGGAGAGAATGATATTGTCGCCATAGCCGACCGAAGCGTCATCCAGCGTGATCAGCGGCGGTTTCAATTCTGCGGGGCTGGGAAAATGGAAAGTCAACGAGGGGTCGTCAATCGCTTCAGCAATCGGTTCCATGCGGGCGAGTGCCTTGACGCGGCTCTGCGCCTGTTTCGCGCTATGCGCCTTGGCGCCCCAGCGGGAGACGTAGGATTGCAGCTTCTCGCGCTGGGCAATCTGCTTCTCGCGCGAGGAAGCGAGCTGTGCCTGCCGTTCGGCCCGCTGCTTCTCGAACGCATCATAGCCGCCCGGATAGAGGGTGGTTTTACCGTGCTGGAGGTGCAGAATATGGTCGACCACATTGTTAAGCAGGTCGCGTTCGTGGCTGATAACGAGGATCGTCGCCTGATAGCTGGTCAGGAAATTCTCCAGCCACAGAGTCGCTTCGAGGTCGAGGTGGTTCGAGGGTTCGTCGAGCAGCAATAGTTCGGGTTGCGAGAATAGCAGAGCCGCCAGAGCGACGCGCATCCGCCAGCCACCGGAGAAACTGTCCATCGGCTGTTGCTGGGCCGCTTCGTCAAAGCCAAGGCCGATCAGGATCTTGGCCGCACGCGCCGGAGCGCTATGCGCTTCGATCATGTTCAGACGTTCGTGAATTTCGCCGATCCGGTGCGGGTCGGCGGCGGTTTCGGCTTCCTCAAGCAGGGAAGCGCGTTCTGTGTCCGCTGCCAGCACGGTGTCCAGCGGACTATCCTGTCCGGCGGGCGCTTCCTGGGCGATATAGCCCATGCGCGCGTCCTTGGGCATGTCGACGCTGCCGTCGTCGGGCTCGAGAAATCCTGCAATGACCTTCATCAAGGTCGACTTGCCCGCGCCATTGCGGCCGATCATGCCGACGCGCGCGCCGGGGGGCAGTGCAGCGGTCGCACCATCAAGGATCACAGTGCCGCCGAGGCGCACGGTTATATTACTGAAATTAAGCATGGGCAGCCGTTAGCGGAGCAAGTGCATTAGTGCAAAAGATAGCGTAAAAAACTTCACGTGCAAATGCAGGCTGATAGGCTCATATTATCCGTTCTATTGATTTTGCAGGAGTTTTGCTTTGTTTTCAGGTCGCACCGCTACGCTGTTTTCTGCCACTGCCATGATGATTTGTGCCCCCGCCTTCGCCCAGGCTGCGGATCAACCGACAGAGATAAGCGCCGAGGAAATCACCCGGACCGTCAAAACCATGACATTGGACCAGTTTGAAGGCCGTGCACCGGGTACAGCAGGCGAAGACAGGACAATCGGCTATCTGATCGGTCGATTCGAGGCTCTGGGGCTTGAACCCGGCGGTGTCGACGGTACTTGGACGCAGCCGGTGCCATTGTTGCACACGGCTCTCGGTACGCCGGACAGGCTTTCGTTTTCCAGCAAGGGCAAAAGCACGGCGTTACATGCCGGCAAGGATATCTATGTGTCGACGCTGCAGCCCAGAGACCGGGCGGTGGTCGAGGACGCGGAAATGGTTTTTGTCGGCTATGGCGTGACCGCGTCCGAGCGGGGATGGGACGATTATAAGGATGTGGACCTGAAGGGAAAGGTCGCGGTCTTTCTGGTCAATGATCCTGATTTTGCCGCCGCTTCCGACGAAGCCGTTGCGGACAAATTCGGCGGCCGTGCGATGACCTATTACGGCCGATGGACCTATAAATTTGAAGAAGCATCGCGGCGCGGCGCCGTTGCTGCGCTGATCATCCATGAAACCGAAGCAGCTGGCTATGGCTGGAGTGTGGTTGAAAGCCCGCAAGGCGAGAATTACGGCATCGCCAAACCGGACGGAGAAATGACGAGTCTTGCCTTGCAAGGTTGGATAAGCGATGAAGCCGCGCAAAAACTGTTTGATGGCGCAGGACTGGATCTTGCGAAATTGCGGGTCGCGGCGAGAAAGAGCGATTTCAAGCCGGTGGCTATCGACAGCAAATTCGCGGCTTCTTATCCGGTGAAACAGGAGGTGGTGAAAAGCCAAAATGTGTTCGGCAAAATCACCGGCAAGGCGCGGCCGGACGAAACCATCATCTTTGGCGCGCATTGGGATGCCTATGGCGAAGGACCGCCCGACGAAGACGGCAACGTCTATCGCGCCGGTGCCAATGACGACGCGCTCGGGATTGCAGGGATCATGGAAATAGCGCGCAAGTTCAAATCCATGCCGCAGCCGGACCGGACGATCGTGATTGCCGCATGGAGCGCCGAAGAGCGCGGACTGCTCGGTTCCGAAGTCTATGCGCAGGCTCCTATATATCCGGTGGAAAAAACCGTAGCCAATCTGGCGATCGATGTTCTGCAAACCGCTGGCAAGGCGAAGGACGTCATATTGGTCGGCAAGGGGCAGGGGACGCTCGAAGATGATCTGGCCAAGTTTGCAAAATTGCAGGGGCGTGTGGTGACCGAAGAAAGCCTGCCCGAGCGCGGTCTGTTTTTCCGCGCGGATCATTTCTCGCTTGCCAAACGCGGTGTGCCGGTGCTGCTGATGATGAGCTTGGCGGGTGCCTCCGATCTGGTCGAGGGCGGCAGGGCAGCGGGCCAGAAGTGGATCGATGACTATACCGGCAAATGCTATCATGCGGCCTGCGATGCCTGGTCGCCGGACTGGAATCTGACCGGCGCGGTGCAGGATATCGATGTGATGTTCGACATCGGCAATAGCCTTGCCTATTCGAAGGACTGGCCGGAGTGGAAGGCCGGTTCCGAATTCAAGGAACTGCGCGATGCGAGCGCCGAAGCGCGGCAGTAGGCAGGTATCTTGAACCGCTCCGAGGCAGCTTATGGGACATTACGTATAGGTTCTTGCTGTCACTAACCTAACGAACGGCACATGAGCTTTGCCGAAACCGATATGCGCGACGGGATATTATATTGGCAATGCTGACGGAATTCTCTGGGGAGTGGCTGATTTACCGCGATCTAGCGATCGCATTGGCGGCGGGCTTGCTGATCGGTGTCGAGCGCGGATGGACGATGCGCGACGAGCACAAGGGCGCCCGGGTCGCCGGGATTCGTACCTTCGGTCTGATCGCCGGTGTCGGCGGTCTGGTCGCGCTGATTGCGCAAAGCCTGAACCTGATAATGGCGGCGATCCTGCTTGCCGGCATAGTGATCATGTTGGGATTCAGTCACGCCAAGACGATCCACGAACCGGACGGGCGCAGCATCACCAATTTTGTGGTCTCGCTTTTGACTCTCTGTCTCGGGCTTCTGGCGGGCAGCGGTTATCCGGCGCTGGCCATGGCCGGAGCGGCGATTACGACCGGGCTGCTGTCGATGCGCTCGGAGCTTCATGGGTTTCTGGGCAAGCTCGGGTCGACCGATATCAATGTCATGATCCGCTTCGCCCTGATCGCGCTTGCGGTTCTGCCGTTTCTGCCCGACCGCGATTTCGGGCCTTATGATGCGTTCAACCTGCAGCAATTATGGTTTGTTGTCATATTGGTCACTGGCCTGTCTTTCACCGGCTATGTCGCCAACCGGATTTTTGGCGAGGCGCACGGGACGGTTGTGACCGCGGTTATTGGCGGCGCTTATAGTTCCACCGCGGTAACCGCATCGCTGGCCCAGCGATTGCGCGGCGAAGAGAGCAACAGGCGCACATTGTCGGCGGGCATCGCTCTGGCCTCGGCGGTGATGTACGTCCGGGTATTGCTGCTGACCTTCATACTCGCGCGTTTTGCCTTTGTGCCGCTGGCGATGATCCTGACACCGGCCGCGCTGGTGGCCGCTGTCATCGGGTTGCTGCAGCTGCGCCGTAGCGGGGCCGCCAAAACCGACAAGAGCGTCGAAACGCGCAACCCCGTGCGCTTGCTGCCGGCTTTCTTCTTTGCGCTGACGGTGGCGGCAATGTCGCTGGCGGCGCGGTGGGCGGAGGCCGAATTCGGCACCAGCGGGATTGCCTATCTGGTCCTGATCATGGGATCGTTCGATGTTGATGCCGCGATAATAACGCTGGGGGCGTTGCCGCCGGAGACGATATTATCCAATCTTGCCGGCTTCGTGCTGGCGATGACGGTATTGGCCAATATGCTGTTCAAGACCGGCGTGGCCGGTTTTACCGCAGGCTGGAAGAAAGGGCGCTCCGCCGTCGCCGCTCTGGCCGCGAGCAGCATTGTTCTGGCTATTGCCGGTCTGGTGAGTTTTGTGGCGTTTGATATCCACTTCTGAAGTCTAGGCTCTAGCTAGCTGTTCGCCGCCAGCCAGATCGTATGTTTCGCGCCTTTGCCGTTGCTGCGCGCCGGGACCGTATTCACATCGACGGTAAAACCTGATTTTTTCAGTCGCGACGTAAAGCGCGTATCGCCTTCGCTAGACCACACCGCCAAAATTCCGTTGGAGCGGAGCGCTTTCTTGGCCTTGGCCAGGCCAGCGATGCTGTAGAGCCGGTCATTGGCTTCATGGGTCAGGCCATCCGGACCATTGTCCACGTCCAGCAATATGGCATCATATTCGCGGTCTGCCTTGTTGATCACATCGCAGACGTCGCCGGTGGTGATGGTGACGCGGCTGTCGTCGAGACATTTGCGCGACAGATCAGCCATCGGCCCGCGCGCCCATTTGACGATGGCGGGGATCAGTTCGACCACTTCCACATGCGCTTGCGGTGGCAAAACCGACAGAGCCGCACGCAAGGTAAATCCCATGCCATAGCCGCCGATCAATATCCGCGGGTTTTTCACTCCGAGGCGTTTGCAGGTGAGGGTGGCTAGCGCCTCTTCCGATCCGCTGAGCCGGCTGTTCATCAGTTCGATGCGTCCGAGCATGATCGAATATTCGTCCGCGCCCTTGAGCTCTCGGCGGAACAGCCGGAGTTCGTCGCCGCCGGGGATGGGCGCTGTGTCGAGAAGTTCGCGAGCGATCATCGGACAAAACTCGCGCCATTGGCGTCTAGTACCGCGCCGGTCATGCTGGGCGGGGCATCGAGCGCGCAAAAGCGAGCGATCGAGGCGATTTCCTCGGGCTGGGCGACGCGGCCAAGCGGGATGTCGGCGAGCAATTTGTCGCCGCCGCGGCTTTCCAGATAATCTTCGGCCATACCGGTCATGGTGAAACCGGGGCAGATCGCAAAAGCCAGTATCTCGTTCTTCGCATAGGCTCTGGCGATAGTCTTGGTCATCGCCACCATGCCGGCCTTGGACGCGGCATAATGCCAGTGGTCGGGGCTGTCGCCGCGATAGGCAGCGCGGCTGGCGATATTGATGATCCGGCCCGGTTTGTCTCGCTGCTGGAAATGCAGGACAGCATGGCGGCACAGCTCTGCGGAAGCGGTCAGGTTGATGGTCATCGTCCGGTTCCAGCTTTCCAGCCAGTCATCGCTCGCGATCGGATTGGGGTCGAACAGGCCGGCATTGTTGATCAGCACGTCGATGCGACCGTCCAGCCGGTCCAGCGCCTCTTCCCAGAGCCGATCAGCTGCGCCTTCCCGAGAGAAATCAGCCGCGAGCAGGCCATTTGCGCCCGTCGTGCTCTGGCCAACGGCCGTGACATTGTCCCGATCCAGCGATTCGACGATGGCCTTGCCAATGCCGCGGCTGGCTCCGGTTACCAATATATGTGTTTTTGCTTTGCTCATGCCGGATGGACTAGAACGACAAGGCGCGCGCGTCCATGGATGATGCAAATTTCGTGATTTTGATCGGCGTCGCAGGAACTGGCACTAATAAATTGATCAAATCGGGTGCATCCGGTTTGCATGAGACGTGCTTTTCGCTAAGGGAATGGTTCGATTTCAAAGACTCCGGCATGACCCGGAGAGATTGTTCAGGGGAATATAATGTCCGGCGTATCAGGTTCAGCATCGAACAGACCGCTTTCACCGCATTTGCAGGTGTATAAATGGGGGCCGCATATGCTGGTGTCCATTCTCCATCGGGTGACCGGTGACGGCATGGCGCTGGTTGGCGTTCCGCTGCTGGTCTGGTGGCTGTACGCGATTTCCGCCGGGCCGGAGAGCTATGACTATTTTCTCAGCTGGTTCAACTGGGGCTATTTTGGCTATATCGTTCTGGTCGGCATGAGCTTTGCCTTTTTCGAGCATATGTATTCGGGTCTGCGCCACTTCGTGCTGGACGCTGGCGCCGGCTATGAATTGCAGACAAATAGAATGTGGTCGATCGCCGTGCCTCTGGCCGCGATTATCACCACCGGCGCGATGTGGCTTTACATCGTTTCCAAGAATATTTTTTAGGTAGGAATCGGAACATGGGTTCAGGAACCAATATCGGCCGGGTACGCGGCCTCGGATCGGCGCAAGAAGGCGCGCATCACTGGATAGTGCAACGGGTCACCGCGGTCAGCAATTTGCTGTTGGTCCTTTGGCTGGTATTCTCGTTGATCCGGCTGCCGAATTATGAACATGGCTTGATGATCGAATGGCTGTCCTCGCCGTTGGTAGCGGTACCGATGATGTTGATGCTGGTCAGCATCTTCTGGCATATCCGGATCGGCTTGCAGGTCCTGATCGAGGATTATGTCCCGGATCATGGCATGAAATTCGGCCTGATCCTCTTCCTCAACTTTTTCGCCATCGGCGGTGCGGCTCTGGGAATATTCTCGGTCGCTAAAATAGCCTTTACCGGAGTGGTAGCATAATGACTGAACAATCCACCCAGCCTGCTTACAAGATCATCGATCACACCTATGACACCGTTGTTGTCGGTGCCGGAGGCTCCGGCCTGCGCGCTACCATGGGTGCTGCGGAATCGGGCCTGAAAACGGCCTGTATTACAAAAGTATTCCCGACCCGCTCGCACACTGTTGCAGCACAGGGCGGCATCGCCGCATCTTTGGGCAACAACACGCCGGACCACTGGACCTGGCATATGTATGACACGGTCAAGGGGTCGGACTGGCTCGGCGACCAGGACGCGATCGAATATCTGGTGCGCGAAGCACCGCAGGCGGTTTACGAGCTGGAACATGCTGGCGTACCGTTCTCGCGCAACGAAGATGGCACGATCTACCAGCGCCCGTTCGGCGGTCATATGCAAAATCTGGGCGAGGGGCCTCCGGTCCAGCGTACCTGTGCTGCTGCCGACCGTACCGGCCACGCGATGTTACACGCGCTCTATCAGCAGAGCCTGAAATATGACGCGGATTTCTTCATCGAATAT
>TARA_R110000850_G_scaffold67188_8_pt1 | contig 18855 bp, 16 predicted proteins | sample TARA_R110000850 | Tara Oceans TARA_R110000850 (sample SAMEA4397586) | marine metagenome | biome: Polar Biome; feature: [SRF] surface water layer (ENVO:00010504); material: water (ENVO:00002006), including particulate matter (ENVO:01000060) such as... | depth 5 m | reverse complement strand
CCCGCCTCGCTGCGCTCGGACGCCGTGTCGGTTTCTGACTTGCGTGCCGCCTGGCCTTTCATGAAAGACGGTCATCAAATCGACGAGTAGGGCGGTTTGAGTAGAGCGTGCATTCGCGCCGCCACCGAGAAATCCTCCCGCACCTCCGTGCTTCGCACGCACCGGGTCGATGGGGTTCAACCGGAATGGAGTCGCGCGCGGACTGGGAATTGTCGAGTGTTTGAACCTAAATCATCTCCCGCACCACCGCGCTTCGCACGCACCGGGTCGATGGGGTTCGAACGGTATGGAGTCGCGCGCGGACTTGGGATTTTCGGGTGTTTGAACCTAAATCATCTCCCGCACCACCGTGCTTCGCACGCACCGGGTCGATGATTTGTTGACACTTCAAAGTCAGCCGCTAAAATGCGCTCCCCGTGCGGGAATAGCTCAGTTGGTAGAGCGCAACCTTGCCAAGGTTGAGGTCGCGAGTTCGAATCTCGTTTCCCGCTCCAAAGTTTCTTCGTCAACCCCGGGCCAACCGGGGTTTTTCGATTCATCAGGCCGTTACAACCGATTCAACACAGGCTGGATGGCAGAGTGGTTATGCAGCGGACTGCAAATCCGCGTACCTCGGTTCAATTCCGGGTCCAGCCTCCAATTGAATCAACAGGTTTGATGCGAAAGTGCAGGCAACGCTGCTCTGCACTGGCCTGCGATCACACAAGGCTGGCTCCGCCGGTGTCGTCGGGCCTGTATAGACGCAGGGCACTGGCAGATTCTAATCGGCGGCCTATGTGCCGCGACGCCCATGCTGACCGAAGCTATTGTCCCATCCGTTGCGGGTGAGGTTCGCCAGGCGTTACTAAAAAACGTAGGCGGCGGGCTATTGCTAGAATGGTTAAGCAGTCGAAAGACTCGCCAGTCTGCATCCGGATGCAGGTTTCTTTAGCTGAGATTGCTTCACTGGATTTGCGCGTTCGCCGCGGCGGTTTCGCTCAAGATTTTCGGTTGGGCGCCGTTCCGGGCTGGTCTCATCAGTAGTTGAGCAGGACATCTTTCGAGAGCCCGAATGGCGGAATCGGTAGACGCCAGGGACTTAAAATCCCTTGTTCGCAAGGACGTGCCGGTTCGAGTCCGGCTTCGGGCACCAGAATCGCTTACGTTGGCTCGCCGTCGTTGATTCCCTTGGCTTTTGCAAAGCCCTGCGGGCGGCCTATGGTGGCGGCAGAGCGCTCCTGTCAAGCCTTCCGGCTTGACGAAACGCACCGATCTCGTTGATAATATTGAAATAATTTGTCGTCGGCTAGCGCTATTTACGCAGCGTGATTGCCTGAACTTGCTTCAATGGAATCTCTTGGATGTTGCTTGCTACAGATCTAGACGGCTCTTTTCTCGGCGGCAGCGAGGCTGACCGCCAACAGCTCTACCACCTGGTTGCAGCCCATCCTGATATCAAGCTGGCGTACATGACGGGCCGCGGCCTGGAGACGGTACTGCCACTGCTGGCCGACCCGGCGCTGCCTCATCCGGACTACATCATCTGTGACCTTGGTGCGACGGTTGTCGATGGGAAGTCGATGCGCGCCGTAGTGCCCTTGCAGTCCCAGATTGCGGCCCGCTGGCCCGGAGAGCAGCGAGTTGCGGAGGCCTTTCAGGAGTTTGAAGGTCTGGTCCGACAGGCCACACCACAGCAGCGTCGCTGCTCGTATGTTTGCGAGGCAAATGAAATTACGCCGCGCATGCGTGAAGTGGCGGCAGAACTGGAGTGCGAGATTCTTCTGTCTTCACCGACCCTGCTGGATATCCTGCCAAAGGACGTAAGCAAGGGCGCGACGCTCTCAGCGCTGGTCAAGCAACTGGGCATTGATCCGGATTCCGTGCTCGTCGCCGGAGACTCCCAGAATGACCTCCCGATGTTCAAGGAAGGATTCAAGGGTGTCTGCGTAGGGAATTCTCTCGAGATGCTGCTGGAAGAGACGCGCGGCATGTCGCGTGTGCTGCATTCCAAGGCGGAGGGCTGCGGCGCCATCCTGGAGGCCCTGAGCACGTTCGGCTTCTTGGGCAAACAGAGCATCGACCAGATGCGCGAGGCGGTGCAAAAGCCCGGCGAGTCAGATCTGGTCGTGGTCTATCACCGTCTGCCCTACGACGAGTCAGTTGAAGACGGACGTATCGTGCGTAAGCGGCATGCATCGCCCAACGGCATTATTCCAACCTTGATGAGCCTGTTTTCGGAAGGTCAGCGTGGGGCCTGGGTTGCATGGTCGACGCTGGACCCGAAGAAAGGTCCATTTGAAGAGCGCACGCCGGTCGATGTGGAGCGCTATCCGAATCTGGTCGCTGCGCGGGTTGTCCTGACCAAGTCCGAAGTTGATATCTATTACAAGACGTTTTCGAAGGAAGCGTTCTGGCCAACGCTGCACACCTTCTGGGAACGCGCACGATTCCGCCAGGATCACTGGGAAGTGTTTGTCCGGGTGAATCGTCTGTTTGCGCAAGGCGTCGCACGCGAAGCCGCACACGGTGCCACTGTCTGGATTCACGACTACAACCTCTGGTTGGTTCCGGCCTTCCTGCGCGAGATGCGCCACGATGTGAAGATCGCCTTTTTTCACCACACCTATTTTCCGGGCGCGGACACCTTCAATGTCCTGCCATGGCGGCGGGAGATTGTGGGTAGCCTGCTGCAGTGTGATTACATCGGTTTTCACATTCCACGTCAGGTGGAGAATTTTATTGACGTCGCACGCGGGGTCATGCCGGTCAAGGTGACCAAGTCCAAGAGCTGTGCACCGCGGTACCTGTCTTATGGATGTGCGGTCGGCCTTGAGACCATGACGTCTGCAATCGAGGTTCACGGACGCGAAGTTCGTCTGGGTGCTCACCCGGTGGGGCTGGACGTCAAGAAGATATCCGAGCTGCTAGATCAGGAAAGCGTGCAGACGCAGGTTCGCAAGCTCAAAAAGCAGCTTGGCGATATCAAGATGATTCTGTCGGTGGAGCGCCTGGATTACACCAAGGGCATCCTTGAAAAGCTGCTGGCTTATGAGCAGCTTCTGCAGACGCGGCCAGAGTTGCACGGCAAGATCACGCTGATCTCCATCTGCGTGCCAGCGGCAAAGGAAATGAAGGTTTACTCGAGCTTGCTCAACCAGATTGAGCAGGTGGTGGGCCGCATCAATGGCAGCTTTGCGCGAGTGGAATGGACGCCGTTGCAATTCTTCTATCGCAGCGTGCCATTCGAAGACCTGCTGTCGTACTACGCTGCAGCTTCAGTGATGTGGATTACGCCGCTGCGAGATGGTCTTAACCTGGTGGCGAAAGAGTTTATTGCTGTGCAAGGCGCGACCGAAGGTTCTGGCGCCTTGGTGCTTTCCGAATTCGCCGGTGCAGCGGCCGAACTCAAGGGCGCGCTGCTGACCAACCCGCATGATCCTGCCGATTTGCTGAGCGTCATCAGCCGTGCGGTGGATATGGAAAGCAGCGAATCGCGCGAGCGCCTCAAGGCCTTGTTCGATATCGTGCGACACAATGATATTCGTGTTTGGAGTCGCGAGTTTCTGGACGCCGTGGCCGCCTGTGTCAGCGGAACACCCAAACCATCGCTAGCGTCACCAAAGCGAGCAGGCAAGAAAGCCACTTGATGGGGGTCGGAACCGGCGGCGCGCGGCTTCGATCAACGGCCTGAAGCTGCTTTGCGCTGGGCGTCTCCGAACTCACCACCTGCATCAGGAAAATGGCGGCTAGTGTCACGACGAGCAGGACGCCCGCAACGATGGTGAAATGCAGATCAATCCAGCCGATCTGAGTGGCAATAAACCAGCTCAGGCTGAAGAGATGTCCGGCGATGGTGCCGCGTATCGCAGCAGTGGCGCCGATGCGCTTGCTCAACATGCCCGCCAGGAATGTTGCTACCAAGGGCGCGGTCACATAAGTAAACCCCTGCTGCAGGTAGGCAAAAAGTCCTGAGAAGTTGTCGATAGCAGGTGCCCATACAGCGGCGATGGCGACCAGGGTCAAGGTGATCCATCGGCCAAGACGACCCAACTCACGCGCATTGAGGTGTGGTCGAACGGGCTTGATGAAATCCAGCGTGATCAGCGTTGATGATGAATTCAGCGCTGAGTCGACGCTCGACATGATGGCTGCCAGCAGTCCTGCGAGGATTAATCCGGCAAGGCCGGCCGGGGCATAGGTCGCGATCAGCGTCGGGAACACGCTGTCGGGTCGTTGCAGGTCTGGAAGCAGTGACAGGGCCATGACGCCGGGGAGCACCATGAAGAAAAGCGGTAGCAGCTTGAGCATGGCAGCCAGAAGGGCGCCGTACCCGGCAGCGCTGGCGTCACGTGCGCCGAGCAGTCTCTGCGCCACATACTGATTCATGGTCCAGTAGTAGAAACCCAGAATGGGCAGGCCTATCAAGGTTCCCAGCCACGGTAGGGCCGGGTCGTCCATTGGGCGAATCAGCGACAGATGATCGCCGGGCACCGCTGCCTTGACGTTCTCCCAGGAATAATCAAATTCACCAAAAATAATAAAGGTGAGCATGATCGAACCGCCTAGCAGAACAAGCGCCTGCAGCACGTCGGTATATGCAACTGCACGCAAACCACCTGCTGCGGTGTAGAGGCCAGCGAAGATGGCGATTGCGGCGCAGCTAAGTCCGATCGATACCTCGGGGAAAAAGAGTTTGAGCACGATGGCGCCTGCATACAGGCTTCCTGCCGTATCCAGCACCACGCTAAGCACCACAGTGACCACTGACAAATACTTGCGCATGCGTGCATCAAATCGACGCTCAAGCTGCTCGGGAATGGTGGTGACGCGATTTCCAAGTAAGGTGGGAACTACGAACAAGGCGCTGGCAAGCAGGATCAATGCCGCCATCCACTCGTAGTTGGCGACAGATATGCCATGTTCCCACGCCGCGCCGGGCAGACCAATCAAGGTCGTGGAAGAAATGTTGGATGCAAAAAGCGAGAGACCGACGACACCCCAGCCAAGTGATCGACCCGCAAGAAAGAGTTCTTCGGCGTCCGGGCTGCGTCGAGTGACGCGGGCGCAGACAACCACAACAATGATCAGGTAGAGCGCGACAACGACGTAGTCAATCTGTGCGAGCGCTTCCATGCGCAAATCCTGTCAGCAGAAAATCCGCGCTCATTGTCTCGAAAGTCAGCGACGCTGTGAAATCGAGGATGCAGCACCGCGTTGTCAGCGAAGGTGGTTTTGGCGGGTGCGGCGCGCTCGCTTACTGAATTTTCAATTTCTGCTTGAGTTGTGATGGCGACATTCGCGGCGAAGCGCCGGAAGACTCGATCAACTGCATCAGACCCGTGTTGATGGGCGTTGCAACGTTGTGCGCTTTGCCCATTCGAGCAATCTCTCCATTGAGTTCCCGAACTTCAGTGACACGACCTGCCTCAATGTCCGAGACCATGGATGGGTAGGCGCCCGAACGTACCCCGTTGCGATACTTTGCAAACCACCACGGCAGCGGCCCTGCATACAGAAGCATCCAGCGATAGATGGAGTACGGCACGAGCAGGGGCAGCTTCCACTGCACGCCAGCTGCGTTCATTGCCGCAGTCGCCTCATCCAGAACGCCAACGTAGATTTGGCGCAACTCAGTATTTCGGAACAAGTCCTCGAAAGTGGCATGACACAGCGCGCAGACGGCATTGGCAAGATTGATCAGCAATTTGCCCCACACAGCCTCGTCACCGGAGGCCAATTTTGCGTGCAGTCCTGAGCCTTGCAGCTGAGCCTGAAAGTCTGTTGCGCCGCCTCCTACTACAACTTCCGCGCGCGTGGTCAACGCGGCGTGCAGAGGTCCCAGAAGCTGAATATTCATCATGATGCTCAAGGGAATGATTTCAGCGCCGGGCCAGCGATGACGTATTTGCCTAAGTGCAGAGATGCCGTTAAGTGTGCTGACAACACGGCAACCTGACGGAAGTTGCTCGGGTAGGGACTCAAGCAAACCAGCCAACGCGGCGGATTTAACGCAGATAACAAGATAATTCACGTCACCAAGATTCAACTCGGTGCATAAGGAAGGGACTGCAATGCGCGTATTCATTGCCGCGCGCTCTTCGGCATCGATGCGCAGAGACTCCACGGATTGGAATATGGACACATCCTTCTGGCGTGCGTAAAGGCGAACGTCTCGACCCGCTGCCACAAGCCTGCCAGCCAGTACAGTGCCCACAGCACCGGAGCCCAGGATCAGGATCATGGCCTCAACGATATGCTGCCGAGTGAACGGAAGAAGGACGCAGTAGAAGCGCGTTCATCCGCGTCTTTTTCTGGGTCGCGCAGGCTGGTCGTCGCGCTCTTCCATCTGATGGTCGAGTATTTGTGCAACGCGTTCACCAAGATATTTGTTGGCTGCCTTTTCCAGAGCCCGCGACACTTCTGCCTCGACGGCCATCATGGCCAGAGGACGAAGCCGCCATATGATGTCAGCCAGCTTCGGCACGTCTTTGGCAGGTGGTAGTTCGCCCTCGCCGTATTTGTCGAGCATGTGCGCAACCAATTGCACCATTTCGTCAGCCACGCGCTGCACGTTGGCGCGCAACCCGTGCATAACCTCCAGCAGGTCAGGCAAGGGCATTCCGGCTTTTGCCAGTTCAGCGCCAGCAATCAGAATTTTCGGGCTGGCGGCTCGGAACCTCAGTCCGTCAGGTTCAAGCAGGCCCATCTCAATGACCTTTGCCAAGGTTCTCGGTTTGAGAATGGGGCCAAACATCTTGATCAGCTCTGTCATCGTGTAGTGACGTGGCTGCTCATCCGACCATGGACTGCTGATCGCACGCTCAAGTCCCACGATCTGACTGAGTTTCTGGCCACGCTCAAGGCCCTCGATCAGTTCCCCGATGTTGCCCAGGGTATAGCCACGAGACAGCAGGTTTCCAATCAGGCGCAGGCGTGCCAAATGGTCTGATGAATACCAGCCACTGCGACCGCGACGCTGTGGTGGTGCCAGCAGACCGCGGTCCTGGTAAGCGCGGACGTTGCGCACCGTAGATCCGCCCGCCAGAGCAAGTTCGTCGATGGTGTACTCGCGGTGCGGGTGATCCTCATCGGCCGGGATAGGGGGAATACTTGCGACAGACGCGCGTCGACGGGTTTTGGTCGGCGCTTTTTTCTTGGTGGTGCCCATACGTGCAATATACCAATAGGGCCCGTATAGCATGGACGGGTTTGAGTCCTGTTGTTGGAGCGCGGGCACAAAAAAGCGGATGCCGGCATTCCGGCATCCGCTCAGGTAAAGCTGAACCGCTAGATCAGGATTCGAGCTTCACGCCAAGAGACTCAATCACTTCAATGGTCACGTACTTGTCCCCGGAGGGCAGGCCGCGCGGCTTGGCGTAGCACTTGGAGCCGTCGATGGTCCACTGACCCATGACGCCGTCAACACGGTGCGGGTAGCAGCCCTTGGCCTTCAATGCGCTCTGCAGGGCCGCAATGTTGCGCGGTGTCATGTTGACTTCGCACAGCACGGGGCGCCACTCGAGCTGGTCATCTGTAATTTTCGAACGCTTGGTGATGGTCTTGTAAGTTGCAGGAATGACCGTCTTGCGCGACGAGGCTGGCGACAGCAGCTTGGTGGTGGTTACCGTCTTGTACTGAGCCGGGATGGTGATTTCGCGTGTCGAAGCAGGCTTATCGACCACTGTCCGCGTGACGGTCTTGTACTCAGCCGGAATTGCCACTTCGCGGGTGCTTGCCGGAGTTGCCAAAACCTTGCGGGTGACCGTGCGGTACTCGGCAGGGACTTCAACAAGGCACATCACTTCGCCGGTGTCCTGAACCTGGGTTGCAACCACTTTCTTACCTTCAAAGCGGGTGAACTGACTGGACGCGCCGCCGAAACTGGTGCCGCTACCAATGCTACGGCCCGTACCGCGCTTCCATTCGGTGTGCGCTGCTTTGACCAGAACTTTCTCACTTTCGGTGCGGTAGGTTGCAGGCACTGTCTCAAGCCGTGTGGAGGCCGGCTTGACGAGCACGCGCTCCGTTACAGTCTTGTAGGTCGCCGGAATGACTTCCAGGCGAGTGGAGGCTTCCTTGACCAGCACACGTTCGCTGGCAGGGCCAAATTTGGCAGGAATCACTTCAACCCGTTCGCTGGCTTCCGAAGCCGTGACCTGCTCGGTCTTGGTCTCATAGGTGGCAGGAATGATGACGCGTGCATAACACTCACCCGCCTTGGCATTTGGCGGAAACAGGTCGGAATTGCCGCCCGCCGGCGCAGCAGGCGCTGCGGGATGTGCGCTGGCGGCTTTCATGGACGCAATTACATTTTCACGCTCAGCGAGTTCACGCTTGGCTGCTGCTGCTTCTGCGCGCAGGCGATCCTGCTCGGCGCGGGCTTGCTGCAGTTGGCTGTCAGCTTCGCTGCCGTTGCTGGCACAGCCAGTAACGAAGACAGCGAACGCAACACTGGTGGCCGCAAGAAGGCGGCTGCTTGATGCTCTCATGGTTTTAAATCCCCTTAATTTACAAATCGTTTTCCGACACTCTTGAAAAATTAGGTCAGGACTTAATCGGCGGACCTGCAGAAGGACAAGATGCGGATCGTACTGCGGGACGTATGGTCTAAGACGAGGTTAAGAGTGCATTGGAGAAGCCATAACGTAACGCAAGTTTGGTCACTCTGCCGGCTTTTTGAGGGGCTTGTCAACGGATGGTCTGGTTGAATGGTGCGATGGGGCGATCAAGCGGTCGTGTGACAAAAAAATGACGAAAAAACAGCCGAAATGTCCACTCGTTATATTTTGTGAGTCGATCCTGGAAGCGTGTCTCTTCGATAAAAGTGATGCGACTCAAATGCCGGTGGCTGACTTCTATGAATTTTAAAACAGAAGATCACTGTACGCGCGGCCATGTTTTTCGAATCAAGGCCTGTCAACATTACGAACATGAAAATACTGAAGGCTCTCGCATCGATGAAACGCCACTATGATGATTTGTACATTTCAAGAAGAGTTCTCGGCGTGTCGAAAAAGTGGATTTGGAAGCGATTCCTTCCGGCGCTCGTGCTGGTATGTATTTCGCCGAGTCAGGCCTCAGACCCGTTGACCGCGATCGAGACCTGCATGCGGGCCAATATCCCGCCATCTCTGCAGATCAGGGAGTTCGAAATCAGCAGTACCAGTAAAGCTGGAAGCAGCCGTGAGTTCAAAGGACGGTTGTACGCACGCCTGGAGGGTTCGCGTATCAGTGCGACCATGGCCGTGACCGCGCCGGCAGATATGCGGGGTTCTTCCTATCTGGTGCGAGAGGCGGCAGATGAGAATGGAGAAGACGAGATGTACGTTTATCTCCCGGCACTGCGAAAGACAAAGCGCATTGTCGGTGCGATGAGGAGCAAACCGCTGTTTGGGACAGACATCTCTTACTCGGATATCCGGCAGATCGGTTTCGCATTCACTGATGATTCGCTCAGGTTTGAACGTGAGGAAGTGCTTGACGGACGCCCCGCCTGGGTGTTGTCGATGGCGCCCGATGATTCGGCAAACTCGCGATTCGATAGCGTGACCGCGTGGATCGATCAGGAAAGTTGCATGGCGCTCAAGGCTGATTTCGCGAGCGCGGGCGAGGTGCGCAAGCGTTTCAGCAGTTCTGCTGAGCATCTGGCACAGTCGGGGTCTCACTGGTACCTCAAGGATGCCAAAATTGAAGATCTTCAGGATGGAACCCAAACGCGCATCCAGATCAGTGAAGTACTTAGCGACAAGGACCTTGCCAATCGTCTATTCAACCCGCGCGGGTTCTACCTGGGCAATTAGTCGGCAAGCGAGCACGATATTCCTGCCTCCTGAGCGCTGATCCGCGTGAATGTCCTGCAAGCTTTGATTGGGTGGGCGAGTCGACGCCCCGGAGCGGTCCTGGCGCTTGTGGCCGGCCTGAGTCTGCTGGCAGTCGCACAACTGTTCAGCTGGCCGACTCTGACGCCAAAACTCTCGCTCGACGCAGGCACAGATAATTTGTTGCCGCAGGATGATCGTGACCGGCAGATATTCGAGCGGGTTCGAAATACCTTCGGTGATTACGATGCTGTCCTGATGTCTGTTCGACTTGAGCCGATGTTCACAGTCGAAAACATGGCCAATCTGGATAAGCTGACGCGAGCGCTGCAACGCATGCCAGGCGTGAAGAGTGTTTTTTCACTCGCAACTGCGCCAAATGTGCTGACCCAGAGCGACGAACTGGAGATCAGTTCTTTCACCGCACAGGCGAGGGAAGATGCTGCTGCATTGACAGCCTTTCCTGCGCAAATCGCCGCCAATCCCATCTACAAGGGGCTTCTGGTTTCTGATGACGGCGCGCATACCGCGCTTGCCATCGCTCTGGATCAGCAGGGTGAGGCCATGTTTGCTGCCGAGCGCTACGCAGATAAATTCAGGAAGCTGGCTGAGGACATCACCGGAAGTCCGCAGATCTGGCTGACCGGTAGTCCGGTGATCCAGGCTGAAACCACTGCGGCCATGATGCGTACGCTGAGTTTCAGCCTGCCAATCACTTACCTGATCGTTATCGTTTTGCTCTACGGCGCTTACCGCAGTGTCTGGGCAACCGTGGCTGTAGTGCTCACCATCAGCGTGGCGCTGCTCTGGACGGCGGCCTGGGCCGCGGTTCTGGGGATGTCACTGAACCTGGTGACCATCATCACGCCTCCGCTGATCGTGACGCTCGGGCTGGCCTACGCCATTCATTTGCTATCTGACTACTACAGCGATGGCGCGCAGGACCTCGCTGAGCGGGCTCGGCGCGCGCGCCAGGTGATGAACCGGGTTGGCCTGGGCATGCTGCTGGCCGGGGGGACATCAATTGCCGGCTTTCTGGCGCTGACCTCCAATGATTTGCCTGCCATTCGGCAATTTGCGGTGCTCTCGAGCATTGGCGTCGGCAGTCTGTTCTTTCTCGTCGTGTTTTTCTTGCCGGCGCTGTTGGATCGTTTTCGGTGTGGCTCGCGCAGCCGAGACCTTGGCAGATCCTTCTTTGATTCATGGACTCAGAGATTCGCAGATTTTGATATCAAGTGGCGTCGATGGATTATCCGGTTCGCCTTGGTCCTTGTTGCATTGAACCTCTGGTGGGCCTCAGGCCTGTCCGTGGGTACGGATTACATCAAGTCCTTCCGCGAGGGAAATCAGGTTCGAGCGGAGTACGAGGCCATCAATGAGACTTTTGATGGGGCCAATACCGTCTCGGTCCTGATCGAGACTTTTGTCGACGATGCGCTGACCAATCCTGAACTCGTTCACGGTGTCGAGGAGTTGCAGACCTGGCTGAGGGCTCAACCGGAGGTCGGGCAGGCCGTGTCCTACGTTGATCACCTGAAGTTGTTGCACCAGAGCATCAATAACGGAGACCCTGCGTATCACAGTATTCCCGAAGACTCTGCAGCGATAAAGCAGCTTCTGGTATTCGCCGGCGGAGATGAAATCCATCGCGTCATTGACTCACAGTTTCAGTCGGCGCTGATCAGTCTGCGTATCAAGGTGGGAGAGTCCGGGGAGATCACGCGATTCACTGAGCGGGTGGAAGCGCGCCTGGCACAGTTACAGCCGCCACTGAATGGCAGCCTGACCGGGACCCCGGTGCTGGCCACGCGCACGGTCAATGCCATCGGCCGTGGGCAGTGGATGTCGCTTGCGATCGCCGCGTTCGTGATCTGGGCCATGCTCGCCTTGATGTTCACCTCGGTTCGCGCCGGCCTCTGGGCGCTGCTGCCGAATCTGGTTCCGGTATCCATTTATTTCGGAATGCTGCGTTTGCTGGATATTCCGCTGAACCCGACCAATAGCTTGATTGCCAGTATCGTGCTCGGTGTCGCGGTTGATGACACGGTGCATTTCCTGACGCGTTTCAATCGTGATGCGCGGGCCACGGGCAGTGAGGCAAAAGCGGTGCGTAGCGCCTTACGGGAGACCATTCAGCCCACCACCCTGACCACCGTTGCATTGTGTCTGGGCCTGCTGGCGCTGACCGGCAGTGAACTGCGCAATCAGGTTCAATTTGGTCTGCTGGCCTCATTCACGCTGCTGATGGCCTGGGTGTCGGAAGTCACCCTCACGCCCGCACTTGGGTCACGCTTGCGTATCGTCACGTTGTGGGATTTGCTGCGGCTGGATCTGGGTCCGTCTCCTCAGCACACGATTCCATTGTTGTCAGGCCTGAGCCTTCGGCAAGCGCGGATTTTTGCGTTGATGTCCAAAATTGAAACCTATGAGGCAGGCGACAAAGTCATACAGGAGGGCGACTTTGCGCGGGATATGTACGTCATCGTGGACGGCTCTTTGCAGGTCTGGATAGAGCGCCCGGAAGAACACAAAGTACTGGCAACATTGGGCCGTGGCGCTGTCATGGGCGAGGCGGGCTTCTTTGGCCAGCGACGTACTGCCAATGTCAGCGCCGTGAAGCGGGCGAGGCTGTTGCGCTTTGACGCCAATGACCTCGAGCGCCTGCGTCGCCGCTATCCCTGGATCGCCGCAACGGTATTTCGCAATCTGAACCGCGTGCAAGCCGAACGGCTGGCGCGGACCACCGCAATGATTCAATGAGCGGTCTGCCAGCCGCGCCACATGAAGTCATGAATACATGAGCCAGACGCCCATCCTGATTCCCGCAGCCATCCTGGCCTTATGGACGCTGCTGGTTCTCTTGCTGATTCCTTTTCGCCGCTTTCAGGCTGCTTTTGCCGGAGAAGTCACCGCGGACGATTTCAGATTTGGCGAATCCGGTCGTGTTTCAGACAAGGTGAGTCTGCCAAACCGCAGTTACATGAATCTGCTCGAGGCACCGGTCCTGTTTTATGTGCTGTGCCTGGCAATGTATGTCAGTGAGCATCTGAGCCCCTTGTCTCTGAAGCTGGCGTGGGCCTACGTCGGCTTGCGCGTTATGCATAGTGTGGTTCATCTGAGCTACAACAATGTGATCCATCGCCTGAGCCTGTTCGCATTGAGTAACACGGTGCTGGTGGCGTTGTGGCTGATGCTGTTGATGCGACTGCTCGGTGAGCAGAACGTTCAAGGCTGAGGCGAAGCAGAATGTCTTCTCCCTACATCACACCGGAAGGCCATGCGCGGCTGAAAGCGGAATACGACCATCTTTGGCGAGAGCGCCGCCCAGAGGTCGTTCGCGCGCTGGCTGAGGCCGCGGCTGAAGGCGATCGCTCGGAGAACGCCGAGTATCAGTACCGCAAGAAGGAGCTGCGCGAGATTGACCGGCGGGTGCGCTATCTGCAACGGCGCTTGCCTCTGTTGAAGGTCGCGGACCAGACGCCGGGCGATCAGGATTGCGTGTACTTTGCTGCCTGTGTGGAACTGATTGACGAGCAAGGCCAATCGCGGCACTACCGCATTGTCGGGCCGGATGAGACAGATGCGGACGAGCAATACATCAGTATTGACTCGCCCATGGCGCGTGCCGTACTCGGTAAGCGCTGTGGTGACGTCGTTGAGGTCCGCCTGCCTGAACGTGTGGCCGAGTTTGAGATTGCGGGTGTTCGCTACCTTTGAATCAGCTGCGCTTGAGCGCCTGAAACAAGGCGACGTATTGCTCGGTCACGGCGTGACTCGGCGCAAGATGAATCAGCGGCTTGTGCTGTTCATGAGACTCACGTACGCGCACGGAGCTGGATAGGGTTTGTTCCAGAACCGGCAGTTTTTCGGCGCGAAGCTGTTCGATCAGGCGCGTTGGCAGCTTCGCTCTCGGCTGGAACTGATTGACCACGATGCCCTCGATTTCCAGATCTTCGTTGTGGTCTTCGCGCAATTCCTGAATGTTTTCCATCAGGGTGTAGAGCGCCTGACGAGCGAACTCGTCACAGTCAAAAGGAATCAGAACGCGCTGAGCGGCGATCAATGCCGAGCGTGAATAAAAATTCAGCGCAGGCGGTGTGTCGATAAAGATGGCGTCATAGCCACGCAGGCGTTTGAGCGCATCGCGGAACTTGTAGATCTTCTGCTTGGCTTCGAGCTTGACGATGAGTTCTTCGAGCCGCGGGCTGAAGGCCACCACGTCCAGATTCTCGAAGGGGCTGGGGGTGACGTAGCTGTCGAATCCCTGAGATTTGAGATTGAAGGACAAGGTCGATTCAAAAAAATCTGCGATGCTGCGTTCTGCACGCTGGTACCCGGCGCCGAGCAGGTACTGCGTGGCATTGCCCTGTGTATCCAGATCAATGACCAGGGTGCGCAGACCCTTGCTGGCAGCGATGGCCGCCAGATTGCACACGATGGTGGTCTTGCCGACTCCGCCTTTCTGATTGAAAACAACGCGACGCATACACAGGCTCCGAGCAGATCTTGGAATAGGGAGCGGGGGATGCTACCGGATCACGGCGCCGGCGGCAGGTTCAGTGGCCGCTGGCGCTGATGGACAGGGCGTGAATATCGGTCTTCATCATGTCGCCAAGCGCTTCATAGACGGCGCGGTGGCGCGCGATCATGCTCATGCCGGCCAGGTCTGCGGCGCTTATCGTGAGTTTGAAGTGCCCCCGGCCACTGCGTGCGCCGGCATGACCGGCATGCAGATGCGACTCGTCCTCGATGTCCATGACCGCGTCTGGAAAACGTTCGGTCAGGCGCCCCCGCATTTTCTGGATGCGCTCTTCACTCATTGTGGGTCGACTTTGAGGAAAGGGCGGACATCGACACTGGCATAGACGCCCGCTTCCCGGTATGGATCGGCGTTGGCCCAGGCCTGAGCTTCCTGAAGGCTGCCGAACTCCGCCACGATCAGGCTGCCGCTGACGCCGGCTTCCAGACTAGGGGCGTCGATATTGGGCATGGGGCCTACCAGTTCCAGGCGACCGGCCTGTTTCAGGGCCTTGATCCGAGCCAGATGTGCGGGCCGGGTCCGGCTTCGAATTTCGCCGGCGCCGGGCGCATCAATTCCATATATGACGTAGAGCATCAGTTTGACTTCTGTGGGTCTTCGGTCTGCATGTAGCGGGACAAGAAGGGAATGTGGGCAAGCAAAAAGACAAACATGATGGCAGTCACGCCAAATGTCTTGAACAGGCCCCAGGTGCGATCATCGTAGTGCGTCAGAACAAAGTAATTGAGAACCGCGATGAAGGCGAAGTATCCGGCCCAGGCGAGATTGACGCGCTTCCAGATACGCTCGGGCATGATCAGCATTTCCTGCGGGATGCGCGCAAGCAGCACTTTGTTGCCAATCACGTGAGAGCCCAGAAAGACCAGTGCGATGACGCCGTTGACCACGCTGGTCTTGTACTTCACAAAGCTCGCGTCGCGCAGAAACAGGGTCAGTCCGCCGAGGACCACCACCGCAATAGCGCCAAAAGTGTGCAACTTGTGGGGTTTGCCATCCCGGAACCAGTACCAGGCGGCTAATGCCACCATGGTGGCCATGAGGACAGCGGTGGCGATGTAAATATCGCCCATGAAGAGAGCGGCCAGGAACAGCAGTGCCGGCGCCATGTCGATCAGGGATTTCATGCCTGCATTATAGGTGCGTAGGATCAGTGGAGGCGCGATGCTGGCATCTGCGCCGCAGTTTGCGTACCTTGCGCCACCTTGGCGTTGCGTCAGATTCGAGAGTTCACGGCAATGGCTGATTGGTTCACCCTGCATCCGGACAATCCACAGCAGCGCACGCTGGCGCAGATTGCCGTGCGCCTGCGACAAGGCGCGGTCATCGCATACCCAACTGATTCCTGCTACGCACTGGGTTGTCAGCTGGACGACAAGGACGCCGCCGAGCGATTGCGCAAAATCCGCAAGTTTGATCGTCACCATCAATTCACATTGGTGAGCCGCGACCTGTCTCAGATCGCCACATACGCGCGGATCGACAACTGGCAGTTCCGTCTGCTCAAGCAGGTCACTCCCGGGCCTTACACCTTTGTTCTGGCGGCGACCAAGGAGCTTCCTCGTCGCATTGCACACGACAAGCGAAAAACCATTGGTATTCGCATACCTGACCATGTGATTGCGCAATCTCTGCTCGAAACGCTCGGAGAGCCGATTATCAGTTGTACCCTTGCGTTCCCCGGTGAGGATGATGCAGTTGCGGACCCTGAAGAATGGCGCGAGCAACTGGATCGCGCAGTGGATGTCGTGATTCTGGGCGGTCATTGCGGTCTTGAACCGACGACGGTGGTAGACCTGTCAGGGGCGACGCCGGAACTGCTGCGCAAGGGCAAAGGCGCCATCGAACCACTTGGCTTACCCGAGGATTGAATCCATGAATCAGGTCGAAAAGAAATTTGTCGAAAGCCTGGGACGCAAGATGGCCTACGTCGAACTGGGAGAAGGAGCCCCGATCCTGTTTTTGCACGGGAACCCGACGTCCTCTTACCTGTGGCGGGACGTGATGCCCCAGGTTCAGTCGCTGGGTCGCTGCATCGCACCTGATCTGATCGGCATGGGCGACTCGGACAAACTGCCCGAGCCGGAAACCGCCTACACCTACGATGCCCATGCGCGTTACCTGGAGGCCTTCATCGAGGCGGTAGTGGGCACGCAGCCTGTATGGCTGGTCATTCATGACTGGGGCTCCGGTCTTGGGTTTGACTGGGCCAATCGGCACCGCGATCAGGTCAGGGGGATCGCCTACATGGAAGCCATCGTGCAGCCCATCGCGGGTTGGGAGCAGTGGAACCCCGATTCAGCGCGGATATTCCAGGGTTTTCGCTCGCCCAAGGGGGAAGAACTGGTTCTTGATCGCAATATTTTTATTGAGAAAGTGCTGCCGGGCTCCGTCTTGCGGGATCTCAGCGAGGCCGAGATGAACGAGTACCGCAGGCCTTTCCAGCAGCGCGAGGATCGTTGGCCCACATTGAGCTGGCCGCGCAGTATCCCCATCGGCGGCGAGCCCGCCGATGTCGTGGCACGTTGTCAGGCCTATGCGGATTGGCTCAAGGTCAGCGAAATGCCGAAGTTATTCGTCAATGCCGACCCCGGTGCCATCCTGATCGGCGAGGCGCGTGAATTCTGCCGCAGCTGGCCCAATCAGGAGGAAGTGACGGTGGCGGGCAGCCATTTCATTCAGGAAGATTCCGGCCGCGAGATCGGTGACGCAGTGGCCAGCTGGATTCAGCGGCAGGCTTGAGGCGCAGCCAGCGGCCGAATTTGCCGCAGGTCTGAGCTTTTTTGACGGAGAGCAGGCCCCAGCCCCGTATAATTGCGGGATGCCCGATCTCTACTCTCTGGCCCAGCTGGTTCTGATCTGGGCGGTTCCCATTTTGCTTGCCGTCACGATCCATGAAGTGGCGCATGGATTGGCCGCTCAGCGCCTAGGTGACGACACCGCCGCGCGGGCGGGGCGACTGAGTCTCAATCCCCTCAAGCACGTAGATCCAATGGGGACCGTGGTGCTGCCCGCCATGCTGATGCTGATGAAGTTGCCGCCCTTTGGCTGGGCCAAGCCGGTACCGGTGAATTTTTCCAGGCTCAACTCGCCCCGGCGGGACATGGCCATCGTTGCCGCTGCCGGGCCAGCTTCCAATCTGGTCATGGCCCTGATCTGGGTGAGTCTGCTCTGGCTGCACCTGAAGCTCGCGCAACCTGCTCAAGCGCTGAGTCTGTTTGGCGAAATGTGCGTGCTCGGTGTGCAGATCAATCTGGTTCTGATGATTCTGAATCTGCTGCCGGTGCCGCCACTGGATGGTGGCCGCATTGCCGTGGGTCTGTTGCCGCCGCGGCCGGCGCGGATTCTCGCCGGCCTGGATCGCTACACAATGTTTATTCTGATTGGCTTCATGGCGCTGGCAGCGACCGGCGTCCTGGGCAAAATCATTTTCTGGCCGGTCATAGCCGCCCAGACCTTCCTGTTCCGCCTATTCGGGCTGTACTGATTCCCCTCAGCGCCTCCGGCTCTCAATTTTCCGTCTTATCGCATGAACGCAGCAACGCAACGACCGATCGTCCTTTCCGGCATCCAGCCCTCGGGTAACCTGACCCTGGGCAACTATCTGGGAGCCATCAAGAACTGGGTGCCTCTGGCAGACACGCATGAGTGCTACTACATGCTGGTTGACCTGCACGCGATCACCCTGCGTCAGGACCCAAAAGAGCTGCATGACCGCTGTCTCGAGTTCATTGCCCTGTACCTGGCTTGCGGGCTGGATCCCGAGCGCAATGTCCTGTTTGCCCAGAGTCATGTGGCGGCACACGCGCGCCTGTCCTGGATTCTCAACTGCTATACGCAGATGGGCGAGCTCAACCGCATGACGCAGTTCAAGGACAAGAGCGCCAAGAATGTGGACAACATCAATGCCGGGCTTTTCGATTATCCGGTGCTGATGGCCGCTGACATCCTGCTCTACAACGCCACCGGCGTCCCGGTGGGAGATGACCAGCGCCAGCACCTTGAACTGACACGCGACGTTGCTACGCGCTTCAATAATGCGCATGGCAAGGTCTTCACGATCCCGGAGCCGATGATTCCGCCAGTGGGTGCGCGCATCATGGGGCTGCAGACGCCGACAGCAAAAATGAGCAAGTCCGGCGATGCGCCGACCGATGCGATCTATCTGCTCGATGCTCCGGAAGTCATTACCCGCAAGATCAAACGTGCGGTGACAGACACAGATAACGAGGTTCGCTTCGACATCCAGCAGAAGCCCGGAGTCGCTAACCTGATGTCCATCCTGTCAGCGTGCAGCGGTCAGAGTTTAGACGCCATCGCTGCCGAATACTCCGGGCAGGGCTATGGCAAGTTCAAGCTCGCCGTGGCCGAGGCGGTGGTTGAATGTTTGCGCCCGGTGCAGGAGAAGTACCAGCAGTTGCGAGCCGATGAAGCCGGCCTGAGAAAGGTTCTGGCCGAGGGCGCGAAGCGCGCTTCTCTCAAGGCCGATGCCACGCTCAAGCGCGTGCACGATGCACTTGG
>TARA_R110000850_G_scaffold275264_2_pt1 | contig 18872 bp, 9 predicted proteins | sample TARA_R110000850 | Tara Oceans TARA_R110000850 (sample SAMEA4397586) | marine metagenome | biome: Polar Biome; feature: [SRF] surface water layer (ENVO:00010504); material: water (ENVO:00002006), including particulate matter (ENVO:01000060) such as... | depth 5 m | reverse complement strand
TGCAAGATAAAAGCTCATGGAGCCAAAGAGGGTCTAGTCCCTTGTCTGCACATCGATTTTTATGGCTCCAAGCCTCATGATACAGCTCTGCGGTCAGATGCAATTCTCAATGGCGACAACAGATTAGCATGGTTCCATACCCATATTGAGGCCTGTTTTCCCCCGGATCGGCCCGAATGAGCACGCCGCCGGACAATCCTTTCACCCCCCAGCTTGGCAGGATTCGGTCGACCGGATCAGGGGGACGCGCGAAGACCTACCTCACGCGGATGACGAAGGCGTTGTCTTCCGCTGGCGGTGTTCGCCGGACAGCCATGCCCGCCCGACCCCGACATGGCCCGCGCGGCGGACAGAGGCGCGTCATCGTCAAGGCACGCATTGTACGGATGTCAGCATCGAGCGTGGCGGCACTGGCAGCCCATATCGGATACATCCGGCGAGACGCAGCGCTTGAGGAGAAGGATCGCGGGAAGCTGTTTGACGCATTGAGCGAAGACTCCAACGCGTCCGATCTGGTCAAATCAATTACCGAAGACCGGCACCATTTCCGGTTCATTGTTTCGCCCGAAGACGGCGCCGAAATGGCCGACCTCAAGCCCTTCGTTCGCGACCTGGTTTCGCAGATGGAAACCGATCTCGGCACACGGCTCGAATGGGTGGGCGCCGTGCACCATGATACGGGTCGGCCGCATGCGCACTTGTTGATCCGCGGGCGTAGAGAAGATGGCAGCGATCTTGTGATGCCGAGGGCGTATATTTCGCATGGGATCCGGGAACGGGCTGAGGACCTGGTGACACTTGAGCTTGGCCCGGAAACCCGGCTGGAGCAGGAGCGCAAACTTCAATCGGATATCACTGCCGAACGGGTGACACGCATAGATCATTTCATCGCGCGGCAAGTCAGCCCTGAAGGGGAAATTCGATTAAAGGATAGTCCTGCGCAATATCGCACCCTGCATGCCGCGCGGCTGCGGACTCTGGAACGGCTTGGGCTTGCCGAGAAACTCGGGGCTGGCCGCTGGCAGATGCGGGAGAACTTCCGAGAGATTTTACGGGGCTTGTCTGAAAGGTACGACATCATCAAGACGATGAACCGTGCGCTTGTTGGGCGCAGCGACCGCAGGCTCGACGCGGACGTGGTATTTGACAAGGCTGATCCGGAAGGCCGCAGTGTAACGGGCGCTGTCTTGCAGACAGGTCTAACCGGTGAAGCGCATGATCGCACCTTTGCGATCATCGACGGTCTGGATGGACGTGCTGTGTTTGTGGAGTTGGGTGTCGCGGGTGAAGTCGAGGAGATGAAGCGCGGGGCAATTGTAACCGTGTCGCCGCCGAACCTCGACCCGAAGCCGTCGGACATCGTGATCTACCGTATCGCGCGAGCAACTGGCGGGATCTATTCGGTGGGGCTGCACCAGGCCAATGACCCGCGATCTAGTCCGGAATTTGTTGCTGCTCATGTACGAAGGCTAGAGGCCTTGCGGCGCGCCGGCCATGTCGAGCGGTCGGCCGATGCGGACTGGAAGATTCCACCGGACTATCTCGACCGGGCGAGCGCGTATGAACGGGCTCAGGCACGGTTCCGGGCGGCGCAGGTGTTGGTTCGCTCAGAACTGGGCCTAGCAGATCAGGAAACGGCCCTTGGTGTCACTTGGCTGGACGAGGCCCCTTCCCCGCCTGGTGTGCCGCTTGGGTTTGGTCAGGAGGTAGCCGAGGCGCAGGTGAAGCGGCGCGCTTTTTTGGCGGGGATTGGACTAAAGGCTGAGGCTGGCATTGACTTGTCTACGGCTCAGAAAACTGAGCTGCAGAAGCGCGACATGGCGCAGGCTGGCCGGACGTTGAGTGAAGAGATCGGGAAGCCTTATTCGCCGGCGCCCGAACGCGGTCATGTAGATGGCACTTATCGCGAGCCTGTATCGCGGGTGAGTGGGAAATTTGCGGTCATCGAGCGGCAGCGGGATTTTACGATTGTGCCCTGGCGGCAGGTGCTGGAGCAGCGGCGTGGGATGGCGGTGTCTGGGCTGGTGCGTGGGGGTAGGATTTCGTGGACGCTGGGGCGCGGAATCGGGATGGCTGATTGATCCTGCGGGTTCAAAGGGTCATCGCAACAATTTAGCTTTTTTGAGAACTGGAGCTCAGCTTTTGGTGAATCCAGTCGCCACTCCAGATATCGCTGTGGTATTGTGGACGCAGCCGGATGACCGAACTGTCTTTATGATCGAAGCGTTGGCGCTTCCTGTGGCGTTGCGGAAGTTGTACGCCCTCCCTTGCGCTGGAACTGCTCGATATTCTTATAGATAGCTCACCAGCCCTCAGCACTCAGTCGTCAGACGAATTTTGGCATCTGTAGCAGCTATCCTGCTTTGCAAGCCAGATGAACGTCAGACTTAAGCGCTGATCTTGAAATCAATCAAGGCGTTTCGTACCTCGACGACGAACATTTGTCGGCTCTGATCCTTCGCTCTCCACAAGATGAACATCGCCTTTAACGGGTGGGTCGGCTCTCTCAACCAGCACATCCAATTGGGCGGCACTTAGACGATCATGCAAACTGTTTTGATCATCGCACCACTTTTGCTCCATTTCGAAATCCCGAAGGTTTGCTTCTGGCGTTCTGCCTACATGCATGTGAGCCCGAACTTTTGTTTGGACCTTGCTGCCGGGGACCGCAGAAAGCTGCACATCATAGTTTGAATCGCTTCTATGGCTGGCTGTGATGCGCTGCCCCTCATTCCATTCGTCACCCTGTAGGGTGACGTCATAACCCATCTCTTCTAGTCCTTTGATGATTTCTAGTCTCGCTCTTGCGGCGTCTAACGCCTGGTCCGTGGCGTTGGCGTGGAGCAGAGCGCCCTTTACAATTTCATCACTCTCGGCTTGATCGCGGCGACAATTCTGGAGCCGGGATCGCCATTCGACAGAGCCGGGATCATCATACGGAGCGAGGCGGTCTACTGCCTCCTCAATTCTAATGCTGCGATTGTCCTGGTTGCGGACACGTTGCGCTTGCTCAGATGCATCAAGCAAGAGCGCATCAAGGCTTAGTGCGTATTGGTTGCCGCCCTGTTGTTGAACCAAAGCTGCCGCTCGCTCGCTAAGATCAACAGCCTGAGGTCCCAGCGCAGCGAGAGTTTGGATCAATCGCTCGAGGCGAGGGTCGATCGCGCGCTGTGGGAGAGCCCCGCTGCGCTCCGGGGTCATAAGTGCCTTGGCAAGTTGTTCTGCCGCTTGACTACGTGGAACCGACCTTTTTTCATTTTCAGTATTGAGCACTTTGTCACTAATGATTGACTCGATGCTCTTGCGCAGATGTCGATACACAGTCGCTTTCGCGCGGTCGGATCTCTGAACGACCTCGCAAATAGTCTGCTGCTGCACATCGGATGCGCTCGGGAGCAGGGACTGGGCCGTTAGCTTCAAGCTAACACGCCGTTGCCGGGCCGCCTGAACCTCACTGTCCAGTCTCTCCATGTCACTTTCAATATCGATACGAAGGTCTGATCTTTCAGTCGGCGTCGATGACTCATCGAGCTGAGCAAGTCGGTTTGACAGGCGTTCACTCGCGTCGGCATTCACGCCCTCCAGCTGATTGAGCGCTTTCTCGGTTTCTGAAAGCTTCGAGATCATACGTGCTAGCCGCATAAGTTCTACACGTGCGAGCCGTCTTTGAATGGCTTGCAGATCGCGAATAGAGGTGACGGTCAGTCGGCTCATGCTGTTTCTCTCGATGTTGCCTCTCGGACGGCTGTCAAAAACCGCGCACGAGAAGAATTAGGATCGTTGGCCCAGGCTGCCGAATGTATGCGATGGACCTTTAGTCCCAATCCTGCCAGCAGATTGGGGCGCCAGATGTCCCGCGCTTTTGCCGTGTCAAGCAAAGGATGATTGGGAGCATCAATCTCAACGGCGAGACAGTAAGCGCCGGTGTCAGGATCGATGACGACGAGATCGATCGCGAAAATACCTGTAAGAGGCCTCAACTCTGATTCGAAGCCAGCATTGGACAGTATGACTTGCAGTGCTTGCGCCATTGCTTTTGATTGATCGGTGAACAAGGGATCTGCAGAAAAACCGCTGTCGTGTTTGAATTTATCCAGCAAGTCCGCCGCAGCCCCAAATGATCCTTGGTCGATCAACTCGGCATAGCGCATATAGGCTTGCAGATAGTCCCGGGCTTTTGTTGGACGGCCCTGACGTGTCAAGTAGTCGGAAATGTCATCGGTCGGCATTGAGGTCATAATGATAACTTTTGCACGCGCTCTCGTGATCGCAACATTTAGGCGGCGTTCGCCGCCCTCTTGAACCAGAGCGCCGAAACTTCGCCGGAAAACACCATCAGGATTTACACCAAAAGTGGTGGAGAACAGGATGACATCACGCTCATCGCCCTGAACACTCTCCACATTTCTGACAAACAGACTGACGTCTTCGCCATCCTCGGTGCGCATTTGCTCGCGCTCTAGCGCAGCTCGGAAACCTGGGTCTCTCGCAGCGCGGTCTTGTAATCCTTCCTGTATCAACTCAGCCTGTTTCAAATTAAACGTCACCACGCCGGTTGTTGGTCCTTCGGGACCTGACTCTTTCCAGAGTTCGCTTAATCGGTCCACGATGGCGCGGGCCTCGTCAGGATTGGTCTGGTTCTCGTATATCCCATCTATGTGATGAACTTCGATGGGACGATCACGGAGTATGTCGGCGTCGGGATGTCTAATTGGGATGCTGAGATTACCGCGATAGTAGGCCGCATTAGAGAATGCGATAAGTTCGCGATACTGAGACCGGTAGTGGACGCCGAGACTGCGTTCCGTGAGGACACCTTCTGACAGTGCCAGGAGATCCGGACAGTCTTTGATATGTCGCCGGCTGCGTGCACGTTCTTGGCGCGCATTGACGTCTTCTGCATCGGCGTCTGTCGACCCACGGCTCAACTCTTCATCATCATCTTCGATAGATTGACCAAAGAAGCGGGTGGGCGGTAGCTGTTTGGAATCGCCACTCACCACAGCACGCTTCGCGCGGTAGAGCGCGGGCACCGCATATTCAACGCGCATCTGCGAAGCCTCATCAAATATGGCGACATCAAACAGTCCCGGCTCCAGTGGGAATATTCTACTCGCAACATCAGGGTTCACCAGCCAAACGGGCCTAACCTTCATCAGCCCCAATGACCGCGACGATTCGAAAAATTGTCGTAAGCGGAGGGCATTTGCACCAGAATACTTCCAGACCGCAGACCATGCTCGTAAAGGAGAGAGACCTTGGTTCCCAACGATTGAAAGAAGGTTCGTATTCAATTCGCGCATCTGTCCATCAACTGCGTCCAGTCGTGAAACGTCTGCTTCTATTTGAGCGGGCTGGGTTGCGAGAACTGGATTGCCTGTGCGCAAATGCTCAGCCCAAGCCAGCGCGGCCTCTCGCTCGAGCATCGCACGAATAGCATCATCTTGTTGTCGGGGTTTGAGACTCAGGAGGAGCGATCGCTGCGTTCTTGCGGTCTTGAAAACTGACCGCGCCAATTCAGTTAGAGGGCTGAGCAAAAAGGCCTGTCGCACAGAAATATCCTGAGCAGCACGCTCAAGTGGCGCCGCTTCAAATGAAGCAGGTCGACAGCTATGGAGGTCCGACAGGATCAGCGATTGCCATTCCGGCTTTGTCCAGTTTGAGAGGCCTTTGACGGCGTTTTCGACGATCGTGCGCGCTGCAAGCGCGCCCTGCGCTGCTTCAAAACGCTTGAACGCAAGTGCCCAGTCTTGATCTGAACCCGGCAGGGCGTTCCAGAACGTGGCGGGCCAGGGAGATGAATCTAGTTTATGCGATACGCTGAGACATGGGTGAAGGCGTGCAATCGTAATCTCGACTTCCTCTCTAAGTGAAGCGGCGTCGCTCGCCGTATACGGCGTCATTTGAAGATCCCGGTAGTGCCCGTCGCATTGCTGCCGGATGCGCCTGAATATTTGTTCTTTCGTGGCGGCCTGACACACGGTGTAAGCGGTAGCCCTGTCGGAAGCCAATCCGAGGTCCTGAATTAGGCGAAGCATTTTACGTTTCTTCATCGCAGCGAATGGATTCAGCTTTTGAAAGAAGGAGCGATTGAGTGAGAAAGGATTTTCATCGCCGGCGAGGGCGTCAATCATGTCATCGTTTGCATCGGCAATCGGTTTATATACGACCAGCTCAGAGTCCGACGGCTGAATATCCCGTAACACGCCCGAGGCTTTGAATAGCTCGGTATGAATGAAATTTGCGGAACCTGTCGCGTCCGGTTTTTTGCGGAGCAAGTCCTGCCAGAGCACCATGTCTTGTCGGATGACTGGCGTAACGGACTTTAGAGAGCTGCTATTTGTCGCGCGCCAAGCCGCAAAGTCGCGATGGGTTGCGCCGTCGGAGAGCGACTGCATGTCACCGGCCTGCGTCAGAGCTGTGCGCCGAGCTTCTTCTGCGGCTCCCAAGGCCTTTACCTGAGCGGCAAGTTTAGCTTGCAGTTTCATATCGCAATCAAAGACAGCGAATGCCCTGAGCTCGGGATTTGAAGCATCAGCCTTCATCCACAATGGTAAAACGCCGAGACATTGGCCAATAAGCGATTGAAGCTCGCCGGCTTCCAAAGCCCCGAGTTCAGCTCGCAGGTGAGGGGCTCTTAATCCGTGTGTAGCCTGGTCCAGTGTCGCGATACGTGCAGCCAGTTCCCTATATGATGTCCCAAAGCTGGCATGTGGCGCTTGAACCGCTGCATGATATGCCCCGAGCCGGTTTTCGAGCTCATCGATTTGATCAGCGACAGTGTTTCTTGACCGAGTCGTTTGAGACAAATCTCCGTGCCGGCCTTCCAACACCTGCGGAACTTGATCTCTTAGCCCTTCGAGCAGTTTTTTCCTGTCAGATTTTGTATTCTCGATGCGCACGACTCTGTGACCTAGCTTAACCGCCCGCAGGCGTTTGTGCACGACTTCCAACGCGGCCTGCTTTTCGCAAACCACCATGACCGTCTCACCGCGTCCTAGACAATCAGTGACAATGTTCACGATGGTTTGGCTCTTGCCGGTGCCTGGAGGGCCCTCGAGTTTCAATCCCGGTGCGGATCTCGCTCCTAGAATTGCACGCTCTTGTGAAGGGTCGGCGTTACGAATGAGAAAACTGTCCGCAGCCCCGTTCCGGGGAGGAGGCTCCACGTCTTCGATGGCCTCAATTCGGAGGAGAGATTCCAAGCACGACCCGGTGAGCGGGTGGCTCAGTATCCCCCGCAAATCCGATACGATTGCCTGACTGGGAAAGTCCGCGAGCATCAACGCTCCTGCTGACAGTAGCGATACATCCGTTCTTCCCTTGACCCAGTCTTGAGTAGGGATGGGTATGAGCTCATTATCTTCTACGCGCGCAAAGTCCTCGAAGGCCCTCAAGACGTCGCGAGATGACTGTGCATTGCGTCTGACCTCAGTATCAAATCTTTGCTGCCAGGCGGTAGCGGTCGCTTCGCCCAATATCCGGTCAAGCACCGGATTTAGCTCAATGTCGCGCTCGGGATCGAAGGCTACCTTAACCCCAGTGGTGCCGGTTTGGAGCTGTATCGGCAACAGTGCCAGCGGTGCCATGCGAATGGCTCCCGCACCGGTAATCGACTTATCTTCAAATGCAATCATCGGGTACCCGACGACCAACGCACTGACACCTGTTTCGCGGCGGTGTAAGTTAGCTTCCCGGGCGATGCGTATCAGCTTATCCAAGACCTCGCGCGGTTGACCATTCGTGACTGACAGGGGAAGCGCCTGATCATTCGAGGTCAGGACGTTACTGATCAAGTTTATCGACGTTTGTTCGCCCAGCGTCGTCAAATCCATGCGGCGCGCGCTGCGGCCAATCAACAGCTTAAGTAAGGGGCCGCGATTGATGCCGACGAGGATTTTTTTACCAAGAAACTCCAATACGTTTAGGAGATACTTCTGGTGCGGGGGATCCACCCAATTATCAGGCGCGGTGATGCTAAGTAAAACAAGCTGGCTAAAGGAGAGGCGGCGGCCAAGGCGCAAATCATCCGCCCATTGATCTAAATCCGGGTGACCGATTTTTCGGAACGGGCCAACCAATTCATCAATATCATCAATCATCTGTCGCTTCGGGCGGGCTAGCGCGTTTTGCAAATGCTCATCATCCGGAGCAACTAGACCGACAGAGTCTGCAAGCTGTGCTGCTTCACCTGCCACTTCGGCAGAAGATATAAAAGCGAGGTCATCTGCGCTGATTAGGAGTACGAGATCTTCGTCACTGAGGGTTCTTCGTTCGAGCAGTGATGCCAGTCCCGGTTGACGTGAATCGGGAGAAATGGCCCGGCGCGCGGTCCACGAGCTCTCGAGCTTTGGCCGCGATGTGGCCAATCGTACGATGTCGAACCGCTCCGAAACAAGCCCGACACCTAGATCCTCGGCTTGCGCTTTTACGCGGTCTGCACGCTCGATCAGATGCACCAGCCAGGCATGACTGTTCAGGCGCTTTAGCGCGCTCAAGACATAGCGATTGAAGAGCGTAGTCGTTGAATCAGAGTTTTCAAGTAACGTGTTAGGTGACTGAATATTGCCGCGCAAAACCAATGGCATGTCAGCATTTAGAGCAATCAGTCCAAGACCAAATCGGACATTCCGATCGATCCGGTGGTCGCCGATAATTTCCCGGAACAGTTTTAAGCGTTGCTGGTCAATGCTACCACTGGCCAGCCAAGTTGCGACGGTCCCATTTTCTGTGAGCGTCAGCGCTTCATCCCAATTTTCGGGTGTCGCCGCTTCAAGAGAAAAATCTTCTCCGCTCCAGACAGGTCGTCCGCCAAGCGTAAGCGGCGTTTCAATCCGTGAGCTTTGCTGACGTGAATCAAATTGGACAGGTATGTCGGTGTCGCCCTTCAGCCAACGGCGTACTTCATCTTTGCCCCACCGCTTCATGTGATCGCGTGTGAGCAGACCCTGGAGCAGCCGTCTAAAATCATTTGGTAGATTGGGGGGGAGTTCGATTTGGCGTGCCACTACGTGAAGCAAAAAGGCGCGGTCGTTTCCTCCTGTGAAGGCGTCGCCTTTACTCAATTGCTCCAAGATAACAATTCCGACGCTCCACCAGTCGGATGCCTCGGACACAGCGCCGACAATTGCTTCAGGCGCGATGTACCGTGTCAGTGTTGGCGGGTTCGATTGGCCGAGTTGAAACTCGGTTAGATCTGCAGTCTCGAGGCCCGTTAGACAGATGCTGAGCGGTGTGTGAGAACGAACCGCAATTGATGCGGGAGTGATAGCGCCGTGCCGCAGATTGCATCCGGATAGCTCTTCAAGTGCTGCGAGCAGTTGAGAGACTAATTCTCGAAGTGCAAGTTCCTCGAGGTGTCCAGACCTCGCGTTGAGCACAGGCCCGTCGTTAGACTGCCAAACCTCATAGGACTCGTCCCTTTCAGTACCATAATCCAGAAGCCCGCATAGACGTTCACTCGCCAGGCGCGAGATGGCGTCGAGCCGTCGCGTGTCGTGATGCGCTGCATACGTATGTAGATGCAGTATGCCTATGACTTCGGTTTCGGAATGGCGCACAGTGTAGCGTTCACGCCCCACGCCGGTCTCTTCGAGTTGCTCTACAAGGACCCATTGGCCAATCGTCCGGGGCAAGTCGTTACTCCGCTCCGGATCAATCGCCTCACCGCACGTCAGACAAAGACTGTCTCCGACTTCAATCGGATGACCATTGGGACATTCTTCCGGAGGGAGCGGCGCCTGACCAGTAGCGGAGGGATCAGGCTGCGGAGAGGGCATACTTGGACGCGGAATGTTTGATGTCACCGGAACATCGAACAGCGAGTACCCGCACCTGCCGTCAGTTTCAGAACTATTGCCGCAGGCGATATCATAAGGTGGCCGGTGATCGCCGCAATTCGGACAGATCTTGTATTTGGAGGTCATATTTTCCTCCCAAGCCGTCCAACCGATGTGGTCGCGACAAGATCTGCTGTCTTTAGAATATCACTAAACCGGTCAAGATCACCAGGAGCCGGGATGCCCGCTAGCCAAAGTCCAGTTTCATCTGTGATCACATCCATTGGTCGCGCACTAGCATTGGACAAAGCCTCAAACCGCGTGCCGCCAAGACCGGTCAGCGCATGTACAGTTTGGTTGCTCGATCCGCGTAGCGTCGCCGCGCAGGCCTTGGATGGATCGAAGGGCCCAGCGACGAGAAGATCGATATAGGCCAAACACGGGTGGGCTTCTGAAGGAAGTGCGCCGAACTCATATCCAGTGAAGAGGAGGATGTCTCCGCTTAATTGAGGGCGTATTGCCCGCAGCAGCTGTAGCATGGCGCGAGGCTGATCGAAGGGTTCACCTCCCGATATTGTTAGCCCATCGCAGTCGCTCACATTGATCCGGAGTGTGTTGACGATCGCGGATACGCTGACGGGTTTGTCACTGGGGCGCCATGTGTCAACACTCATGCAGCCGTCACACCGGATCGAACAACCTTGCACCCAGACACCTATGCGGCGTCCATAGCCAAGTGCCGTGATAGGAAAATGGGTGCGTGCGATCCCGATAGGTAAACAATTGCTCTCCATCGGCTAAGAAGCTTCCAGCCTCACTCCTGCCTCATCCTGTATGACTTGGGTGATAAACACGTGTTGGCCTGGCTGGACGTCGGCTTCGAAAACCAGCCGCGCTAGAGGATTTACAAAATTGGCTTCAATCGCATTCCGGATGCCGCGGCCGCCATTGGAGAGGTCAGAGATACACAATGCTTGAAGAGATCCGCGCGCTTCCGGGGTCAACTCAATTTTGATTGCCTGGTTTCGGCCAATATCTTTGATGACGCCATCAAGCAGCATCTCGTATATCTCTACAGCGAGTGCCGGTCGGATATAGTCAAATACAATAATGTTTTCGCCAATCCGGTTCAGGAGTTCGGGCCGTCCTATTTCCAGTTTGAAGTGCCGCTCAATCTCGGTTCGCAGTTTAAGCGACATCTCCTCGTGCGTGTCGGCTTGTGTGATATTCACGCGGCGTTCGCCGTCAGCTCCGACCGCGCTAACACCAAGGTTGGACGTGAAGATGATGAGGGCTTCGGAGAAATAGACTCTCTCACCTCGGCCAGATGTCAAAACACCATCATCCAGAACTTGAAGAAACTTGTCCAATATCCTTGGATGCGCCTTTTCAATCTCATCGAAAAGCACAACTGCAAATGGTCGCTCTCGAACAGCGTTGGTCAGTTCGCCACCCGTGTCGTATCCCACATATCCAGGAGGCGCGCCGATCAATCGTTGGTCGGCGTGCTCAGCGGAAAACTCACTCATATCAAACCGGATGTAAGCGCGCTCATCACCGAACAGCAACTGCGTGATCGTCTTGGCGAGTTCCGTCTTCCCAACCCCGGTCGGTCCAGCGAGAAACGCAACGCCGCGTGGGCGTCCGCCTCTTGCGCCGCCAACACCCGTTGCGGCGCGTGTGACAATATCGAGCATATGTCTAACGGCTTGGTTTTGACCTTTTACGCGGTCCCTTATGAAAGCCTCAGCACCGCGCAGCCGGTCCCGATCAATCTTCAGCCAGGGATCTTCCGTCACACCGAGCTTATAGCGTCGAACCGCGTCATCGACATTGCGCCCGTGGATACCCTCAGAGCTCATCAAAACACTTATGCCGTGGAGATCGGCTATACGCATTCCGTCCGTTGTCTCAGCGAAGCGCGTCGCCATTTCGGCAAGTGTGGGCGGATCAAGATCAGCACCTCCAGGCACCGTCGCGATCAAAACAGGAGCTATCTCCTTGCGTTGTTGGAAATCTGGTTTGGGAATCGAAATGTGGCGCAGTCGGGGATTGTCAACCGTAAGCCAGTCGGGCAAATCGCCTTCCTTTTCAATAATCCAGACAGTTGGATTGAAGACTGCCTTTCCGGTCTCCGGGTGAGGTTTGGGGACGGCTCGGTGAGCGAGTACCAGCGCGCTGGTAAACCCCGTTTGCTCGGCGGCGCTCAGATGGTCAGGTCGAACGAGCATTCGGGCCGCAAAGTCGGCAATCACGGCCGTCGGCTTGTCTCCGTTACGAATAAGGCCGGGGAGGGTTTCGAAAAACTTTTGCTGACTAGCTGCGGAGACACCGTTCTCGTCGAATTGAAGTCCAAGATCGCCAAAATAGGTGTAACTATCGTCGGTGTCATTGGTGTAGGATGTGGGAATGTTGAATCCAGTGACCGGATCGAACGCGATCGTTTGGTGAATACCGGCTTCGGCTAAAATCCAACGAAGGTATTCATCCAGCCGAACCAGTATTGGCTGACCGTTGATCCAGATGGGGTAGCGATCTCGCACATTGCCGGACAACACAAACTGACTGCGCAGTGGTAAAAATCGTCGAAAATCTCTCACCCAGCGCGGCGTTTCGGTCATGATAGCTCCCAGAGAATCTCAACATTGGGTAGATTAAATCGTCAGGCGTAGCAATGAAATTGCATTATTCATCTTTCTGGCGTTATGCCATTAGGACGTCCGCTCCTGCGCCCCAAAAGGCCAGTCGATAACGATAAGAAAAGTGAAATGTATGTGTCGGGTCTTGGTGGGTGCAGGTTCTGCAAGTTTCCTACTTAATCAAATCGAAGAATTCACAAAATCCTAGCTTCTACATGACTGCCTGTCGCTGTCTTCTTGATCGTAAAGCCGTTTGGAATGGCGTGCTGCACCAGCTGCACATGTGATATGAGGCCGACCGCGCGATTATCGCCGACCATATCCTGCAAGGTCTGGAGCACCTGATCGAGCGTGCCTGTGTCGTTGTCAGTGTCAAGACTGCCAAAGCCCTCATCAATGAAGATTGTGTCAAGCCGGATATGGCCGCTGACGCTTTCCACAATATCGGACAGGCCGAGCGCCAAAGAGAGGGCGGCGATGAAGGTTTCGCCGCCAGACAGGGTTGCGGTGGCACGCGCTTTGCCCGTGTGAATGTCGTGAACACAGATACCAAGACCACGCCGACCTCCGCCTTTGCCCTCAAACTCGCGTTCAAGACTGTAGCGACCGCTGGACATCGGTTGCAACCGCAAGTTGGCGGCTTGCAGGACCTGATCGAACATGGCCCCAATGGCAAAGGTTTCCAGATCGAGCTTGGCCGGATTATTCGCATTGAACAGCGCCGCCAGTTCACGCAGGGCGGATGTGTCTTGTTCGACTTTCTCGATACGTTCCAGTTCCTCGGCGATTGATTTCAAGAGCGCTTCTAGTTGGTTTGTCCTTGCTTTGAGCGTGGCCACCTTTGCCGTTTCGGCGTTGCGCGTGGTTTCCGCCGCCAGATTTGCCTGGGTGAGCGCTTCAATATCCGGCCTAATTTTGTTCTTGATGGCTTGTGCAGTTGTCTTCACACGGTCCTGGGCAATTGCCAGTGCTTCCTTGTGTGCGATGATCTGCGTTCTAAGCGTGTCGACTTGGCTGATGTGCGCCTTATGGGTTTCAAATGCCTCAGGAGAAAATCCCTGCTTTTGTAGACGGTCGGCGAATGTCTCCGCCGCGAGTTTGAGGGAGGACTTGGCTCCGTTCAGGGTTTTCTCGGCGCTCTCCATATCCTTTGCCCTGGACAGGGCAGATTCTCGGGCCGATTTGTCCGCGTCCTGCGCCGACTTAAGAGCAGCTTGCATCGTATCATGAGCTGATACTGCGGTCTGGGATGCTGTCGCCAAAGCTGTGTGGCTGCGCAGATGCTCCGGAACCGACCCAAGAGCGTTGTCATATGCCTGTTTGGCTAGAGCTGTCGCGGTTTTCGACGCCTCCTTTATATCGCGGGCCTTGGCGACCGATGATTGAGCGTCCGTCATAGTTCCGGCCAGACGGACAATAGTGACTTCTATCTCGGCTGTATCAGCCTCGGGGCCCAATGCCTTCAGACTTTTGCTGAGCTCGTTGACGATCTGCTGGGCGGCCTCGGGCGTATGGTCGGGCTTAGTAAGACTTTCGAGATTGGCTTTACGGTCTTCCGCTTTCGCATTCGCACCGGACAAAGCTTGAGCGGCTCGGGCGTGAATAGCCTGTTTCGTGTTGAGCGCAGCCCGGGCGTCTCGAAACGCCTGGTCGAGACCGCCACTTTCAGCATGGCCTGTCGCCGGAGATGGGTGAGATTGAGACCCGCACACGGCACAGGGCTCGCCATCAACCAGTTTTTCAGCCAGATGCTGTGCTTGCGCAGCGGCCAGAGCGAGCTCGGCGTCATCAAACCGTATCTGCGCGTCGCCAAGATGTTTTTGGGTGTCAGCAAGCTCGGCAGAAGTCCGCTTTGCCAGCTCGGTTGCCTCTGCCCAGAGTCGGCTCGCTTCGCCATGCGCCGTTGCTATTGCTAGCGCTTGTTTCGCCTTTGTAATTTCTGTGGTCAGTCTGCTGCGTTCGACCTGGCTGGCTTGCGCGGCTTTGGCCTGACTATGTGCGGTGGCGTGTTTGCCGGCACTCTCTGTTAGGCGCGCCTCGGCTTTGTCATAGGCGGTTTTGGTATCGGCTTGTTTGGATAGGGCAGTCTCCCAGTCCGACTTCAATGCCTTGGCTTTGGACAGGGTTGTGGCGTGCTGCGCGAGCGTCTCGACGCTACGGCGCCGTTCATTCCGTTTTTCCGCAAGCGCGTCTTGCGCTTGTAGGTGCTTGCTGGCGGTGTCCTTGGCGACCGCCGCAGCCTCATAGGCTTCCTTGGCCGCTGCCAGCTCTGTTTCGGCAACGTTGAGGTTTGCCTTTGCTTTCTTCTGAGCGGTATCGACATCCAAAAGCGATTGCGCTTTTCGGGCGTTTTTGAGTTTCGTTTCGGCAGCGTCCATGTAAGTCGCTTTATCCATGAGCGTCTGCAATCCCGTCGTCGCCTTTTCGCTGTCGAGAAAAGAGGTTTCGAGCTGGGCCGCATCTGTCAGTTTCTTGGCAGCGAGACCTGCAACCTTTGCTGCAGCGCTGGAAACTGTCTCCGCTTTGCGGTGTTCGTGTTTGGCGTCGGCAATGCCTGTTTTTAAAGCATCAGGGCTTTCAAAGCCTTCCTGATCTAGGCGGCTTGCGCATGTGCGGCGGTCAATTTTAACTGCGTCTTCTGCCGTTTTGGCTTGCTCAATAAATTTGTCGGTCAACTTGCGGTAAAGTGAGACATCAAATAGTTCGCGTAGGATTTTCTTGCGCTCGTCAGTCTTGGCGGTCAGGAAGGTCTCGAATTTGCCTTGCGGTAGGAGCACGATTTGGCGGAACTGTTCTACGCCATAGCCCAGTCGTTCAAGCACAGCCGCCTTCACATGACCTACTTTTTTCTCGGCGATGATTTTACCGCTGTTTTCTTCAGTGATGTCATCTGGATCGATGCCGGTTACATCGAATAGCCACGCTTTGTGCGTGTCCTTGGTTTCGCCGTCACCGCGCAAGGCAGGGCGCATCTGGTCCGGCGTGCGGCGGATCAAATAGCGGGTCGCGCCGATCTCGAAAATGAAATCGACTTGGGTCAGCACTTCATCAGCCGCGTGATCTGAGCGGAACGAGGCCGCATCCTGATCGCTGCGGGAGGCTTCACCAAACAAGGCGAAGGTCATGGCGCTGAATATGGTGGACTTGCCGGATCCAGTGGAGCCGTAAATCCCAAACAGGCCGCTAGCAACAGCGTCTCGAAAATCAACAACTTCCTTGCCCGCATAGGGGCCAAAAGCCGTCATGGTCAGTATAATTGGTCGCATCTCTAGCTCTCCGCCTCGGTCAAACTTGAGAGCGATGCATCGATGATGCCCGCCTCAGCTTCGTTTTGCGGCGTGCCGCGTACATGCGTCAGAAACTCGCTGATGACGTCGGAGGGCTTGGTTAGGGCGGCTTTGACACCTTCGGCGAGGGTCATGTCATGAGGCGTTTCATCACGCTCATATGACAAGGCGCTTGCATTGGGGTAGAGGCCGCGCACTTGCTTCATCGGATCGATCAGGCGGCCTTCGTCGGTTAGCACGACTTTGATGAAATCTTCGGATGGCTCGCCCGACGCGATGAGATCGGACAACTTACCGCGCAAGGTGCGCACCTGCCGCAGAGGCGCGAATGGAATCTCACTCACCGTTGCTGCGCCGTCACGGGAGAGCTCCACCAGCGACATAGTTTTTTTGGCATCTGATTCGTCAAAGCCAAAGGCCAGCGGTGACCCAGAATAGCGAATATGATCATGCCCCACGAACTGGGGCCGGTGCAAATGTCCGAGGGCAACATAATGTGCGCCGTCAAACACGCTTGCTGGCACGGTTTCGATGCCCCCGACCGTGCGACCCAAATTGCGCTCACTGTCACTCGGATTGGCACCGGCGACAAATGCATGGGCGACGATCACCCAACGGGCGTCGTCGGTCACATGCGCTTTGGCCGCCGCGATTTGGGCCTTGATGACATCTGCGGGCGATTCGATCTCGATACTGTCGAAGCATTCCCGGGCGGCATATTCATAACCGAAGGGAAGCGCTGAGAATGCAACGGGGCCGTCTGCGTGCGCCAGAACAAGAGGCCGCTCATCTGCAATCAGCGGCCCCCGGATCAGCGCGCGGCTCGGATCCGTCATGATTGACATGGATTCGATGCGGTCGCCGGAATCATGATTACCGGCAATCATGACGATTGCGGCCTCGGTGGAATTGGCCACCCGTTTGAGAAACGCGTTGAATTGTCGGATCGCGCTGGCAGGCGGCGAGGCGCGGTCAAATATGTCACCAGCAATAATCAGCGCGTCCGGCGCATGGGTTGTCAGAGCTTCATAGACCTGATCCAGCACGGCGGCATGGTCAGCCTCTAGAGACTGGCCATGAAATTGTCGGCCGAGGTGCCAGTCACTGGTATGTAAAATTCGCATTGTCTCGTCCATCTACTTTTTATATGTATAGTTTTTAGATGGACATTAACGATTGAGTCAACTAGAAATTTGAAATGATGTTTGATGAACTGAAATACGCCCAGCGCGAACGCCTAATCTATTTGGACAAATGTTTTGCCTGGCGGGGTATGGCAAACCGCAGTGATCTGATCGAGCGCTTCGGTGTCTCGACGGCGCAGGCCGCGCTGGATTTTAAGGCCTATTTGGAGCGGTCAACACAGACGCCGCCCATATATGATACGGGCCGAAAGACTTATCTCGCCGCCGATCATCATGAAAGCCTGTTTCCGGAAAATCTCTATCAGGACTGGAAAAACATCATTTCAGAAAGCGGCACTGCGAGGTTCGATGAACTACCGCGTCTTAATCGGCATTCTGACGTCAACATTGTCTCGAAGCTATACCGCGCAATGGAGGAACGACAGGCCATCGAGATTCAATATATTTCGATGACGACAGGAAGTGGGGAGGCGCAATGGATTGCGCCGACAGGTTTTGCCTCTGATGGAGAACGTATGCACTTGCGGGCTTTCAGCTTCAAACATGAAGAGTATCGCGACTACATTCCGGTCCGGATTAGTGAGACGAGCTCGCTCAAGACCCGCCCCCTCGTCACCGACTTGCCCGCTGATCATGCGTGGGACACAATTGTTCGCATTCACCTCGTTCCGAAATCGAGTTTATCCAAGCGCCAGAAAGACGCTGTTAGACGCGAATATGGATTCACCGCAGAAACACTCTGCATCGAAACCCGCAAGGCGCTTGAGTTCTATGCCGACAGGCGATGGGGGCTGGATCAGCCCAATGCACGACTGCAGCGATCATCTACTGATATTGTTGAACCTCAAAGTCATTAGTTTGTAACGCAACATTCGTCGATCATGTGGATTTCTAACGACCGCTTTTGCGCCCTTAGCTGGCGTCAGCTTTGGGCGCAGAAGAAGAGGAAAGCTTGACTACTTACTATTGTCATTTACGCCAGCCATCATCTCGTGTGATTTTCAGGAGGCAAGGTTCGCCAAGCATTTGAAGAAAAAAACGAAAAAGAATTGCGTGTTCTGCGGCTCAACCCGATTGACCGGTGAGCACTTTTGGCCGGTTTGGAGCCACCCTTATCTTGCAATCGATCCTTCTGCCGGACGAACGAGAGAGCTTCACGAAACGCTCGGTAACGAGTTTTACTTGGCGGGGCCAAGTAGCCGGACAAAGTCGAGTCATCTCGCAAACCTAAAGTTTCGCCTAGTATGTGCCCGCTGCAACAACGGCTGGATGAGCCAAGCCGAAGAAGCAGCGAAACCTGTACTGGTGAAACTGATAAATGGGGAGCGCTGCTGCCTCAGCCTTGAAGAGCAGGAGCATCTCGCTCGCTGGATCGCAATGAAAGTCATGCTTGCCGAGCACGACAGAAATCAGGTTTCCGTGACACCGCAAGAAGAGCGGACGAAGCTAATGGAAGAGGGGGTAATTCCTGCCTCGTTTGACATACGCATTGCCCATCACGGCTTGGAGCAGAAGGTCGGATATGTCAGGCGAGCCATGACTATGATGATGGGAGATGGCACCGGCAAAGCTCCGGAGATAACCGAAAATACGGTGAAGAACGTTCAAGATACGCACTTCATGTTCGGTAAATTGTTGGTAGTGGCCGGCTCATCTCATGCGACCGTACGAATCGAGGACATGTTTGGAGTTCGAGCAGACGGACTCCCTCGAATTTGGCCGCACTGCAGTGAGTCGCTCAGTTGGCCACCCCCGTTAACACTCGACTTCAGACAAGTAAGCGACTTGGCTCGTCGGCTCGATTATTTTGTCGCCGCTAACAGAACAATTTGGTTGCAGCATCCGAACTCCCCGATTGATTTGAGTTTTTTAGGGGTTGTCTCCTAACGGGATTTTTCAGCCACTACAAATTCTTCCCGCAACTTCACTCGCGCCACTCATCTGTGCCCAAACCTTCAGAATACCCTCCTATTTTCCCCAATTCCCTCTCTGGAGACTGAGGCCCTGATTGGCCAGGTTCAC
>TARA_R110000850_G_scaffold29114_14_pt1 | contig 18920 bp, 16 predicted proteins | sample TARA_R110000850 | Tara Oceans TARA_R110000850 (sample SAMEA4397586) | marine metagenome | biome: Polar Biome; feature: [SRF] surface water layer (ENVO:00010504); material: water (ENVO:00002006), including particulate matter (ENVO:01000060) such as... | depth 5 m | reverse complement strand
GTTTAGTAAGACTAAAGCTCAATACCCATCTGCTGCTGTATTTGGACGTGCTGCTTCTGTTAACTTCTCTGGTATCAATACAACGATTACCTTGAACCTTAAACAGATTCCTACCATCACAGCCGAAGACCTAACTCCTGGCGAGTTCGCTAACTTACGCTCTAAGAATGGTTCTGCTGTTGTGCGTATTGGCAAGACAATAAATGCTTACTCTGACTCACGAATGGCTTCTGGCTCTTGGTTAGATACTACCCATGGTTTACTATGGTTAGAGAACCGTTGTGAAGTTGATATGTTTAACTTGTTATTCCAGTCAGCTACCAAAGTACCTTTCACTCAGTCTGGTATCAACACTACTGCTGCAACTCTTGAGCGTAGCTTAGATGCTGCTGTACGTAATGGCTTAGCAGCTCCTGGCTTCTTGCCAGATGGTCGCTTCCTTCCAGATGGTTTTGCTATCTACTCTGTTGACCTTGCTGATGTTCCTTCAAGTGACAAAGGTAATCGTTTATATGCTGGCTTATCTTTCGAGATGGTTGGTGCTGGTGCACTACATGAAGTAGTTGTATCAGGTACATTCGCTGAATAGGAGCTAACATGTATCAATATAGTTTTGCTAACGTAGATTTAATTCTAGAAGTACCTAATGCTTCTGGTAAATATCAGACGTTAAATGTTCGTGGTTTTGGTACTGGTGAAAACCTTATTAACGTCATGAGACGAGCGCCTATTGCAACGACTCAGTTCGGTGCCTATGGCGATATGGTTGTATCCATGCAGCGTATCAAGGCTGGTGACTTAACGTTCCCAGTACTAATGAACGCACCTGAGAATAAGATTCTACAGGATTACGCTAACTACTTCCAAGCACAAGCCGATGCTGATGGAGCACTTATCTACCCTATCCAAGGGAAGTTACGTGATAACATGGGTCGCGATGAAGCTACACTTACTAATGGTGTAATTCTTGCAATCCCTGCTATGTCTCGTGGTCAGACAATGAACACAGTAACTTGGGTTATTACGTTCGAGCAAACTAATTTCCGTCGTGAAGATGGTGATGACGCTGCTAACTTCGGTGCATAGTTTATACTTAGCCCTACTTCAATTTAATTTGAGGTAGGGCTTTTTGTTTTGTTTTAATCTAGGAGAATCACAATGAACGAACCTTATCGTAAGACTATCAAAGATGGTCGAGAAATATATATCCCTAACTGGGCTGTAGATGTAGCACTCCAAAACCTTTCCCAAGCTGGCAAGGTCTTTGGTAATGAAAACGTAATACGTATGGCAGAGTTAAATATTCCTGCTTCTGTTGTAGCTCTTATGAGTGCAACTGACCCAGCCTTAGCTGCTCGGTTAATCAAGCACTTTGTATGTCAAGTACGTATAGATGGCAGTAAGATTGAACCTGAGACTTTGAACGACATGTTTGAAGGCAAGTTAGCCGTAGTAATGGAGTTGTTTTGTCATACCATGCACAGCCAGTTTAGCGATTTTTTCAGCTTAGGTTTAGCAAAGGAAGTCTCCCCAGAGCAAATATAACGGGTGAACAAATTTCTATGCCTGTGGATTATAGTAAAATTTATCCTAAACTAAACGGGTACTTAGTAAAACCTTTGCTAGTAAATCCTCCATTGTGTACCTTGAAAGAGTTACAAGATGGAACCTACAGCATATACGACCTAGAGATGTTCCATCAAATCCTAGAAATTAAACAACACATGTTACCCTCTCCAAGTCAGGGAGGTACAGAATAGGAGACTACTATGTTTGAAGATGATATAGAAGATGACGGATTCTGGGATGAACCAGAGGAACAACTAGCTAACATAGATGGCTCTGCTCAAGAGAGTATGTATGATAATGTTAGTGGCAACCTAGACTTAGGGGAAGAAGGTGACAGTGATGCTGATGCTTTCTTTGCTAAGATGGAAGTAGATGGTCAACCCACTAGACGAGAAGCTGCTAAGTTTAAAAGGAAGCTAACTAATAGCAGAAGTAAAGGTGCTATTGGTACTGCCTTAGTAGATGCTTTCAATGGCACTCAACCTGACAGAGTAGGATCTTCCGTAGACAATACTATGTTGAGGGAAGGAGACATACAAGCTACTAGCTATGCTTTACAGCTAGGCAGAATAGGTCATCTAGAATATCGGATACAAGCTGGCATACAACAACTACTTCTTGGTAACGATGTAGAAGGTATACACCCAGTCGATGTAGCTGCTGCTAAAGAACAGTTTGCTTTAGAGATTGGTACTAAAGACTTAGCAAGGTTTGCTAAAGACATGCGAGTCGATGGAGCTGTTAACCCTCCAAGTCAAGAAAGAGAACTTAGTCAAATAGTTTCAGTACTACAAAATTCCTCTGGTACGTACATGGAAAGAGGTCCAGGTGGTGCCTTAATTGGACACAACGTATACGGTGAAGAAACTGAATGGCAAGGGGAGAAGCAGTATAAAGCTGACACTGACCTTAATACAGCTATTGGTTATGTTAAGGAATTGGCAGGTCACTACTTAGATGAACGTACTACTGGTTCTCCAGTAGAAGCAACTAGAAGATTAGCACTAGAAGAGTCTATAACCAAAAGACTTCTTGAAGGTACTTTCTATGATGGGTCAACTAATGTATTAGGCTTACCTAACGAAACTGGCGTAACTGGTATTAAGATTACTCAAGGTATCTATGGGTCATTCCAAGGTACTGCTGAGGATAGGCTTTCATCTAGCCAGTTCGATGCCCTGTACCAACAAGTGCCTACTGTTAGTGGACAGAAGACTAGTTTCGTAAGGAATGAAGAAGGCCACAAAATCTTTAGAGATGATGTAACCGAATCACAACGTGCTGATGCTCTAAGAAGAACTCCTTCTTTAGCTAACTCTTTATTCCCTAAACCTAGACCAACTAAAGACCAGAAGTTTACTAGCGAAGAAAGAGTACAACATAAGCGTGACCAAGAGTTCGCAATGTCAACAGCTCAACGTCAAGCTACTTTTGCCCGTAAGGTACTAAGGCAAGAACTACTTACTAACCGTGACGAGTCCAAGGGTAATACCCAAAGGATGTCTGGTTGGGATACTCCTTATGGCGACCAAGCTGATTTGCAGAACCTTCGTAACGAGGCATCTATACAAGGCGAAGAATGGAACTCCTTCTACTCTGGACAGAAAGACAGTGATGTAAAACAGTCTAGTATGAACGACCTTGTGAATGAGATGGGCGAGAAAGAAACTCTTTCGCGCTATGTAGAGCCTAACACCTTTGACCAATCCTTCCCATACAAGCAAGGTTCTGCTGGTTGGTTAAGACAACGTGAAGGTAAAATCACAGCCTCTACTGCTGGCAACCTACTTACTGAAAGTGGTATGGATGCAACTGTCTACACCTTAGCAAGAAAGAGACTTGGCATAGAAGATGCTGACGATGACTTCCTTGGTAATGCTCATACTCGTGAGGGTAATGATGGTGAAGATAGAGCTAAGGCTGCTTTCATGTCTAGCAAGTATGCCGAAGGGTTAACAGTAGAAGAAGCTTTCTTTGAGGAAAACGAGAAACTTCCTGGCTTTGGCGTGTCACCTGATGGTAGGTTATACGATGAAGAAGGTAAGAGTGCTGGCTTGCTAGAACTCAAATATCTTTCGACAGGCTCTATGGAGGGTGCTCTAGATAAATACACTCCACAACTTCAAATGCAAATGGCTGTAACTGGTGAAAGCCAAACACACTTCTATGCACTTGATAAATACACTGGTGAGTTTGTACATGAACTTGTACACGCTGACCCTGCAATGCAAGCGGAATTAAAAGCTAAAGGTTTCAATGCTTTAAAGGAAGCTGGCGAATTGAATTTAAAAGGGGTACAGACTTTGAGAAATCAAATCATATCTAAGAAGCCTCGCAAACGTAAGGGGGCTAAGTTAGAAGGACAGCAAGAGGCTTTCGTAATAGAAGAACCTCTTGATGAACCAATGACAGCTTTCCAAGCGGCAGTAATGGTTGGTGTTAGTGGAGAGTCATCTGGAGAAGCAGCTAGTAGTACTGCCTTCGCTAGAAAGATAGAACAAGTTGACCAACGTGAGCGAATGAAGGAAGCTACTGATGCAGCCAAGCCTGATGAAGAAATCAAGTTCGATAGAATCCAAAACCAACGTGAACAAGCTAAAGCCAGAAATGACTTTGTTGATGGAAACCAAAGAGTTGCCTTCGGAGAAGATAGCGACAACTCAGAAATGGCTGCATTCTATAAACAGCAAGAACAGGATGCTAAGAAGAACGAGAAAGAAAAGCAAGATGCTCAAAAAGAAACTACGGAGAACTTAAAGAACTTTGGTAGGGAACTTAAACAAGCTGCTGGGGTTGCTGCTGAATTAGCTAGTGTAGTTATAGGTGGATTGAACACTGGTATGGATGAAGTTCGTGCTGGTGCAGAAGCTGGTATGACTGCTGCCCAATCTCGTGGTGCTCGTGAAGCATTAGAGCTAGGAAGCTTAGACAAAGCTGGTGCTGCTAGTACTATAAGTAGAGCTGGTCAATTACAAAATACATTTAATGACCAAACTAAAGCTGCTGCTCAGTTTACTACGTTCATGAAAGACCGTGGTACATCTGGCAATGAAGCAGTTAAGTCACTTAACCTACCAAACTCCCCTCAAGAGTTTGCTGCTATGTCACCTCAACAGTTAATGCGTAAAGTAGCCTCAGATGTATCTGCCGCTGGAAATCCAGAAGACAAGCAAGCAATTGCTAACTTCTATGGAATGCCAGAGATGGCTGTCTTTGATGGTGACCCAAGTGCATTGGCATCTGCTGATGGCTCTATAGGTGAAGCAGCCTTGAGAGAAACTAACAGGCAGTACCAAACATTTCAACAAGGTAAGCGAGAGCTACTTGAAGAAGGTGCGGAACTTACTAATGGTATGGCTCTAGGCGCTGTTGAAACTGGGGCTGCTATAGTAGGGAGTGCCACTGCTGGCTACTTAGGGAGTAAGTTTGTAAAGTCTGGGAAGGCTTCTTCATTCTTATCCTCAGCTAGTAAGGCTGGACCGAAAGCTGCTAATGCTATTAAGTCTTTGTCTACCTTTGGTAAGGCAACACCTATTGCTCTATTAGCGAGTGCGGCTCCTATGGCTGCTAGGTATGTGTCTGGGGTAGAAGATGATGGTGGGTTAGCTGACTCGGCAATGGATGTAATGGAGTTCGCTGCCTATGGTGCGGCTGCTGGCTCCTTTGTTCCAGTAGTAGGTACTGCTGTGGGCGCTGCTGTTGGTGCTGGGATAGGGCTAGCTAATGAAACTTGGGATTACTTCTCAGCTGACGATGTTGTGCCTAACTCTAACATTGGTGCAATGCCTAGCCAAACTCGTGGAGAGCAAACTGGCAAGCCAACTAATGTTAACGTAACAGTTACCAATGAAATCTCGCCTGAACTTATAACAACCACTACTGATGTAGATGGTGATATATCGGTTGACTCAGATGCAAGTCTAAGTACTGGAGGTTAATATGGCAATACCGATTCGTAAGTTCGGTCAATATGTCTTGATAGAAGTCCATACAGAAGATGGGAAGTTAATCTTCTCTACTGACAGTTTAAAGGTAGACTTCGACATTAGACATATTGAAGGTTGGTCAAGGGCTAAGTTTAGTATAACTAACTTAGCTCCAGATACAGTCAAGAAGATTTCAAATGAAGGTCACTTTGCTACTGTGACGGTTGCCTTACATGATGCTGAACCTATTGTTATAGCAGACAGAATGTTTATAAGTAATGCCTTGGAAGAGAAGAAAGTACCCAGTGCAGTAACTAATTTGTACTGTTACTCTAAACTCAGAAGAGCTTACTTAGAAGAGCAAATTGATATAAAGGTAGTTAGTCCAAGCATACGTAAAGTTATAGAGACTTGTATTAAAGAGTCTGGTTACACTGGTGTTATTGAGTTTAAGCACTTCCCAGAAGGCTTACTTGATAATCTTCCGCCTAAACCAGCATCTAGAAGACAAGGGTCATTACTAAGCGTACTTGAAAGCTACAGCTATGAGCAACGACTTAAGGTGTTTACAGTAGGTAACAAGTTTATTATTATGTATCAACCTACTGCAAAGAATGTGACTGGTACTGACTTCTATACTAGCGAAGGCGACATCTTATTGAGCACTACCAACATGCGGTCTAACCCTAAAATCGGACCAGCTACATTGAAAGTGCACTCTAACCTAGACCCTAGAATTATACCTACATCTATCCTGAATATTTCTCAGTTACTTACAGTGGGTACTGATACATCTCAGGTTGCCTTGGAAGTAGCAGAAAATATATTGAAGGATAGTGTTGCAGGTTTCTCTAAATACCAAACTCTATCTGTTCAACACAAAGGCTCTAATTGGACAAGTGAATGGTCTACTCACGTAGGAGCTACTTCACCTTCAATTGGAATTGACATGAATACAGATAAGTGGTGGATATAATGGGAAGACCAACCAAAGCACAAATAAAGTATATGGTAGGAGATGGAGGAGATGCAGTAGAGTCAATCCTACGCTTCCACTCAGTTATTGCTGAGGAACATGAAGTCACTACCGAGGTTACTAAGTTTCCTGTTCAGTCAGGTTTTAATGTAAGTAACCACGCAATAAAGAAGAATCGCAAAGTAACCATAAGTGGACTCATATCTAATCATCTTATCATAGGTGCAGAAGAGTTTCACGAGTATGGTGGAAACAACACCAAGATAGTATTTGGTACACTAAAAGACTTAGTACGTAGAGCTACACCTTGTGAAGTCAATACTAACTTTGGGGACTACACCCCAGTTATATTTACTAAGTTTAAAACTAAGTTGATGTCTGGCAAGACAGATGTTATGGAATTTACTATGATGGGCGAAGAGGTTCAATTAGGATTAACTTCTAATGCAAACCTTCCTACCTTATTAGTATTTACTCCACTAACTGATGCCGAACGTGCAGCTCGTGTAGAAGAGTTAGCAGCTATTGGGCTAGAAGTACCAGAAGAGGCTGAGGTTTCTCAAGCCCCTGTTGACTTTAACGAATCTTTTCAAGTAGAGACAACTAACTTAAATGGTGAGACTTCTATAACTACTTATGACAAGACTGCCTATGACCCAACTACTAAGGCGTACTCTCATGAAGTACATACCAGCGATACTGATGTAGCAGGAGGCGAACCAGAAGAATACTTAAACTGGTTTGGTATACTACAAGAAGAAACTGGCATAGACCTAGAAGCTGGGGCAGCTACTTTCTCAGCTTGTTTATCTGATGGTCTAACAGGTCTAGCCATAGAAGCTGGGGATGAACTTATAGAGACTGCTTTAGGAAACTTGAAGAAATCTACCTATGGTGCAGCTTATGGTATCTTTGGAGTAAACGGTGACCGTTCAATAGGACAAATACTACTTTCTCTTGGTGTAGATTGTTTAGTAGCAGGAGCAATTGGTTCAGTAGACTCTGAATTAAATCCTGATGACTTCCAAGAAAATGACATTCCTACCTTTGATGATGCGCTCGTTGGTGCAGCTAGCATAGGTGACAGTGTTGTTAGTAGTACATTAGGAGTTGCAGCTCCCACTACCTTAACTAAGATTTCGCCTCCTTCTGGTGAGACATCATTCTTTGGTGACTTGCTATGATAGATAATCAAAAGATGTCTATTATACTACCTGCCAGAATTGTAGAGTACTTCCCAGAGACACAAACAGCAACCATTCAAATATGTGTAGATACTATTTATAGTGATGCTATTGCAATCTCTGAATCCAAAGCTCGTGAACCTCTAGAAGAAGTTCCTGTCCATACCGTATCAGGTGGTGGATGGGCTTTGACTATGCCTATCAAAACTGGCGATACTTGCTTGATGTACTTTAGTCAACAAGGGTATGACCACTGGCTATACGAAGATAAGGACATAGCAGGGTTATTAGCTAACCTTCCTAAGCCTTGGTTGCGTAGACAGTTTAGTGATGATGATGGACTAGCCTTAGTAGGGTTTAATACTTTACCAAGAGCTATACAACAATACTCAGCTAACCATAGTCAGTGGCGTAACGAGGACACAAATCAAATGATTAGTCTTAACGAAGACTTATCTATTGATATTAATAGTACAGTGTCAGTAACTATCAATGCTCCAGAGGTTATTGTTAATTGTGAGAACTCTACTGTTAATGCTACTACCCTAGCTAAGGTTGTTGCGCCTAACGTAGATGTAGAAGCTTCTGCGGGTGTAAAGATTACTACTCCACTAGCTGAATTTACTGCTGACGTATTGATAGGTGGCAAACTAGATGTAATTGGTGCTATCACTGGTGCAACTATGGCTGCTACCTCTACTATAACTGCTGTATCATTTAATGGTGTGGTTGTAGAAACACATACTCACTTAGATGCAGAAGGTAGACCAACTGACCCTCCAACGTAAGGATAACTTATGAGTATACAAATTGCACTTAGTCAAGCTACTAACGACATCATCAAGATGGAAGGTGGCGGTATTGAGCGAGTGCGTAATGGTCGCTACACAATCCAACTAGTTAAGAATAAACTGCTTACCCTGTTGGGTGAGTGGAAACTAGACCCTAGCAAGGGGTGGATTAACTTAGCTGACTTTAGAAGAAACCCAGACTTGTTTGATTTAGAAATCAGAGCAAGAACAATTATCTTGAGTGTGCGTGGAGTACAGAAGATAGACACGATGAAGTTAAACCTCAGCAAACGAGTATTAACTATATCATTCACAGCCACTACTATTTATGGTGGCGTTGACTTAACAATACCTTGGAGCTTATAGAATGGGACTTACAAGAGAAGGTTTCATTCCTGAAACTTATGAAGACATTAAAACTCGAATTAGTACAAGGCTAGAAGCATTTAGTGCAGGTATTGATTTGAGTATAGAAGCTCCAGATGGACAACTACTTGAGATTATCTCATTTGAGTTAGGTCAAGCTTGGAGTGAACTTAACTTAGTTTATAATAGCTACAACCCAGAAGTTGCGGTTGGTGCTGGCTTACGTAATATTGGCTTAATAACTGGCTTGCCTTTTGGTGCTGCTACTCGTTCACAAGCTACAGTAGACTTAATAGGTGTTGCTGGTACAGTTGTTCCTATTGGCTCAATAGTATCTGATGTTGATGGTAATCAATTCACTACATCTTTTAATGCAATCATACCTGCATCTGTACAAGCGATAGCTACTGTATCTGGGCCTATTAACGTAGATGCTAATGCTCTTATAAATATAGTAAGCCCTGTTACTGGTTGGACTAGTATCACTAGCCAAACTGGTCGTATAGGTTCACGCGCTCAAACAGAAGTAGAGTATCGTAACCTACGTAACCGAACTGTGTTACGTAATTTTGTAGCTGTGGAAGAAGTTATTAGAGCTAGACTAATGGAAGACCTTGGCATTGGACAAGTAACTATACTTAACAATGACGACCCAAGCATCTCCTTGCCTGATGGTACACCTCCTAATACTATTCATGTAACAGTAGGTGAGATTGACCCTATTATAACTGATGAAGACATTGCTCAAATCATACTACTAACTAAAGGATTAGGATGCCCTACTTTTGGAAGCACTAGTGTAATAGTTAATGATGAACAAGGTAATCCTCATACAGTTAAATTTAGTAAAGCCGTACCTCAAGCAGTATTCATGGACATAGAAATATTATTCCTTGACCCAGACTTTGCTGGTGCAGAAGAGAATATCAAGAATGACTTAGTTGCTCACGTCAATAGCCTAGCTGCTGATGAAGATGTTATCTGGTCAAGACTATTTGGTATTATTACTCCGTACTCAAAAGCTCAAGTTAATGTACTAGAACTTAGTCCAGATGGTATAACCTATACTGCGGCTAACTTAGCTGTTGGTGCTGATGAATATGCAGCAACGACTTTTGGTAGCATAAACATAACAGTGGTGAACTAATGGCTAATCTGCTTAATGAAAGTCCTTTGTTCTATACAGAGCTTGGCTTTGGTACTGAGGCAACAACTGACAAAGGTAAGCAGATTATGGAAGGTCTGCTACTTAACCAATATCAGAACAGTCCTGACTTGAAAGAGTTTATTATGGCTTTTGTATCTGAGTTAGATTTATTATTTGAACAAATACAAAAAGTATACTTAGGCAGGTTTATTGAGAATGCTATAGGTAGGCAGTTAGATATTATAGGTATCATACTGCAACAACCTAGAGCTGTTATACTTCCTAACATATGGTTTGGTTTCTCAAATGCTGGAGCCATACCACCAGAAGTAGATGGCATGGCTGACGAAGCTGTACCTGCGGATGGTGGCTTATTTAAAGATGAAAACGTAGAAGCTGTAGTAACCCCACTTGATGATATTACTTATCGTAAGGTGTTACTTGCTAAAGCTATGGTACTAAATCGTGACTCTTCGGATATAAACCTAGCGTACTTTGTAGTGTCTATACTAATAGGGAAAGTACCTAGCGTGTTTGAATTACGTGACCAAGACTCTACAATACCAACAGCAACCAGAAGCGTTGAACTGATACTCTCAAGCAACGAAACTACTGGTAGGGATGAAGTACTTATATATTATATGTCTAAGTACTTTGTTCCTGCTGGCATTACATTTACAATTAATAGGATATAACAATGACTACTCCTACAGGACTAGAACTAGTTTGGGCTAACGCTGGTGGTGCAACAGACCCAGGAAATGCCAAGTACCAACTAGGTTGGGTTGCAGAAATACCTACCTTTCAAAACTTTAACCACGTATTGCAATCACTAGATAAAGCTAAACTATCTTATGCAGAAGCTGATGTATATCCTTGGCAGGATAAGATATCTTATGTTGTGGGAGCTAAGGTAATCAAAGCTAACATTCGTTATACTTGTGTAACTGCACATAATGATAGTGCTGGTACAAACCCTCAAGACCCTGCCTTAGATAATACACACTCTTACTGGGTTACTGGCATGTCACTTAGTGCAAGAGATGATGTGGCTAGTGACTTAAAACAAGAAGATGGATTAAAACTAGACCGTATTAATGAAAGAAATACTACTAACTTGTGGGAAAGCAATGATGTTACTATCCACAACAAGACAGCAGTAATTGCATTAAATAATACTGCCCTTGCTCAAGATAACTACTTGCTTACCAATGCCCAAGGTAAAGTAGTTGTAGTTAATGTAGGGGCAGAGGTAAACCCAGATGGAACAACTAGTTTACTTCCTTCTGTCAATCCTAATGCACATGAACTGTTTCATGAGGGTCACCCACCTACTCAGGCAGAAGTGGCTGGTACTATACCAACCAACCCTCAAGATGGTAAAGTATATGGCAGACAAAGTGGTAACTGGATAGAGATTAGTAACTCAAACAACTCAAACGACTACGGACTAATTACTGGTACTGTAGATGATGTAAATGATTATGGAGGAATTGTATAGTGGCAACTCAAATACAAAAAAGACGCGGTACAGATTTAGAACATGAAAGTTTCACTGGGGCAGTAGGTGAGATTACAGTAGTTACCGACAATAGTACTATTAGAGTTCATGATGGGATTAAAGCTGGAGGGCATGAGCTAGGAGTAAACGACATAGGAAAAGCTCATGACTTTGCAACTGTTGCTGATATGGCAGCAAGCACAGAGGTATTCCCAGTTGGCAAGAGATTACACGTTAATAACAGAGTGTCGTTTCAGTTTGGTGGTGGTGGTGACTTCATAGTCTACCCAATACCCACAGTATCAAACACTTATGGAAGTATTGCGCTACAAGACTCAAAGGTCGCAGTCTTACAGGATAAAGTAGAGGGTAGGTCAGATGTTAAGCAATATGGCGCTCTAGGCAATGATGCAGCTGATGATACTGGCGCAGTTAACGCTGCACATGCAGAAAATGATAACGTCTATTTCCCTAAGACAAGCGGGGCATATAGAATATCTACTGTAGGAATGACAGATAGAGCTAAGTTTGAAAGTAATGGTGCAACGGTAAAAGGCATAACAACAGGCTCTCTATTTTCTATAACAGACCCAGTAGGTGGAAGTGCCGAGAATATAGAAATATCTGGGTTCTTACTAGAATCCACTGTACCATCAAGCGGTGTCGCTATCAATATTGGTACTAATATTCGTCGTGTATATATCCATCATAACCGTATAAAACTCTTCAATAAAGGTATACAAATTGAAGGTGCTTATAGTTCTGATATTAGCTACAATGAAATTAGAAACAATACGATAGGTATCGAAGCTCTTGATGGGTGTCATGCTATGACATTAATCAACAACCTATGTAATCAGAACTTGACTCGTGGGCTTAGTATAACAGGAACTATGAGAGACGTTACTGTAATAGGTGGAGCTTATCAGGCATCACAGATAGGTATATTCGCAACTGGTGTGGAATCATTTACTATACTAGGAGATGTCTACTATGAGATAAACTCTATAGCAGATGTTAAGTTAGTCAACTGTTATACCCCTAAGATATTCTCAGGAAACTCGTCATCTAGTGGTGTATCAGAAGCATCCATTATCTTAGATGGATGTGCTGGTAACTGTAGAGTAGCTGGCATGACATACTCGGCTGGAACTAATAGTACACCTGCGCATATCCTAATAAAAGGTGTTAATGGTGTTACTGTTCTTGAAGATAATACCTATGCCTCTGGTCACACTAACCCTGTTGATACATCGGGTGCAACAAACGCTAAGAATGTATCTATAGGTTCTGGTAGTACATATGCCCTTAACGCATCAAATAAGGGTATTAAGTATCAAATTACTATTGGTAGTGCAGACGAGTGGACTCAAGAGTTTACTAATGTCGGTACTGCTTCTGGTCGTGCGACCCTACAACATACTTCAACAACAGGTAGAGACTATAGAATATCAACCGATGGAGTAATGAGATGGCAAAGATACAGTACAGGTGCTGAAATCTTCTCAGTAAATATGGCAAACGCAATACCTACTTTTCAATTTGGTGGACACCTAAACCCATTCGTAGCTAGTACAGGTATACCTAATTTAGGGTCTGCTTCTAGGGAATGGAATACCTTATTCGCTACTACCGCCCCTGTTATTTCCTCAGATAGAAAGTTAAAAGCTAACATCAGGTCTCTTAGTGATACAGAGAAATTAGTTGGAGCAGAGTTAAGAGTTAATATTAAGATGTACCAACTTGTAGCTTCTGTTAAAACTAAAGGGGAAGAGGCTAGGCTTCATTGTGGTGTTATCGCTCAGGAAGTACGTGATATATTTGCTAACCACGACTTAGATAGTTTTAAGTATGGTATCTTATGTTACGACGAGTGGGAAGATGAGTATGAGGACATTATAGAGATAGATGAAACAACGAAAGAGCCTAAGTTAGATAAAGAAGGCAATTGTGTTATCTCAGGTACTAAATTAATATTACCTAGTGGTAATCAATACTCTATCCGTTATGAAGAGTTAATAATGTTCATACTAGGTTCATTATAAACTAGCTACTTACTTTACACTGTCATGTAGTAATTAATTCCCTCACAAGCTAGTAATGGCTTGTGAGGGCTTTCTAAAGCACTTTCCCAAATAGCTATACATTGGCTCATTTGGACTCTAAAGTGTTATATAAAGCCCTATTCCTTTTCGTTTTAAGCTGGTTTGCGCCTCTTTAAGCATGAGGAACTACCGCTATTCAGCACTATATTACCCCTTTAATCTCTAAAACGCTCTATTTTAGACGCTCTTTTAAGGTGATATATTGGCTCAGAATATCCATTTAAACCTCTGTATTTGCCTTACCTTTGCCCTAATCACTAGCATTCTCGCTATTTGATACTACGGTATACCTAGCCTCACTACTTCTACCTTGCCTCTAAATAAAGCCTAACTACACTCTATTATATTTGTAACTTATAATATTATATATAGAGGCTACCTAGGTTTATTATGTAGGTGGAGATGCTGGGAAGTAGGTGTTGGGATTACGGGCTGGTTAGTATGGATGAAGTTACTAGTTAGTAAGATTGAGTCTGCTAGTTAGGCTAGGCAGAATTATAATAAAATTTTATATATGATATGTGCTCGTTGGGCTTGGCTGTGTGTGTATAAAGGAGTCTCTATTACCTTTTCTATATACTGTTGTGTACATGTGTACATATATTAACTTAACTAATGGATAACTATCATGACTAAATCAACTATCGTTACAACTAACCCAACTACTAACATTACTATTCAAGCAATTAGAGCAGCTAACCCAAATATACTTGATTGGCAACAAGAAGAAATGTACTACGAAGCATTAGTAGCACAACGTGAAGAACTAACTACGTCAACTAACTCAACTAACTCAACTACACAAGGTAACAACACTATGAATACAATCAACATGCAAGACATCAACGCAAGCGCTTTAGTATCAACTATGGCAGCTGAGTTGTTCCATTACAACTTAACACCAATAGTATCAATGCAAGTAGCAACATCATTTGTAGATGCAGCAATAGATTACATGGATGACGAAGAACAATTCGCTGATGAATTCGGTGACAACTTACTTCGTTCACAAGCTACCATTCGTAAGGACAACAAAGTCCTAACTATGGAGAAGAAGGACATAGATGTAGTTGCGGTAATGAATGCCCTATTGGAAGCTAAGTACATCACGGAAGAGGACACTATAGGTGAGAGATTCATCTACCTATGTTCACTACGTCAAGAGGCTTATGCACCAACTACTGAGTTAATAGAACGTCGCTTCAATTATACTGACTGTAAGCAAGACAGCGCTCTATTCAGAGAAGCTATCCATGCTTTGGAAGCTACTGAGTATACAGTGGATGAACATATCCTGAATGTAGCTCGTGAGGTGAATGCTGCCTTGATAGAGCTTAATGGTAAGCATGAAGATGCAGAAGGCTATGTTGTATCAGGTTGTGAGAAGATGGACAAAGACTTAGGTTACAAGTCAGAGTTCAAGGGCGATAGACGAGGTCGTATGTACCAAGCAGCTTGTCATGGACCGAATGGTCAGTCAAGTGATAGAAGTCGTGCATTGATGGACTTATATGGTGTACCAACTGACTATGATAACGCTATAGTGTCTAAGCACGTCATGGCTGAGATACATGACATGGTAGCTGGTGGAATAGATAGTATCAAGAAAGGTGCTAAGGCTATCAAGGAGATGGGAGAAGTAACATTCGTTGTAGCTTGTCTTGAAGGCGAGATAGAGTATGTTAAGAAGCCTTGGTCATTCATCAAAGCTTGTCGTATTATGCGTGAGTTGAAAGCTGGTAACAAGCCTTACATTGGTATGGCAGTAGGCTTAGATGCTAAGTGTTCAGGTCCTCAGTTGGGTGCATTGATGGTAGGTGATAGAGATATTGCTGCTGCATGTGGATTCAAGTCAGTAGATGATAAGCTTGATGCTTACAAATTAGGTAGCTTATCGTTAGTGGCTGCTGGAGTTGGTGTTGGTGAACTATCACGTAATGGTATCAAGAAGTCATACATGGGTATCTTCTACGGTCAAGGTTGGGCTGCATTCCAAAACGTAGCTCAGTTATGTAAGGATGAACAGTTTGAACTAGTTGGCTTCTTGATAGGCAGTACAGAGAAAGCTATTGCATTACAAACAGCTTACCAAACTAACCCTGTTAAAGCTAGAGCATTAGTACTTGAAGATGCTGCATCAGCCAACCCTGAGTTTAATGTAACAGAAGCAGTAGCTCGTAAGTTCCACGGAGCAATAAGCAAGTCGTTCGGTGGCAAGATGTCTATGGTACGTAGAGCAATCAAAGATTACGGTTCATTCTTACAAGGTCGTGTATTACATAGCATGCCTGATGGATACCGTGTTGAGATGAACTACAAAGTTAAGGTTAATGCCTTGAATGAGGTAATGAGCTTTGATACACCGTTATATGATATCGAAGTAGGTGCTTACAAGTTCATGAACTTTCAGTTGAAGACTCAGGCTACTAACACCGAAGATTTCGCACGTACTGGTTTCGTTAACATGATACAAGCTACTGATGCTTTGATGGCTAGATTGATTGTTGCTAAGTTAAATAGACTTGGTGCTAAACATATCATCTCAGTACATGATTGTTTCAGAGTTAACGTAACAGAGATGCACTTGCTTGAGCAAGCTATTCAATGGACTTACCAAGTGTTGTTTGGTATGGGTACTAATGAGAAGAGTAAAGACTTCCCAATGGGCTTAGATATACTAGGTATGTACTTTGAAGCAGCTAACAAGATGACAGCTGATAATGGTCACAAGGTTATGAACCAAGACCAGTTTAGAGCTACTACTGGTAAACGTAGAATGCCTAAGTTTGAAGGCATGTACTTATCAGAGATGATAGCTACGTTAGGTCAGAAGAATGGTGCTTTCTACTTCGCTAAGTAATTAGTAGGCTCTTAGCTGCATCTCATTAGAGATGTAGTTAAAAAGCTTGTTAGTTCTAATACTCCTCGATGTAACAAGGTAGCCTACTCTCCATAATCAATTAGTAGGAACAAGGGATTGCCACGAGTATGTAGCGGCTACGGAGAATTACCCCTTAAACTAACAAGGGCAATCAGGGGATAAGTGCGCGGTCGTGCCTCCCTTGTGACGAGCAAGGTCAAGGGAAAGGTCAAGAGATAGACCTTAATGAACTCTCTCTAGGTACGGTAGTCTTGATTGACTAACCTGCATAGACAGAGTTCTTAATGAACATTCTCTAGGTAGAGTCTGCTAGGCTTGCTTAGCAGATAGGTAGAGTTTTAATACACTCTCTCTAGGGAGGGTATGTTGTAGGTCTAGTGCTAATTTAACGATGTGGGGATACTATAAAGTATAGGTCAGCCATCGAGAGTACTAGGTCTATATGGGCAGTCCTGTTTAGTGGAAAGATACCAGTTCTGGGCAGTTGCTAGGTCGTAATCCCGTAATACATGGGCAGACCGTAATAGAGTATGGAGGGTTGTTTGCTGTAATACGGGCTACACAGGTCTAAAGTTGGAGGTAAGGACTTGGTAAGGTGCAAAGGCGTGTCAAGGTAGCTAGGCTACTAAGGCACAAATCACCTAATTCAAGACCTACTCACTCAACCAATTAGACACGTTACCAACCTAACAAGACCTACTTTATTGGAAGCAGCTATGGTCAGTGTCATAGTCAGCATTTACCACTAACCTAGTATATAGTACTAATTGGACATACTCTGACATAGTGTTATTTATTAAGCTAACCTAGTTATTAGTAATAGCTGGCATCACACTAAGAATGAGCAAAGAACTATGTAGTAAGTGGCGGTCACACGCTGGTACTTACTACTAATTATTAACAAGGTGCAGTTGACTGTCCTACATAGTACAGGCTCCTTATCGCTACCCTATATTATGGAGTATTCCTATGAACAAGATAGACCAACTTATTGTACGTGCTTGTAAATCCTTAGACCCTGATACTCGCTTAGAGTCAATCATACGTAGGTTTTACTTGGCTGGTAGTAAGACTAATGAGCTTTTGATTATATCCTTACTATCAAGTGTTGTGGATAACTACCATCCTATTAAATCTAGTAAGCTTATAAATGATATGCTAACTAGTATGTTTTACAAGGTAGAAGCAACTATGGAGCGCAAGATATATTGTGTTTTAAAGAATCACATTAGGTTCGCTAAAAGAGCTGACTTTGATATGCCTAGTCCTGTGAGGTACAGATAATGCGAAATAAACTAACTAAGATGGCTACTAGTATGTCGGAACAATTATTTGTACGAGGTATTAGTATTAATATTAAGAAGAACCCAAGAGATATGGAAGCTAGGCTAGTGCAGTATAATATAATGATAGACTCTGCACATAGGCTAATGCTTAGTGGTAGAATCTCTAAAGAGTTTTATGCAACTGCTTCAATGTTTGTAAGTATGTTAGCTGATACTGTTGTGAGTTTAAGATGATGGCTAAACCACAGGTTATTGGCTTACGAAACGCTACCCAAGCAGAGATTGAACAGTATAAGAGTGATTACCCTAATGGCTGTCACGTTACTCACAAGCGTAATGGAGATAAGTTCTCATTTAATGGTGTCTTCTATACGCAAGGTAGAAACTCTCCTAGACTCAGTAAGTGGGCTAGACTTAGTGATTAGGTCAAGACCCTTAACGGATTTTACCTAGGTACACTGGGTAAGCTCAAAAGATTAAGGTCAAAAGCTTTAATGAATTCTCCCTAGGGAGCGTAAACCACGGGAGCTTAGGATTACTAAAGCGTGGCTAAATAAATAATCGTGTCCTAAGAACGAACACCTAGTGAGATGGTGTGGGTTATATCTAGCTCATAGGCTTTATTTAGCGATGGTAGTAGCTAATATCGTAAGACCTACCAATCGAAACACTAGCTTAGGTTAGTGTCTATGTCCACCCATTAAGGGCATACTGAAGAGTTTGGGAAGAATGCTGGTAGTTATAATCCAGATGTGTTTACAGTGCATATATTTGCTGTTTGATGGTGACCCTTTGCGCTCACAAGCTACCTAGATATCACAAAGCTTGAAATGTATACGTCCTAGCTGTTGAGACGTTAAAGCAGATACGTAGATATACGTAGCAAACAGTACCAAAATCTTGGTAGCGAAAGTCATTGAGTCATGTTAGATAGTTATGCCACATTGAGGGTATGGCTAGTCTATCAAATAGGTTGGGAATAAGGCTTCTAAGATATGAAGTTAAATGTTACATCGGCAGTAACAGCTTATCATAGCTTGGTAGTAATAAGTAACTACTTGAGTCGGGCTTACTAGGCACTCATTAAACAGTCACCAACAGCGTCGAACTTGTGGTAGCACTTGTAAGACGGAGTAAGGCACGTCATAGCCCTTCTTTAACTAACTTAACAGAGGCTATTATGAATAA
>TARA_R110000850_G_C9995337_1_pt1 | contig 18930 bp, 28 predicted proteins | sample TARA_R110000850 | Tara Oceans TARA_R110000850 (sample SAMEA4397586) | marine metagenome | biome: Polar Biome; feature: [SRF] surface water layer (ENVO:00010504); material: water (ENVO:00002006), including particulate matter (ENVO:01000060) such as... | depth 5 m | reverse complement strand
GTAATCCACGACGTTGAGGAGGGGCAGGTCAATCCATGATGTCTAATTCGGCAGGCACCGGCAAAGGAGAACTTGCCATCAGTGGGAGAGGTGAGTGTGTTCCTGACAGATCAAATTGCACATTGTGGAAGTCACCACCTCTGTAAAAGCAGAGGCTGATAGCGTCGGGTGTTTTTGATTCAATCAGTAGTCGATCGCCGTGCTCAAGCGGCTGGCCCTGAAGAGACGTGATCTCGTGACCTTTTTTTACGGTGACAACACTGCGTGATGTGAAGCTCATAGCGATACCCCTAGACAGTTGATGTCATTAGGCTATCAGGGCGTTAATAATCCAGAACCCAAACGTTCTTGTGGTCACTATCCCGCGCTATTTGAGACCGAAAGGCCGTCTCACTAACACAAAAAAGCCCACCGAAGGGTGGGCAGAAAGGGTAGGCCAATGCTATTCGCAGAGGTACCAATTGCTCAGCTGATCCCAGATGATTTCAGGGCGGAATCCACCGGGTGAAAGTGTGGGGGCCCCACGAAGGTGCGCGTGAGCAACACGAATCTGGGCCTTTCTTTCAGCTAAACGCTCGACATAACCGATACGAATGATATTGCCGATGCGTGTCGAGGCGTCCTGGCAGATCTTGGCCCCGATATGCCGCATGTGCTGGGTACGCTGTATTTCAGCAGCAGCGTTCTGTGCTTGCATTGCTTCAATGCGGGCACGCGATTGTTCGCGCTCTATCGCCGCAGCTGCATCCCGACGCTCTCGCTTGGCTTGGCGCTCACGGCCTTTCTCTTCCTCCTCTCGGACTAACTGCTCAAAGACTTGAATGTCTTCTGACTTGGCTCGATCACGAAGGGCCAAGTATGTTTCTTTGATTTCTGGATCATCTAACCAGTCATTCAAATAACCTTCACGGTACCAGCTGAAAAGGGTTTCGCCTGAGGGGTGGTAGTCATGTTCCATTAGCAGGTTCATCGAATCCCAAGCGTCAAAACTATTGTCACCACGATGAACGCGCTTACCAAGCTGCACGTCAAAGGCAACATCTCTATTAGAGTCGGAGGAATCCCGCCAATTTGGATTTGCTCCAGCAGCCAGCAGCTGTCTAGCATCATCAAGCTGCAGATCAGCTAGCGCCGCGGCAAGCGGCGTAATGTTTCCCGGCCCTGGTTCATTGCCATACGCTTTCTTCAGTGACATCTCCATATTCGGATCGCCCCCATTGTCGAGCGCCTCAGTGATCAGGCTCTCCGAACTGCGTAGCGTGGCGCCCATTAAGTAATAATCAGGGCCTCCAACTTCGAGCAAAGAATTCCAATGTGCCTCGGCTTCGTTCTTACCTTCATCACCCAATGGGTAAAGACGGCTGCCAGTCCAGAGGCAGTCTTGCACAGCTGCTCTAAGGCCTTGTTGTGAGCGGCAGGTATGGAGCTGTGCTTGCGCTTCAGAAATTGCGGTCGCAGAGTGTTTCGGCTGTGGCGTCAGTGTCGCGCACCCTGTCAAAGATAGGACCGTTGTCACTGCGGCGAGAGCAAAGCCAAACGTCGTTTTCTTCATGTCGTTTCTCTAGCGTGGTTATAGATACGGACTTCACTGTGGTGCTTGGTTGAACAGCTCTTCCGGTGTGCTCGGGTGTGCTAGCCGCCTTCGTCACTCCATTCAATTTCAGCCTGAAGATGAGAGAGGGCTTCGCGCTCTGCGTCTGACAGGGTAATACTTGCCGGCACCCCCGTTTGCATGGCATGAGCGGAGTTGCGATCCGTCCCTTCCAATAAGCAGAGGTAGAGTGCTCCCCGGGCAGCGCTTGGTGCAGATGCATCATCTCCCTGGCAGGCAAGTCCTCTGTGGCGTGACACGTACCAAAACGGCTCTCGATGTACAGTCCTCACATCACCGTTCTTGTTGACCATTAATACGGTCACATCCCCTCGCCAGCGAGTAAGAAGATCAAGCATTGGGAGGCTTGCAGGGCGATCACGCCGTTGCTGGCGCAGATCAATTTTGCGTCCGCGGTTATTCCCCTCTCCTGGCCATGCATAGGGATTTGCTGGTACGAGCGAAACATGCCTTTCGAGTCGCTGCTCAAGCGCATCGAAAGGCAGATCCCAGTCCAGGTTGAACGACAGTTGCCAGCGGCCATTAACTTCACGCATTGCACCGGGTGTTAGCGATACGCCTTTATCGGCAATACGGGGAAGAACTTGATTATCAATAAATTCAGACAATTCGCTATCACGTACAGCAGTCTCGAATTGAACTACTTCAAGGTGATCTTTCGTTGCCGGCGTATCGTTATATTCCTGTGACGAATATGAACTCAGCTGATCGTAAAGAGTCACAGAATTGCTAAGGTAAGTTGGAGATGATGCGACACGCTCTTTGAGCCGCTGATTTTCCACCTCAAGACGTTCTGCTCTTTCGTATCGAGCCTCTCGATCAATTAGGGCATTGATTCGACGCTCGAGTAAGCGATCGTCCAGGGTGGCATCAGCACTTAGCTGGAGTACCGGTTGGCCGGAGTCATTGAGAGTCAGTGATTCCTGGATGTTTTCCAGCAGTACCATTGAAGCGGAAACCACTTCGATGCTCTCCTGGATCTCATCATCAGCATATTCAGTGCGGGTATGAACATAAGACTCCGCCTCAGCTGCAGCCAGGTGCCGGATGTCCTCAAGAGCAGCATGTCGTGCATCAAGACGACTATCAGAATCACCGAGTCGAAAATCGACCGAATAGCGCTTCTGCCAGGACGGCGAAGCGCACACAAGCAGCGGAAACAACATGATTAAAGCCACTAAGAAGGTTCGCCACATGAAGACGTACTCCTTGAAAATGAAATGCGAGGGTAGAAATGCGACGTACAGTAACTTTGACGCTGGCGCTGTCAGCGGCCTTGACCCTGGCTAGCCCTGTGCTGGCTGATACAAGCGACGTAACCCAGACAGCTGATGGCTGGCAAGCGGTGGCGTGCGTGGATGCTGACACTCCTCGGGCTGCTCGTGTAGCTGAGATGAAGGCTCAGGCTGCAATAGTGCGTGACCGCGAAGCGAGCCGTCTCTATGGCCATGAAGCACACGCCCCAGAGAGCATGGGTGGTGACCAGCTTCGCGTTGCGTCTTACAGTGGTGGACGATTGAACCCCCATCGCATTGCCACATGGGGCGAGCATGACGCGGCGACAGGCCGTGCGCTTTCCTGTGTTCGCGTCATGGAATCCCCTCATCGAAGCTGACCTTACTCGAAGCGCGTTGTTTGCGCTGCGTGAGTGCTGGGTGAGGGCTGCGCCTCATCGGATTCTTGTTGCTGGAGGGCCTGCTCGTTCAACTCGTGCTCGCGCTCAAGCGTCTCCTCTTCAAGGCGCTGGTCACGACGATTCTCCAACCGGTCTTGAAGCTCTCCATACGCTGCCTGCGCAGAATTCTGGATCTGACGACCTCGTGCCTCTTCTGCTGCAGCGATCAATTTCTCCACGGGCATCCGTAGCAGCAAGAACGCGTGGTAGCGACCGTCAATTGGGACGATTTCCTGGTGAATGACCTCTTGGCCTTGCAGGTGCACGCGCTCAACGAAGCGATCCACTACGAGGGTGTATTGTGACTGAGGGGCTGCGGTGTTGGTCTCGCTGGCATACTGCTTTTCCATACCAGAAAGTTCTTGCTTGATCTCTTGTGCCAGATTGAAATCACCCACCAGTTTCGCCTGGCGCAGTGCTAGCGGCATTTTCGCTGAATCTGCCATGCCCACGGCATAGATGAAGTTTGGATCTTCTGTCGGCGGCTCAAGTGCCCAGCTCGGCACATCCCCCAGGTAGTCCTCGTTGCGGTCTTGCTGGCGCTCCTTGCGATCTTCAGCGGCTTCCTCCATCACCTCGTCAGCTTCGATTCGCTCTTCGGCAATGTCCTTCATTGATGGGCCAGAGCAGCCCGCGAGCACCAAGGCAATGGCGCCTGCTGTTACCGGCAGTGTCAGTTTCGTTTTGAACATGGGATTTCCCTATTGCGAGTTATCGACCTCGCAAAGCCTACCCGATCGAGGGGAATCCAGAAGTCTGCAAAAAGAGAGATTGATCAGCTATTTCCTGTCTTAATCAAACAGGGAAAGTTGAACTTCAGCTGATCCGAGAGGGCATGATAGAGGGGGTAGTTGGCGAGGGTCTGGGATGTCGCCGTAATCGCCAGAGGCGTCGTCCATGCCCCGAAACCAATCCATGTCTTCCTGCGACCAAGGCGGGAAAGGGGAGTGCTGGAAATAGCCAAGTTCCCTACGAAGCTCGTAGGCCGTCACATAGGCCTTGGACACACCGAGAAGAACTTGCGGGCAAGACATCGCGCACCTGTCGTTGAATTTTCACGCCTTGGCGTGGTAGTTACGTCCTGCGTTGAGGGCTCTCAGGCGATGCTCTGGAACAGAGGCAACCCGAGCAACCTCATGCCACTTTTCCGCAGGCACCTGGAAAGCGACAACCTCGTGGGGTTCGTCAAAGTGCTTCTTGTTGTAGTCGTACAGAGCTTGAGCGGCACGGACTTCGATATCTCGCGAGCCAGAACCTACAAGACCGATGCAATCGCCTGATTTCCACAGCAACCCGTTGGGCATTAGTCCATCAACCGCGAAGGTGACGATTTTCCAGGTGCATGCGATCCCTGCAACAGTGATGCCCAGCGCGATTGGCAAATCTGAGGCTGCCCATGGATAGGCTGCATGCAGGAAGGGGAGGTTCCCGAGCACGATGCCCCATAGCTTGATGAAGTCACGCTTCGCCTGCAGTCGGCGCAGCGCTTTGACCCGCTCTCCATTGGTGGGGTTATCGAGAACCCTAAATCCCTGTACTCGCATACGTTTCCTCGTGTGTGGCCTGTCTGTTGCCTCACTGCCTGTGTGGTACTCTAACAAAGGCCTAGGCTAATATCTCTGTGATATTCAGATCGGCTAGGAAGTTCCTAACTTTAAGCATAAGTGCCAATTTAACTGGCATTTCTATCTCGACAGTGGAGGTGGGAACCATGCAGAATGTCCGTACGGACAGGCATGCTCAGAAAGAACGACGGAAGCTGATGGACTTCAATGAAGTCGAGAAGAAGTTAGCGCAAGAGTTGCGCCAGCTCGAGCAAAAGGACACGAATGCCAGAGGCGTTCGTAGCGCCATGCTTGAGCAAGAACGCGACGATAACCGCTTTCTCCAATCGCTTTCAGAGTTAATGGCAGAGTACAGCCTTGATGATGCCATCGTCCGTGAAATCCTTTTGGCCTTCCACGGAAAAGAGCTCCAAAAAACATAGTCATGAAAATACCTTCTCTTCGATCCGCTTTCGCAGGGTGCATGCTTCTAGGCTTATCCAGCCTGGCACTTGCCAACCCCCTACCTGGCCCGACCTTGGACCTACGGGATGCCGAGTCCTTCCAGCAGTCCATACAGGAAATGGAGAATGCACTTCCTCCAGGCTCTGTGCATGAAGAGGCCTTTCGACAAGCTTTAGTTTTCGCCATCTTTGATTACGAGTTGGCACAGGCTGCAAGGGAGCTTGAGAACGGGGGTGCCGTCACTGGGATAAGCCGCGAAGCCCATGGCATGGCCATAAGTGATCTCTATGCCAATGCGGTTCCTTACTGGGAGCAAGAATTGGATGTGCTTCAGCAGGCGGCAATGATGGGGGAGCTTAAGCCTGGGGTGAATATGGCCGAAGCGCAGGCGCATATTGCCAAGCTACAAGCCATGATCTCCCTGGGGCAGTAGGTGACGATAGAGCCCATTGAGAATTAGATATTAAGTGACAGCAGGGAAGCCCTAGTGGCTTCTAAACTGAAAAAGAGACGACCACATTCATGAAAACGTTAACTTCGACTTTTCGCCACGGCACTATGGTTAACAAGCTTTTCCTCATGGCTTCAACAGTGTTACTTGCTGTTGCTGTGATATCGCTATTCATTTTTGAACTACTGTGGCAGCCGCTTGCTCTTCCTGTTTTTATGCTCTTAGCTACTCTTGCCCCCTTTTTTCTAATGACGGGAATGTCACTCGGAGAGGATGCCTTTAAAGCAAAAGATGCCCTTGGTGAGATGGCCATTATCGCGCCGATAGGAGGATTCCTAACGCTGGCCACCTTCCTATTTGGCCCATTTCAGTTTATCGAAATGATGGGTGCGGGAACGCTAATGGAGTTAGGTGGCATGGCATGCGTCAACTCATTGGCCATTAGCTTTTGTTATCTCGGGTTAGTAATAAGCAGCCTTAACTGGATAGTGGCTGGATTTGTAGCCTTCGCATTTCAAGTTTATATGCTGATACCCCATTTCTTGGGACATGAAATGTTTGTGATTTTTTGAAACTTTGATACTTAGTTGTAGCTGCGATCGACAACAAAACCTCGTTTAATAATTATTCTCGGTGAGCTTCTTCCGCTAATCTACCGGAGTGGCTCAGTCACCGAGAATTGTAACGCCATAGGTGCGTTCCGCATTACGGATCACTTCTAGCCTTTCTGGCGTGATTTTATGTTTTTTGTGCATCACACGGTGTCGTCGCATGAAGTTTCGCAGCTTTTCAGCAGGCTGTGTGCCAGCTTGTAAGGCGAGTGCAAGTTGAGTAACGTTACCTTTGAATACGCTGTCGTTATCAACGACTAAAGGAATGCCCAGCTCGGTAAAAGCATCACTAACCTTTTGTTCAAGTTTGTTGTCGTTATACTTTTGGCGTTGGTATTTAATCCAGTCTGTAAGTCCCGCATCTACCATGGAGACCCCGTTCTTTAAAGCCTCGCGAAGCTCTTTTAGTTTAGTATTGATCCGGTGTTCATCTACCTCAAAATAGACGCCCAGTGCTTCCAATGCCACACGGCGCCTATCGTTTAAAGTACCCTCCCGCGCACGCTCCCGGGCATGCTTAATGAAGCTACTGAATGACCCAACACTTGCTTCTTCGACCGTATGCCCCATTGAGAGATACCGCTTGAGTTGGGCAAGCTGCTCATGCCAATGATTCTCTGTGACATCCCAAATGAATCCTTCCTGGTTGAGAAGGTCTACTTTTTCAGAAGCGAGAATGCCACGAGAGAATTGATTACGCATGTGCTTGACCCAGATACCCAAAGACCCTGTTTGTGCAGTTGGAACAAGGCAAGTTCCGTGGGTATCACGGTACTCCCTGAACTGCTCAAGTCGCTCGAAGAATGAGGCGTTCATGGATTTGATCATTCGTAAGCTGATAGAGCCTAAAAGCTTCTTATAATCAAAGGTGCTCGCGCCGGTCGATGTAAAGGCGAGAAAACCACCGAGCTGTTCTTCAAAGGCCCACTCGCTGGAGAGCCGTAGCTTGATGATCTGTTTTAGCAGGTCATCGCTCTCTGCAAGAGCGCCCAGCACCTCAATAACAGGATTAAAGTCGCCGAACTCATCTGAATCCACGTCCGCTTTCGTCAGGGCAGGGATGATGATGTAGCCATATTCCTTCCCCGGACTAACCCGCATGGCGCGACCGGAAGTTTGTACGATATCCTGTACCGACGATTTGGGGTTGCAATACATAACCGCATCCGTCGCAGGGACATCGATACCTTCTCCCAAAACGCGCGCATTGGTGATAACGGAGACCTTCTCATTGCGGTAAGTATTGAATGCCAATGTCCGCTCATCTCGTGATTGCTCACTAGAGACATGCACCACTTTTGCTTCAGGCAGGTAGCGTTCCAGATAACCAGCGAACTCTCGGGACTCCTCGATAGTAGCGTGGTAGGTGATCACCTTGCTTAGATTAAACTCGGTCATCGCTTTGCTTAGCGATAAGGCCATAGCCGCCATTTTCGTTTGGTCGTTTTGGCTCGATAGCCTGCCACGGACTTCTTCATCCGTCACGGACGCGACCAGCACGCGGTAATCGGTGACGGTTCCGTCACTAATGCCACGACGAAGAGGGTAGTTGTAAACGATCTGACCGTACTGGGCAGGGTTATCCATGGTGAAGAAATTCATGTCTGACTTACCGCTGTAATCTGCGTGGCGCGGTGTTGCTGTCAGAAATAAACGTTTACGTAGCGGGAGCTCATCTGCCAGTGTTGAGGAAAAAAGCCCGGCAAATGTCCCTGCTGTTTTATGTGCTTCGTCATAGACCCCGAGATCAATCTTTTTTCCCGCTTTGGCGAAGGCCTGTACACACTCTGGCGCAGACAGGTAGGTCGTTAAAACAGTGCAAGAGGCTTTGCTATCAATAATCTCTGGAAGATCTTTCTTGGCTTCTTGATTCTCATGATCGACCACAACAGTAATATCGTTTAGACCATCCCAAGACGTTTTTAGCTGGTTGAGCAACATAAGCGTCGGGGCCACCACCAGTACAAAATGATGGTCAACTTCTTCGGCTACAAGCCTGGCAACTAGAGACTTGCCCGAGCCGCAGCACATGACGACAGTTGCCTTGTTTTCTTTCTTCAGTTCCTTAACCGCGCAATTAACCGCTTCAGCTTGATAATTACGAGCGGGCATCATCAAAGCATGTTGACGCGGCGCCTGGCCATAAACCTGTTTTTCAGTGTTGTTCATCGTCACACCAATGTAATCAGGTTGCTAGCGAATAGCTCAGAGACAGCTGACTGATAGGCACGCCAAGCTAAAATGCCTTTATCTGGGTAGTCCTTGTTATAGTCACTGAATCGACCGTAATACGGAAATGACAGGCGCTGTCCGTCTTCCTGCTGAGGGTCATCACTGTAGTCGTCAACTTCAGCTTCAATCTCACTGATGATTATCTCCCGCATTGTCAGCACCCCCCCCAACTTATCGGCAACATCATTCGGCACCCGATTGCGGCCGGACTCCCAGTGTTGCCAAGTTCTGGGAGAGACTTTTCCAATAAGTTCTGCAGCTTCTTTAACGTCAATAAGCAGGAACTTCCGCAATGCTTGTAGCTCTTTGCTAGTCATGAGCTCCGCCGACTCAGAGCTTGCCTTAGGTGCAGGCAGGCTCTCCCCGGACAACTGCATATCTTCAAGCGTATTGGCGACTAATCTGGTTATTCCCTCAAGTGCGCCAACTTGATCATCAGTTAACCAGGACAAGCTCGGGAAATCGTCGCATGTGCCAACAAACTGTTCGTCCGCCCGCGACCATTCGACGGCGTAACGATAACGTCTCGCGTCAATCATGAAGTACCCCGGTGTATAGGAGGCGCCCGCCATGTCGGCGGGCTTAGCGATTACTCGGCATCCGCTGAGGCGAGAGCCAGCCCGTGTAATATGGCCTTGGGCTCGTCAAAACGGGCTCCAGCGTCACTCAAGAATTCAAGTTGGCCTTCAAGGGAATAGGCAGTAATGGGCTCGCCATCCGACGCCTGCTTGGCGGCTTCCCAGGCGTATTGACCGGCTAGCATTTCCGACGTGAACTCGATGCCCTCCATACCCTCACATGTGCCCTCATTAACATGAGCGACAACTTCTTCAAGCGTATGGGCATTGGTAATAGCAGGGCTAAGAAAAATATTGGCCATGGTAGGACTCTCTTTAAGAGGCGGGTCGAGCCGATCTCGTACCCTATGGCGTGCATTATAGTTCGCAAATGCGAACGTTGCAACTTAATTGTTCGCTTTTGCGAACTAAGCCATCTAATTATAAAGGGCTGGATTGCCTCTATGAGCTCCAGCCAGGGCAGCTGTCATCTATTTTCCATTATCGCGACGCAGTGCCGCCTTAAGCCCCTTAGGCCCGTTAACTGATTCCGCCTTCTGGCGCTTCAGCTCCTCCTCAAATGCACGCTTTACAGAACCCGCCGGATCGCCATTGAAGCGGGGTTTGTAGAGCGTGGGGACGGTGCAGGCACGGCGAAGCCGGTTCTCAGGCACCATTTCAAGCAGAATTTGTGGCGATGGCCCAAATTCAGAATGCCACAAAGGCGTTTTGACGGGATCTTCCGGTGAGAGCTGGTTCATGGCTAGCGCCGGCCGGTTTTTCCCAAACCCCATCCCAGAGATCCAATCCACAAGTCCGATCGGCAGTACCACTTCGTACCTGGCACGCGATATCGCTGTATAGAGGTGGTGAAGGCTCGCTTGGCGTTGCGGGGACATTGGCCCACTCCTTAGCAGCCCCGGTGGCGCCAGGTCATCACTAACCACGACTCGATCAAATTCAGAGCCTTTAGCCCGTGTCGTCGTCATCATCGTAACGTGACGAGTCGGTGCGTTTTGCCAGTTTCGCTGAAGTGCCTCCTGGCGTCGTTGGTCGTGATGGATCATTCGATCGATTACGGTCAGATAATTGGCCCGGTGAGCCTGCAGTTCCATACAGAGTTCAACTAGCCCCAAATGATGATTATCACGTTGAGACGTGAAGTGCTGGTGTGCATCTTGAAGAGACTCAAACTGTCGAAGATGTCGTAGGTAGGTGGGCGTCGCCTCCCGGTCGATACCCAGTTCTCGCATCCCGATCGCCATCAAGTCGCGGAAGGCCTGTATGTTGTAGCTTGATATACCGTCCACCCAGGCGATGTAGGCCCCTTGACTTGCTAGCCTGACAGCCTCTCTCAGCACCGTAGATAGCGATCTGGCAATGAAGGCGTAGTGAAACCCCATTTTCTCCATGTGTCCGCGTCTATCGGGAGTGAAAACCGATGACTTGCCCAAACCTCTCAAGCGGTCTCGATCTGCATCACCAGCTGCATAGTGGGTAAGGGCGTTCAGCAAGGACGCGACGGGCTGACCAAATCGGTAGGACGCATCCAGGGTCATGGTTTCAGCATTTTCTCTGCCCCCGTCATGTGCCAGGAAAGGGTGATGCTCTTCGTCGCGTGCATTGATGGGCCGCAGTGACTGAAAGCGATCACCAAGCATGAGCAGGGCGATCCGCTGGCGCTTCAAGAATGAGTAGACGATAGGCGGGCAGTCCTGTGCCTCTTCAAGCACGATCAGGCCGGCGCCAGATAGTGGATCAAGCTCTTTTCCTTCAGCACCGTCTTGGCCATAGAGTTGCACCACGCCTCTGGCGCTGGCCCACTCACGAATGACGAAATCATATGTGAGCGGAATTGTGTCTGTGTCGGGGTTGCCTTGAGACGTGGCGATCGACCGCGCCCCTCGTACCACACTAGCCAGACTGTCCTTACTCAGTTCGCTTTTAAGCTCTGCAGGGATGTCGCCTTCGTCGGGCGTTGTTCGGGTTGAATAGATCCACTGCTCGACGGCAGCCCGTGCTGCAGCTGCTTCCCGGGTTGTCTCAACATAGCCACTTTGCATGATGGACCGGATAGGGATGCGGCTCCACATCCTGCCGCCCTGGCGCTTCATTTTGCTTCTATAGCGGTGCTCGACAAAAGAAAGTGCCTGACTATAGAGCGTCTGGACGCGCACGCTCTTGGGCAGTGATAGTCGGGCTCGGTCAGCGATGTTACGGCTACTAGAAAGGAACAGGATTGAGCGATCCGCCGCTAGGCGAGCCAACTCTGTGATTAACACGGACTTTCCCACGCCAGCGCCAGCGATGATGCGAAACACGCGAGAGTATTCAAGCTCCTCTGGAGGCACCCTCATGATCTTAGCGATGATGTCTCGCTTCTCTGCGGAGATGGTCAAGGAACAGCCTCTCTCTTCGTATGGGTGAGGTTGGTCTGGCGGATTCGGAGGAAGTCCTTCCTCTTGAATGCGGTTGGCATAAGCCCTGCCGTTGAGGAGGGCCATTATGCCGAGGTGACTGTAACGGGTCGAACCATCTTCCAGAAGCATACATAGGGAGGCGGTGCATCCACATCTCCGCAACAGGGCCTTCACAGAGCGAATATGTCGCAACGCGACCATAAAATAGCACGGAACATCGCTTCTGGATTAAAGCGCCCCGGGTATGCTGGCTGTAATAGCCACATCTTGAGGATAACGATATGAGCAGACTTTCAGAAATGCTTGGCCCTGTACCTGATAAAACTCCTTTTGAACGTGGTCGTGAACACGGGCTGAAAGGTCAGTCAGGGCCTTCATTCCCAACGCCGGATAGCGACTGGTCCTCACGTCTTTATGCGCGAGGCTGGGCGATTGGGAATGACATGCGAAGTGCTCAGAATGAATAGCAATTTGGAGAGGAGCCATGCCAGAACAATCGCTTCCCGCAAGTGCATATGCCGCGCTTGAGGGCCTTAAGGAACAAGCCGATGCAGCCATGCAGATGCTACCAGGCCAGGATAAGGCAGCGGGCAAAGCTGCGCTTGAAGCGGCTCAGGAGAAGATGGCTAGGAATGAGCCTTGGACCAGGAAAATCGTGAGAGCAATTTTGGCGGGGGATGGCGAGACCACTATCATAACTGCCGATATTGCATGGCTTGAGCACACGTTTTCGGGGGCAGGTGAGCGCAACCGCTGACGATAACCTACTAGAGAGTGGATGATGATGAAGAACATAGAACCCTTCAGCATGATCGCTGGGTGCCAACGCCTGTTGAAAAACTCCGTATCGGCGATTTATTTCTCAGGGGGGCCAAGTAGCCAAGGTGAGTGCTCCGCCTTATCAGTCAGCGCGGAAAACCTCGTACTTTTAGATATATATTGAATCTAATAGGGAGTCCTAGCCACCCAGATGAAACCTTATGCAGCACTACACCAAAACTATCACAAAGATCAAGGAAAAAACATGGAGCAACCCACTCTGGCATTGGTACGAGGATGGCCTGGATCAGGCAAGAGCCATTTGGTTTCAACCCACCTGCAAGGATTCCAAAAAGCTGAGACCGACGATTATTATTACAACTCGAAGGGCGAGTATAAATATACGAAATCAAAGGCTAAATCAGCTCATCAGAAATGCCGAGTTGAGGTTAAGAAAGCCCTCCAAGCTGGGCGCCATTGCGCCGTCGCCAATCCAATGACAGAGTTGCGAGGAGTAGCCGAATACCTGCACATTGCACATGATCTAGGCGCAAATATAGTCATTATTGAGTGTGATGGCGACTACCAGAATATCCATGGCATACACGAAAGAACAGTTAGTCGTTATAAACGTGATTTTGAATCTGCATCAGGGCCTTTGCGGTTTACGGTTCCTGTTATATCTGGGAGAGGATTCTTTAATAACATTTTCGATGTTGAGGATGTCCTGCACAACATTGCACGACCGATCCCGCGAGAGCTAAGCCTATACAGCAAAAGAATATGCAGAACCCCATACCGGAACATCATAAAACAAAGTCATGGCAGCCCAGCTTTTGGAGTGTCGAGACAGCTCAATCTTCCGCAAGTCAGCGCTTTTTTCGAAATTAGTGCGATGGAGGCTTCAGTAGAGGATGTGCCGTGTGTGATTGCCTTTGAAGACTTCAACTTTGGTGAACACAAAACCACTATTCTGGATGGAGTGTATCGAAAGGACGGAGAAGCCGTGCAGGAGTATGCATGGCTGAGGGAAGACAAGTCACTGAGAGGCTTTTTAGGCTCGGTACGCACTGAAGACTCCGCCGATATATGTCACCTAAGCCAGATTGTCGAGATCATCCTTGAAAATGGAGCAGGTGACGGTTCCCGAATGCTAAAAGTTATGGCTGAGAAAAACCGTTCTGATATGACAGGGGAGTTTCCCGCGCCGGGTGTTGTCAAGGGGTTTGCAATCGATATGCATCCCCCATTTAGGTTGGATTCCGTTGGGACTGCCGTCTAGCTCACTGACATTTCTTGCTGTGGTTGCAGACCAGGATCGACAAGCCTAATACTAATAGCTCGAGGAAAGGGGAACAAAATATCATGCCAACTGTTTTTGAAGCGCCTGCACGCCCGAAAATCTCTCCACAGATTTATGATGCTGCTGCGGCCATTACGTCTGAAAGATTGGAGAATAGAATACCTTCAGAAGAACTTATAACGTGCTTTGATTCTGATGCGATTGATTTTGCCATCAACTTACGGACACATACAGCACACTGTATCGACGCATCTGACGTGAGTATTCTTGATCGCATGAATGAAACGATTGACTCCCTAGTGGCTAAGGCACAAATAGCGTGGCTTAAAGAGTTCGCTATCGAACCACAATTAGCTGTTGGTGATGAAGTGGAAATAATACATCCACGCACCAAGGTGCTGGCAAATGGGGTTGTTTCAGAAATAAATCACAGCAATCGCTTATCTATAATCCATCCCGCTACGTATAGCGTACGCTTCCCTAAAGACAATGAGTTGAGTAGCTGGCTGTTGCAGTATGAAGAGGTGGAGGCGCAAATTTTCAGCGTGCCACCCTCCAACCCAGTCTAAGCATTACTGTAAAGGCCAGGTAATGGGCAGCACCTTGCTTCGCGATATTTTTATAATACGTCTGGCTTTTCTAATCACTCAGCTCGACCTCTTCCCCCTCCAGAACAGCCAGCCCTCGCAATGTCAGCGCAAAGAACGGTTGCGGGGCGCTTCCAGGGGGCTTGCGCCAGCAAACCTCCACGAGACCGTGCTCTATCCCCCAGCCCAACCCCCCAGCCAGTGATTCATGGGGTGCGTCCTGAATCGCTCCTTGTGCCGCACGCATGGCGTCTCGTCCTAATGGAATGGCACTATTCCTGAGGAATGGCTGAAGTTGGGGCCCACGATCGCCAGGGTCTCGCAGATCAAACGCCTCTTTTAGAAAACCCAGCGCTGTTTCCGTCATGCCCGGCAGGATGGAAAGATGCAGGTGGGTGTAGCGGTATTCCTCTTTGTCAGGATTGTTGGCCATCCACTCCCGAAAATGATTCAAGCAGTAGTGTGTGTTGTAGCCCACCACACTGCCATGGTGTTCGCAGATTTTTCTGTCACAAGTTTTATCGCCGCCAATAGGGTAGTCGCACAAATGGCTCGCCACATCCAAACAATCCGCGCAGTGCTCTCCCAACTCGCCGTGCACGCGTACGGTGCCCCAATCAGCTTGAACGGTATAGCTTGGCATTAGATCCCCCTGTCCCTTATTGACCTGCACTACGTACCCGACAACCAGGAGATTATGATCCAAAGTAATTTCCGGTTCCAACAGGACACGAAACCACCTGGCTTCCGGATATTGCTCAAGCCGTTATGCTGCTGGGAATGTTAACGGGAGATAAGAATGCAGCATAAAACCAACCAAAGCCCGAGTGTCGAGGAAGCCAAGAGCCTGATTCTCGATACACTCGACGGCGATAGCATCCAGAAATTTGCCAACTTCACTGCTTTCTACGACTGGCTGGACACGACGCTGCATTATGACCAAGCGGACTCAGAAGAGTCGCTTGCTGATAGCTACGACACGCTACAAGCGGCATACGTCGAGCTCGTACAGCAATCCCAGGGGCCTGGGGCCGTGGCTCAGGAGTCCATGTCGTGAGCAATGAAACACCCCAGCTGGATCTTTTCAGCCACGTTCTAGCCGCTTACTCGGCAGTCTCCGACCGTCCCATGCCCAACGAAGAGCTGTATCGGGCAGTCGCACAGCGAGCATGCCTTAAGGCACCTGACACACAGCGAGTAGAGCCTGTCGGGGAGGCGAGGGCCCCACGAAACCTGTTCCATCGGCGCGTGCGCTGGTATCAACAGACTTTGAAAAATCTTGGGATGCTTGAACGCGTAGAGGGCAAGCGTGGGATCTGGCAGTTGACTGACCGAGCGCGCAAGGACCTTCACCCTATAAGGCGCCCCTGGACGATGCTCGCATTTTCCACAGATCTGGGCGTTTCAGTTTGGGGTGCGGCGTCCGATGTCTTCCGTGATTTAGATGTGCCCATTACGCTGTGTTTCACGAGTCCCCCTTATCCACTGAGAACCCCGCGTAGCTATGGAAATGTGGATAGCCGGGCGATCGTTGACTTTATCTGCCAAACACTTGCACCTGTGATCGATAATCTCGCCCAAGATGGGTCACTAGCACTGAATGTAAGTAACGATATTTTCGAAAACCGTTCACCTTCCCGCTCAACGTACCTTGAAAGGCTAGTGCTGACGCTAGTGGATGAGTATGGACTGCACCTTATGGACAGATGGGTATGGCATAACGCATCGAAACCACCATCGCCTATTCAATGGGCAAGCAAAACCCGGCAGCAGCTTTGCGTCGCATACGAACCGATTCTTTGGTTTGCAAAAGACCCGCAAAAGGTAAAGAGCGACAACCGTCGCGTTTTAGAGCCGCATACCCCGCGCCAGCAAGCGCTCATTAATCAGGGTGGCGAACGACGCACGGCCACCTATGGAGACGGCGCCTACAGGCTCCGCCCGGGGAGTTTTGGTCAGGCGACAGCAGGGAGAATACCTCGGAATGTTATCCAGCAGGGCCACCGTTGCCGCTGGTCGGATCTGTATCGCAGAGAAGCCGCTGCGCTGGGCCTTCCCTTACATGGCGCGGGGATGCCCTATGCAATACCTGAGTTCGTCATACGCCTGCTTACGGAAGAAGGCGACGTGGTAGCCGATCCTTTCGCAGGTCGTTCCATGACTGGAAGAGCCGCTGAGAGCCTGGGAAGAAAGTGGATATGTAGCGAGATGATGCTGGAGTACGCCGTAGGCGGCAGTACCCTTTTCACCGATGCAGAGGGCTTTTCATCACCGCTACTCGACGCTTACCGCGGTCAAGCCGCTTAAAACGATACCATCACCGCGAGAGACACCATGGACGAGATTTGGGTTCGACAAGACGGAACAGTAACCGACGAGGGAGACCCGCTAGCTCAGCGATATGTGCCGGCAACGCAAAGTGATGAAGTGCTGGCGCAATATGAACGACTGCGAGCAGACTTGGAGCAAGTGATAGTCCTCAACGACTCTGAGCCTGGGCGGAGATTGGCGCTGGAGCAGCGTGAAGGGGATGGCGTACCCATAAATAAGCTTGTGGCACTGCTGCGAGCCGAGACGGTTTCACAACTAAGGTTCCCGGTGATGCTTCGCAAAATGTGGAGCGGGGGAGAAGTCCAGGCTTGGCTTGAAGAGCAATCAGAACGCTTCTTGCCGGAAGCGGGCGTACCACACCAAAGCGACATACGGCGTCGCCATGAAACTGATAGTAAATCGCCGCAGCTTTAGCATATGAGGTAGTGGTACCTCCCGAGGAGATGGCTTGATGGTGCGTTAAACCGGTCATCTGGAGCCAGAAGCAGCCGAGATCACTTACGCTCTTCCCGTGCTACGGTAACGACCTAACGAAAAGGGCCCCAGCATGAAGTTTGCTGGGGCCCTTTTCGTTGTTGGAATCTTTCGCCAGCTGAAACGGATCGGCTACCCTAAGCCCCGCGTCGCTAGAGCGATCACTCGTTGAATAGTACGGGTTCCGGCCCTCTGTTTTTCTTACGGACAACAACGGTACCTGCGATCTTGTCGTGGAGCCCTTGTTTACGACTATCGAAGGCAATCCAGAGAAATCCTAGCCCGACGACCACCATCGACAATGCGTAGGCAAAGTAGCGGATGACCAGCTTCCCTGTACTGGCAGGGTTGCCTGTTTTAGCATCCACGATCTTGACGCCAAGGGCCAGCTTCCCAGGTGTCGCTTGCATTTTCATCCAGAATAAAATGACGGCTACCGCCGGAAACACCCAGGACAACAAGAAATCAAATGGGCCAACGATAAAGCGTTGGCTTAACCAGTACGCCTCACCGTAGAAGAGGGTCAATAGCGGGTATATGACAATGCTCAGCAAAATGGTGTCAATTAACATGGCACCAGTCCGCGCCCAAAACCCTACATATTCCAAATCTTCGCGATGTGTTCCCATCTCTAACGTCTCCCTTAAATTATGGTGGTTTGTTTCTTGAATAATTCGTCTGGCCGTTTAATGACCCCTTGAGTGACGCAAGGCGGTACGTGAGGAGCCCCCGTGGCTGTAAGGGGGAAATTCCAAATTCATTAAGATATCTTGGTGCAGGACTGGTCCACTGCCTCTTGCTTCAGGATCGCCAGAATTACTGCAGCCATCCCACCCAGATACTCACCTTTTGCGAAGATGAGTTCGTCAATGACCAACGGGTCGTTGATCGACGGGTCAATTTTTTGGAGTTCATCTTGGTGTGGCATCAGCTCACGTGCTTTGCTGATATAGCGCTCTGCAAACGTCATGCGAGACCTCACAGTTATACAAGAGGGATTGGTATTTGTAGACGCGCCAGCGCCCGGACACAGTGACGGCAATTTACCTTGTTTAAGTCTTCGTGCTGAGGTGACCCATCCACTTCAAACAAGCGTACTACCTGCCCACAGGCGGTAAACGTGCAACTCCCATCCGTTGCATGCCATTTCCCCCAGTCAGGGTCATGGTGTTTAAGGCGATTTGCCCAACGCACCGCTTGAGGCTCTCCCGCTTCTTGGCTACAGGGCACGAACCCTGTCCAGTTTTCCGAGTGAAGCTTGCTCATTAAATGGCTCCGAATAGTCGACCTTAAATCTATGCTCCAGCGATGCCAGGATCTTTCCCTCGCTGGAGCATAGGCGTATGCATCGACGCTAACGTCTCTGGAGCAATTCCCTGATGCTCTGGCAATCTATACAGGTTGTCGCCCATGGTGCCGCCTCACGACGTTCCTTAGGGATATCTAGGCCACAGTCTTCGCACTCTGGATCCAAAGCCTCTTCATCGCTAAGTGCCATTGCTGACAGGCGGATAGAAAGGTCGTGCTCAATCGTTTCAAAAGCCATATCGGCCGCATCTGCCATGGTTGTTCTCCTGGTTTGGGGTGTGAAAGCGGGAGCAGTATGCCACTCCATCACAAATCCAGAAGTCTGGGTGAGCGCCTATTCATGGCTGACTTTGTTCCACTAAGACAGGGTTCATGGGGGTGCAACATCGCTTCCCGATCTCGCTTCCTTTGATAGCCTTCACTCATCAACATCAATAACCAATAGAGGAGGCGCCAGAGATGCCTGAATTTTTCCAAACAATAATGGGGAAAAGGTTTTTTGAAGGTACCGCTCCAAACATTGCCAGGCAGCTTGAGCGTGTTGCGAATGCTCTCGATGCGTATTCCGGCGAACGTGACCGGTCATTACGGTGATCGTGAC
>TARA_R110000850_G_scaffold191297_8_pt1 | contig 18977 bp, 13 predicted proteins | sample TARA_R110000850 | Tara Oceans TARA_R110000850 (sample SAMEA4397586) | marine metagenome | biome: Polar Biome; feature: [SRF] surface water layer (ENVO:00010504); material: water (ENVO:00002006), including particulate matter (ENVO:01000060) such as... | depth 5 m | reverse complement strand
ACCGCCCCGGCGTCGCCCTGTGTCGGTCCTGTATCAACCTGTATCGCCAACTTGAATTGTTCATCTCATCTTGACGCCCCCATGCTCCTGCATAAGATTTCCTGTGATCAAAGCAGGGAACGCAGATGTGAAATAAAAGTGAGTCACGATCCGCTAAAGATCCATCAGTCAAAGAAATCATACATCCCCCCAATTCTATTTTCGTGTAGTTTCGTGTTTTTCGTGGTAGAAAAAATTAGCATCAGGTGGCATTGCAGACCCTCCAGCAGTGATTGGTTGGGTGGCACTGTTGGCTCGCCAACAGTGATCGAATAACAAGTCTCACAGCAATGTGGCAGAGTAGGCCCGGATGCACCTCCGGGCCGAGCGCAGCGAGCAGGAAACTGACAGAGCAAACGCACAAATAAGTTTTAACTTACCGATCTGCCCAGTTGCAGGGAATACCCCCTGTGTCATTCCGCAAATCGATTCAATGGACAGATCCTACCAGATTTCACCTGAATCCCGGCAGATGAACATCGCGCAGGTCTTTTTATAAAAAATTCAGATTGCGAACACATTTCGGGAACTCTCGTGCTTGTCGGTGACTCTTTAAAGTATGCAATGCCTCATTCTATTAAATCTGACGCTGCTCACAGCCTGTCCCGGACATAAGGCCATGGACTACCCGGTTCCGTATCAGCCAGTGCCGACCCCTGGAATTTCATCCCCCCTGGTTGGAGTGGCGGATGGTCTGTTATTCGTTTGTCCCAGTGAGATACAAATACCACCGATGGAATCCGATCCATGGTTGGGTGAGTGGGTAGACGTCTCTGATGAGTTGGAGATGCTGGGAGAATCAGAAGACTTCGAACCCCAAGTCGTTGTTCCAGGTCTGAAAGATCGTATTTTTATTGGCCCCATTCCAAAATCATTAGAAGTTTATTGGTATCGTGAATTCGGGAATGATATCGATTAAACAGAAACCAACTGACGCGACGAAAATGAATATCTGCGGGCAGCGGATCTGATGAGTATCAGATTATTCAGTCTCTCAAAATCGTACAGATCAACAAAGTAATCAATACAACTCAATCACCCCGCAGCACTAGGAACCCAACCCATGAATAATGCGGAGCCTTGAAGAACAGTAACAGATTACCAGCCAGACGTTCGTACCGTTTGGACCGAGTATAATAGATTGAGAGACGCTATGGTTAAGTGTGATGCGCTCTAATCAACATGAGCGACGGGAGTTGTTCTTAAAATCGGATGCAACTGATATTTCGCTGCCGCCTCGAAAACATCACTACGGAGGATGTGGTCCCAGTTGACATTGTCCAGGAATTTCCGGTCAAGCGTAACGGACGCTACTGTTGTATGATTGATTTGAGCGTCAACAGGGTAGGAAGCGCTGAGCGTGACCGCTTGCAGGTCTTGATAACCGGAGTTGTGGACGGCTGAAAGCACTTTGGCAAAAATGCGAACTATCTTTCTGTAGGTAATCTCAGATCTAGCTTTGTCACCCAGGTCGACGTGGATCGCCAGGCCTTTTCCGTTTGTGGTCACTTCAAACGTACCAGGTAAAACCGCAGCCAGTTCATGTTCAAGTCGTTCACGAGTCGCCAGTGGTAATTCTTGCGCCAGCAGCGCGTTTCGCTCTGCATCTGTCACCAGCCTGATGCGATGGGTCGAGAACGCATACATGATCGCGCCAGTCAGTACAAAGAAGAGGCCTGCAAGAATTAAGGCGGTCGTGCGCCAGACGTTTCTCCCCGGTTTCATTTCTCGAACATTGTCCATGATTATTCCCATCCGGAGCATGCCTGCTTCTTATCTGTGGTACACAGATCATACCTGCCAGGACAACTGAGAGCAAACAGTTTTAAACTAGGGACAGCGAACGCAACGCACCAGGAATGCGGCACCCTGAAGAACAGTAACAGGTTACCAGCCAGGCGTTCGTGTTATTTCGTGTTGTCCGTGGTAGCAAAAAATCTGAATGTTTAAAACGAAACAGCCCCGCGGGATCCTTCCTGTAGGGCTGTTTCTTGCACCATGCTGGTTCTTTCACGCAGGAATAATAATCCACGCACTCGAGTTGTCAATCCCTGCTTGAAATCACGTGGCAGTCATCCGCTTACATTTTTACGTAATGATTGACTACCACGAAAATTACGAAAACTCACGAAATAATATGACCGGAAATCAATCAGGTCAAATCCGGTCATCACCATCATTAAATCAACCTTAAACGGGGTTGTTAATTGACGTGGATCCGACTCAAACAGCATCGGCAAAAAAACAACAAGCTATAGACAGATCAACCGAATCAGTTTCGAAAGTTCACTACCAGCGCCCGACCTGCTTGCGTGTCATTTCGCGTTTTTCGGAGTAGAAAATATCGGAGCTGGAATCAGGTCCCCTGATCATGTACCTCAGTCATGGGCCGGGGTTTGTTGACTCGATCTTCTGCCGGCAATGTGAAGTAGAAGGTCGTGCCTTTTCCGACTTGTGATTCAAGCCATATTTTACCTCCAGACTTGTCTACGACTTTTTTACAGATCGCGAGGCCAATACCAGTCCCGGAGTATTCATTCTTAAGATGTAATCGTTGAAAGATCTGAAAAATACGCTCGTGAAATTCGGGCGCAATGCCGATGCCATTATCCTTGATATAAAACTTCCACTGGGAACCATCCGGTTCAGCACCGATTTCAATGACCGTCAGTTCTTCACGACAGTACTTGATGCCGTTACCGATCAGATTCTGAAACAGCTGTATCAGACGCTGTTTATCTGCCAGGACAACAGGGAGCGGCCGACAGATAATCTGAGCTTTATTCTGCTCAATCGAATCAGAAAGATTGTACAATGCTTCCTGACATGCCTGGTGGGCATCAGTTGGCTGGGGATCGTATCCGAGAGTACCGATTCGAGAAAATTCAAGCAGGTCATTCACCAGTTGGCGCATCCGGACTGCACCCTCAATCGCATAGCCAATCCACATACGACCGTCATCATCCAATTTGTCTTCGTAATCATCTTTCAGCATCTGGCAGCATGAAGCGACCTTGCGGAGGGGTTCCTGCAGATCATGTGAAGCAATATAAGCAAATTGCTCCAGTTCGGAATTGATGCTTTCCAGGGCAAGGTTCGACTTTTTCAGTTCTTCAGATTGTCGTCGATTTTCTGCTTCAGCATTTTTCCACTTTGAAATATCCACGACCGAACAGATCACGGCAGGTCCAGATCGAGTCGTTTGAACGTAATTGATAAAGATTTCGACAGGGAATTCGTGTCCATCTCCATGCAGGCCGATAAGATCGCGTCCTACATCGAGATGACGGGATTTACCATCTTTGAAAAATGAAGCAACCTGTTGTGGATGCTGTGAACGATATCTTTGGGGGAGTAGTTTCTCGATTTTCTCTCCCAGTAATTCCTCTTTTGTATAGCCAAAAAAGTTGGACGTAGCCGGGTTGGCGATGATGATCTCTCGTTCCTGATTAATCATAATCATGGCTACCGGCGACTCCTCGATTAACAGCTCAAACTGTTCATGCACGAGTTGGATATCGGATTGCATTTTTGAAGAGAGGTTGTGGATGCCGACCAGCAGTCCGATGAGGAGGCACGAATAAGAAGCAATTTTCATGATGTGTGCCAGGTCAAACATCGAATCGAAAAGGGTGAATGAACGTGACATGACCACTACCTGACAAATTGTTCCAATCAGTAATGACATTACGATCCAGTATTCAAATGCGTCGTGCTGCCAGTCCCCCTTCCGGTAATATCCAATGAGTGCCAATAGAAAAAACACTCCGGCAACGAGTTCTTCAGGTCGACCGAAAAAGAATTCCGGATAATACGCACGGGGTAGTGGAACAAAGATGAAGAACAAAAAACTGAATAGAGTCAGGATCGCGGTTACGGCTAATACGCTATGGTCACTGATTTGTCCCGCTTTTCCCAATTTCTGTTCCCGCTTCCATGCCCAGAAACTGAGATACAAAAAACCTGCCAGGTAGACTCGCGAGGCATTCCAGCTCCAGGGGATCAACGACTTGGGGGGAGAAGGGAAATGATCCTGAAAGAAGGAACTGGTGACGAGGCAATGATAGCTGTCGAGCAGCGCCACGCCGAGGAAACCCATACTCACAAACAGGTACAGGTTATTTTTTTTTGAATAAAAACGAACGAGGGATAAGGCCGCAACAAAAATCGCCAGCATGGTTGCCACCACTTCCATGGTGGTGTGCAAGTGTTGCGAGCCTCGATAGACCGAGTGTTGGAGCAGAACGCCGAATCCAAGGCAGAAGCTTGCAGCGATGGTGTATCCCCAGATCTTCAGGTGTTGTTTTTGCTCAAACGTCATGTTCGATACCATCTTACGTGAATCTCTTCCAGATATGTATCATCGAGCAGTGTGATGTGAATCAGCCGGTCTCAATCAAAGTCCCGCATCAGGTACATTCAGCTTATAGTCTCAGATCCATTTTGGTGATAGACGGGCTTTGTCTGGCAATTGATGATGAAGTGGAATACCTCATGGTAACTAAGGTTAAACCCTCGACCAGCGAATTTGGGTTAAAACCCTCATTACATTGTTCTCAAGTGTAATACATGCTGCTTAATGAACTTAAAGAGACACGCGCTGTAACGGCAATCAGCGAATACAGAAATGGATAGAATAATTATCTGGTTCTGGTGTACGTGTCATATGCTTTTTCAGGGCCTGGGTGATTAAGCAATCAAAATAAGCATCAGGAGAAAGATCATGAAAGAGCAAATCCAAGCAGCGAGTACAGACCTGTTGGAACCCATTTCCCGTACGACCATTCTTTGCGTTGACGACGATCCTGATATCACACGCGCGATTCAAAAGATATTATCCAATTACGACGTGGACGTGATCAGTGATTGCTGCGGACGTCTTGGTACGTGGGATGTTTATAAGAAGAAACCGGATTTGATCATCACTGATCTGCGAATGCCGGATGGCGACGGACAGCATTTACTGGCAGAAGTAAAAGTCAATGCGCAAACGTCACACATTCCGGTTATTGTGCTGACGGGACAGCGGGATGCCCATCTTCCAGGTCAATTGAGACATCTTGGTGCTGCCAGTTTTCTGCAAAAACCGGTGCATTACACCAGTCTCCTGGCAGAAATCGGACGTTTTGTTTCGCTGACATCTCTTGATTGGGCCACGGCAAATAAAAACGGATTAGTCTATAAGCAGACAGAAAGTCAGACTTTTGTGGAGTATGAAGATGAATAAAGCGATCCTTTGAGTATTATTGATCGAAGACGACCCGGTTGATCATCAGTTGATCAAACTCAGTCTGTCAAAATCGGCATCAGCTTTTGAACTGGTCTGGGCACAAACCCTCGAATCTGGCTTGTTGAAATTTGGGGAGAACACATTTGATGTCGTTCTGACAGACTTATCTTTACCCGATAGTTTCGGCCTGGAAACGGTAAAGAAAATCCGTGATTACAATCGAGATGTGCCTATTGTCGTACTCACGACACTCAATGACAACGATGTTCGATTAATAGCGCTCTCCGTTGGTGCTCAGGATTATTTCCTCAAAGACGAAGCTTCACCGCATATGCTGGAGCGGGCCATCCGCCACGCAATTCAAAGGCAGGAAAGCGTTGTGGAAAATCAGCGTCTCTTGACGGAAGTCGAAACGAGCCGGGAACTGCTTCTGAAACAAAAAGTGCTGCTTAAAAAGAAAAATCGACGTCTGCGCAAACTCAATCAAACAGCACATCGTTTTGTCGACAACGTATCGCACGAATTTCGCACTCCTCTGACCGTGATTAAGGATTATGTGTCTTTAGTCCGCGAAGGACTGGTGGGGGAAATTAACAAGGAACAAGGTCAGATGCTGGATATTGCGAGTATCCGTACTGACGAACTTAACAATATGGTCGATGACATGCTCGATGTCAGTAAACTGGAGGCGGGCCTGCTGGGTGCATGGCGACGTCCCTGTCAGTTGTCGGACATTATTGAATGTGTCTGTTCTCCTCTGGCAAAAAAGGCGGCTGTAAAGGGAATCCATTTCGAAGCGGATGTTGATCCAGTACTACCGGCGATTTACTGCGATTCGGAGAAGGTCGGCCGCGTGATTGTCAATCTGGTTACGAACGCCATGAAATTCTGTGGCAATCCGGGAAGCGTACGGTTGTGGACTGAACAGAGGGCGGACCAGGGAGAAATTATCATTGGAGTGACCGATAATGGCCCGGGCATCGATGAAGAAGGGCTGGCGGAAATCTTCCAACGCTTCAAACAACTCAAAACCCAGCTTGACAGCAGTACCAAAGGGTTTGGACTGGGGTTGAATATCGCCAAGGAATTAGTCGATTTGAATTTTGGTGAAATGTCAGTGGAAAGCGAGGTGGGAACAGGAACCACATTTTCGTTCAGCGTACCTCTGAATAATCCCTCCAGTGTGATGACACGCTATCTGGATCGTACTCAAAGATTAACCAGCAGCGAATCTGTGGTGGCCCTGGTCTTTGCTCGAATTGATGAAGAAACAACCGACACGGATAAAGAAGACATGGACGCTTTCTTCAACTTCTTACTACGGACAAATGATCTTTTATTCCGAACAGGCAGTTGTGAATGGCTGTTTGTACTTTCCATTCCCTGCCTGGAACTTTCTGAATTTGTCACCAGGCTTGAGAATGAGTGGGAGAAGACGAATCGGAATCGACCCTTTGGCCCCTTACCCGGTTACCAGTTAAACATCGAGGGCAAATGGAAAATAAATGCAGATTCAGAAGAGATCCACAGGCACTTTTGCAGAATCACACAGCAGCCGACCGTCTCTACATCACACTGACTTGACGATCGAGTTAACGATGGATGTCATTATCTGGCGAATTCTCACTCGCAGGATGGGCTTCCCTTCGTTGGCCTGAAAAGGTCCGAAATCCAATTATTTAAGGGAGCAGGCACATGGAGCGTCGAAAGAGAATATTACTGGTCGATGATGATTCAGATATACTTCGCGCCACCAGTCTCAGGCTGACAGTAGCCGGTTTTGAAACGTCTACCGCGCTCAATGGAATGCAAGCAGTCGCGAATGCAACCGGCGATCAACCGGCGGCTATTGTTATGGATGTGAGGATGCCGCAAAAGGACGGCCTGACCGCACTGGATGAACTGAAACAAAAATCAGATACACGTCAGATACCGGTAGTGATGCTCTCAGCGAGCCTCGTGGACAGGGAAAAAGCTTTGGACGCCGGCGCAAGCTATTTTTTAAGTAAACCATATGAAGGCCATGAACTGATCAAAGCCGTGAACGCGGCGATTGATCAGGCAGAAGATGATAAACTGCCGGGTTCAGCTTCTGCCACTCCCAATATGAAAGTGAAGTACAGTTATGACTGATAAAGTGGTACTGATTGCAGATGATGACCATGAGTTATCACAAGCTCTAGCCATTCGCCTGAGAGGCTTAGGCTATACCGTGATGCGATCTCCCGATGCCTCTCACGCACTCATTGGTGCGATGAGAATCAAGCCAAACCTGATCATACTGGATGTGGACATGCCCAGCGGAAATGGTCTGGCGGTGTGTGAAATGTTGAACGGTGATGAAAGCTGCCATGGAATTCCAGTGATTATACATACGGGCCACACAGATACCGAGACAATTCAACGTTGCAAACAACTCGCGGCGGTGTATATTCAGAAATGCCCCGGTTCTCCAGCAACGATTACTGAGATCGCCAGAGAATTTCTACAGCTTGATATCCAGCCAGTTGTTGAACCGGTAGAGGAAGCTCAAAAGACTCCTGAAACACGAGATCTCAGCCTGTCCTACATTAAGTCTATCGGCAAAGCTGAGTATGAATTGTCCGAAGCAGATGGGACTCCGATTGACCCTGCTTCTGAACAGAATGTCACAGATCAAACCCAGGAGGCAGACTCGGACTCCCCGGATTCCCATGAAAAGCGACCGCCGATTGTACTGTCAATTGATGATGATCGTGATATTTCTAAAGCGCTGCAAATGAAACTCAAACCTCACGGCGTAGAGTGTCTGTCTGCTTTCACTGGTGATCAAGGTTATGAAATGGCTGTGGAACATATGCCAGATGTGATTATCACAGACCTGGTGTTACCAGAGGCGGAGGGCATTTATATTATGCGCCGCATCAGGTCGAATCCATTACTCAGTGAAATACCAATAATTGTTCTGACGGGGCAAAGCTATCCGGCAATTAAACATCAGATATTGAGTCTGGGAGTGGAAGCATTTCTGACGAAACCCGTTTCGATCAATGAACTGATCAAAGAATTACAGAGTGTGATCCCAATCAAATATACGCTTACACAGGATACGGCAACAATCTCGTTTAACAAAAATGACAACAAAATAGCGTCGATGGCATGAGATGAAACCTGATCTGAAATAGTCATCTACTGTATTCAGTCTGGGAATGGTAAGATCCAGCGCACAGCGTTTTATTTAGACCTCTATAAAAATTATCCCTCATGAGAGTTAAAAATGAGCACTGCCGATTCGACTGACAATATAAAACAGACCAGGACAACGCGACGGACTTTTCTTAAAAAGACTCTGGCTTTGTCGAGTGGGGTGGGGGCATTTACGAATGCTCCTTATGTGTTTGCGCGTCATCGTACGAAGTTACGGGTTCTGGGTACGCATGTGACGCTGCAGGAGGAACTGCGTAAAAAAGCGCAACAGGATCTGGGGATCGATATTGAATTTCAGCCCGGTGGCAGTGCGGCCGTTCTGCATCAGGCTTCTACTCGTCCGGCATCGTTTGACCTGTACGAGCAGTGGTCGAATAGTCTGAAAGTCTTATGGCAGGCCAATGCAATACAGGCGATTGACATCGAGCGACTCAAATACTGGGATGAAATCAACAATCTCACCAAAACCGGTCGCATCACGACAGGAGCCAAACTCGGTGCGGGTGATGCACCTTCAAAACTGTTGTATGTTCAAAAAGATCGGTCACTGAGTTCTGTTCCCAGTCAACAGGTCAGCTTTCTGCCTTACGTCCACAATGTGGATTCCTTTGGCTACAATGCTGGTGTGATTCCGCGTGGCATACCCTATAAAACAGAAAGCTGGAGTTGGCTGCTGGACGAACGCTATGCAGGCAAGGTGGCACTGGTCAATGCTCCATCGATTGGATTATTTGACGCTGTACTCGCGGTCCAGGCGAAAGGGTTAATGAAATTTAAAGATATAGGAAATCTTTCCAGAAATGAAATCGATGAGCTGTTTGCGATATTAATCGAACTCAGACATCAAGGTCACTTCCGTGGTGTCTGGAGTTCCGTGCCCCAGTCGGTGCGACTGATGCAGCGTAAGGAAGTCGTAATTGAAAGCATGTTTTCGCCTGCGGTATTCGATCTCAAAGGACAAGGAATCGATTGTGTCTATGCTGCCCCTAAAGAAGGCTATCGTGCCTGGCATGGTGTGATGTGCCTTTCTTCTCAAACACAGGGCGCAGTGAAGGATGCGGCTTATGATTATATGAACTGGTGGCTGTCAGGCTGGCCTGGTGCCTTTATCGCGAAACAGGGGTATTACATTTCCAACCCGGAGCGTTCACGTTCGCTGCTTACTGATAATGAATGGAACTACTGGTATGAAGGAAAACCTGCCCTCACTAATCTTGCCGGAACTGATGGTCGAGTCGTAGTGAAACAAGGTGAAATCCGTAACGGAGGCTCCTATCTTGAACGTTTCAGTAACGTTGCTGTCTGGAATACAGTGATGGATACTTATGAATATTCTCTTCTGAAATGGAACGAATTTCTCTCGACTTGAAGGATTGTGGAATTGAGTATTAAGCCTGGCGCAGGCTGAATGATGCCCGAAGTAGACTGAATCATGATAGACAAGATTAAACCAAAACGAATGACGAGCCTGCAGTGGAAAATCTACATCGGTTTTGGCGGGATGATTCTGCTTCTGATTTCGAATGGTATTTTAGGTATTTACGGTCTTGGCAATGCGATGCAGAGCTTTGATCAATACCGCGATGTGGAAAAAACCTATAACGAATCTCTGGCCATCGATCGCAATGTGCAAGAACTGAAACGCCGTGTGAATCAGTATATTAATACCGGCCATTCTTCGAACCGCGATGCCGTGCAGGTGACTTATGAAAAACTGCAGAAGCAGGTCAGCGGTCTCCTGTCTGACGTGAATGACAAAGAGATCAGTGAGTCATTGATCATTATGAACTCGCATCTGGAGGGATATTTCAAGAATTTCACACTGGCAACGGAAGAACGCCAGCTGCGGACGTCCCTGGTTCAGACATCTCTGCCAGAACAGGGGCAAAGAGTACAGGTGAATCTGGAAAAGCTGGAAGCGCAGGTACATGACAGTCCCCAAGAGCTGAGTCGGCATTATCTGGCTGCGTTATCCGCTCAGCGTTTTTTCGCGCTCGCCGAAAAAAATGCCTTACGATATTTTGCCGAACCCAGTACTCCTTTTGTCGATAAAACTTTAAGCTCGCTTCAGGACGCCCGTTCGATTATTGAATCCATTCAAGCCGAGGCGCTCAATTCTGAAAAAGTACTCGTAAATGACCTGCTGTCACAATTAGATGAGTACGAAAGAATTTGCCTGAGAGCATTTCAGGCAACACGAAGTTATCTCTATCTGGTAAATGTTGTGATGTCTGGTGAAGCCTCGGAATTTGCATATTATTCGATGCAGATTAAAAATATCGCCGAGAGCAAGCGAACAGAGATCAATCAGGCCACCATCGTGCATACACAGGATATTAAAAATATCACAACGATCGCGATTATTGGAGCCTTGCTCATCGGATTATATTATGCCTGGCGACTGGCATATTCTGTTGTGCAGCCGATTACAGCAATGACAGAAACATTCAGAAGACTGGGAGCGGGGGAAACACTTATTACGATTCCGGCTACAGATCGTAATGACGAAATCGGGCAGATGGCAATTGCTGCAGATATTTTCAATAAGCAGAACTTTGTGACCAAGAACCTTTTGCAGCAATCGCAGACATTGAGTCAGGAACTGATACAAAAAACCCGGGAGCTTGAAATGATCAATTCCGAACTCGACAACTTTGCATATATTGCTTCCCACGACCTTAAGTCTCCTCTCCGAGGCATCGACCAGTTGGCTAAATGGATTCAGGAAGACTCTGCCGAAGAACTTTCTGAAGAATCGTGTGTCAATCTGAATAAGCTGCAGGGGCGAATCAGAACCATGGAGACACTCCTGAACGACTTACTGGAGTACTCCCGCATTGGTCGAATCACAGGAGAATGTGAACAAACCGATACGGGAGCCATGCTTAAAGAAATCAGTGAACTGATTGATAATCCAGAGAAAATTCAAATAACCATTGCCCCTGATATGCCAGTTCTGAATACCTTTCGCACACCACTGCGGCATGTTTTTCTCAATTTGATCACCAATGCCGTCAAGCACCATGATCATCCCGAAACGGGGGAAATTAATATTGATTATCGGGAACTTCCCGATTTTTATGAGTTCAGCGTCAAAGATAACGGGCCTGGGATTGATCCCAAGCATCACGATAGAATATTTCAAATGTATCAGCGCGTAGGTAATACTACTGCCGAGGGGAGTGGAATGGGCCTGGCCATCATAAAAAAACAGATCGAAACTTTGGGGGGTACAATTTCTGTTGAATCGGCGGAGAAGCAGAATACGATATTCCACTTCACATGGTCCAAATAATAACCTATGATATTAAGAGGAGTTTTTAAGTACATAAGGATTAAAAAAATGCTGCAAAACCGGTTTTCAATTCTTTTAGTTGAAGATGATGACGTCGATCGTGAAGTGGTCAATCGGGCCATTAAACGTCAGGAGTTGGATTGTAGCTTGTATACCGCCTGTGATGGGGCGGAAGCCTTATCCATACTGCGAGGGGAATCGGCAGAGAAGCTGAATGAAGATTTTGTCGTTCTGCTTGACCTCAACATGCCCGGGATGAATGGCCTGCAGTTTCTGGATGAACTTCGGGAAGACCCTGAACTTAGCCATACCATCGTATTTGTACTTTCCACATCAGAGCATCCACTCGATATTGCCAAAGCCTACAAAAAAAATGTGGCAGGATATTTCAGCAAAACGCAGGTCGACTTACTGGTCAAAATGCTCAGTGATTATGCCCAGGCTTCTCTGTTTCCAAATCCTCGGGTGATACAGAGCATCCATTAGTAACTGCTGTTACTGTCCCTTTCTTCAGTGCGTGCCATGTGTCCGGTCTAATTACTGGCCCACAGCGATCGACTAGAACGCATCGCATTTAACCATGGCGTCTCTCAATCTATAATAGCTGCTCCAAATGGCTTTGAAGACGCTACAGTGAAATGGGACACAGTCCAGGCAGCCTCCCATACCAATAAAAAAAGGCAGGACACAAATAATCTGCGTCCTGCCCCCCTGTTGCATTATCTGAAAAGACAAGCTTACTCAGGCCAGGGAGATTTCTCCGTCGCCAGGGAATAAATCACGGACTTGGAATTACAGAATTCATGGGCCGCTTCGATGAAACCCAGTTCCGCTCCGAATCCACTCTTTTTGTAACCATAGATCGGCACGTTCGGTCTGAGATAACCGCCACCATTGATCGAGATCCGTCCTGCCTGCAGCTCGCGGGCGACTCGCAGCGCCCGTGTGCCGTCAGTGGACCAGATATTGGCCATCAAACCAAAGTCGGAATCATTGGCAATGCGAATCGCTTCCTCTTCCGTTTTAAATGTCATCACGCTTAAGACCGGCCCGAACACTTCTTCCTTCGCGACAGCCATGTCGGGTGAGACCTGGTCGAAAATGGTCGGCGGATAGAAGCAGTCCAGCGGATCATCGGAGATATCACCCGAGAGAACTAACCGGGCCCCTTCCTGTTTCGCCTGTTCAACGCGGCTCCGCACGAAGTCGCAGTGCGTTGGCGTGGCCAGACAGCCCAGGTGCATTTCGGGATCGGTCGGATCTCCCTGTTTCAAACTCTGAGCCTTGGCGATAATCCGCTCAAGCAGTTCATCATGCTGGCTCTCATGCACCAGCAGTCTTGAGCCGGCCACACAGATCTGACCCAGGTGACAGAAGATGCCCGTAATCACACCGTTGACAACATGATCCAGCGGGGCATCGGGAAAGACGACGCTCGGCGTTTTGCCGCCGAGTTCCAGCAGCACCCCTTTCATGCCATCCTTGGCCGCTTCCATCAACTGCGCACCAGTTTCATACCGTCCCGTGAAGGCGATTTTGTTGATGCCCGGATGTTTCACGAGAGCCGTACCCGCTTCTGCGCCCGTACCGTGAATCACATTAATCACGCCAGGAGGAAAGCCCACTTCTTCAGCCATCTTCGCCAGCATCAATGCGGATAGCGGCGAGACTTCAGAAGGCTTCAGCACCACCGTATTGCCGCAGGCGAGAATCGGCGCCAGTTTAATGGCGGCGTTAGTCATGGGATAATTCCAGGGAACGATGGCTGCGATCACACCCATCGGCTCGCGAAACTGCATCGTCACATTGTCCGGCAGGCCGCCATAGGAATGACCGGCGATTTTGTCCGGCAGTCCCGCATAACTTTCGATTACGTCCGCCCCACAGGGAATGTCAAAGCCCAGCGTGTCGCGAATCGGTTTGCCGATATTGAGCGTATCGGTCATCGCGAGATCTTCCGCAGATTCACGAATGCGTTCTGCCAGCTTGTAAAGCAATCGACCCCGCTGCAGAGGATCCAGGCGCGGCCATTCCCCCTTGTCAAACGCACGGCGAGCCGCAGTGACGGCCAGATCGACATCACTGGCATTCGCCAGGGCAATCTCCGCCAGCGGTTCCCGGGTCGCCGGGTTCGTGATCGTCCAGTTCGTTTCCGAGCGACCGTCGACCCATTTTCCATCAATATACATTTTCTCTGGCCAGGCTGGCATATTCTTATTTCCTTACTGAAGTGATTAAATCATGGCGTTGTCTGATCGATTCGTGGATTGACGGTGATCAGAGCAGGAGCGGTATTATCTTAACAAAGCTAACCAATCCGGGGCAACAGTTCGAGAGAGTTTGAGACCAGAACCAGACAGAATATGAGCCGTCATCAATCAGTTCATATACGGGCATAACAGGCGGTACATCCACATGTAATCAGAACTGTCTTTAAATATGAAATCGGATCAAAAGACATCGGCAAACAAACTACCACATATCAGCAGAACAACAGAGTGAGATCTGAAATGTCACTTGCAGTGTCCTACCTGCTTTCGTGTCATTTCGTATTTTTCGTGGAAGATAAAAACGGAGGAATCTGCCGCCGTTTCATTCCGCCTGCCGCTCCACCATGATTTTCCGACACAGAATCGTTTTCCGTTTCACGCCACTCTCATCCGGATAGTAAAAATCACTGTAGAAGAGCAGGGCACTGTTCTCATCCAGAGGCACGATCTCCGGGTTGTTGCAGGAGCCGTCCCAGTCGTGAAAGGTCGGGTCAGCCACTGGCTTGTTCGCCAGTCCGCTTCGATCACCGGGCGTCATCACCACCAGCGGTTCAGTCCACTCTGTGCCGCTGTCGTTGAGCGCAGCCCGTACGAATGTCCCCGGACGGGCATAACAGAGCAGTGTCACCCCATTCTCGAGTCGACACAGGCGCGGCAGGATACCGACGTCGTCGAACTTCACCGGCTTCGACCAGGTCCGCCCCAAGTCGGTCGAACGCGTCATATACATCGGATCCCACTCTTTGCCGGTTGAAGAATACCAGGTCGATCGCAGGAACCAGACAATTGAACCGTCCGGCATGAATTCAAAGTCGCTGTCACTGAAGCCGCCACTCTTATAGGGGAATTCGTGGCCGTTGGCTTCGTATTCCAGATGCGACCGCCGTTGAAACGTTTTTCCATTGTCTTCAGAACGAAAGATTTCCGCCGAGTAGTACGGGCTGTACTGTTCGTTCTCCGGATTGAGATGCCCCTCGCCCGAAAAGACACTCACCCAGATCGCGCCGTCGGGGCCCAGTTTCGGATTGCCTCGCGGAAAGATCGACTTGAGTACCTTCTTACCATTGCGACTGACATGCACCACGCGTGTCAGGTAAGGCCAGTCTACACCCGCCTGTTCCCGTACCGGTTTTCTCTGACCTGCAGGGATGCGAAACAGCGTCCATTCCTTTTTCGACAGGCTCGGCGGCAGGCGATCTGCATTGTAGGCATTGATTGTCGTGCCCCCCATCCAGAAGGTCATGCCATCGGGAATCGGCAGAATACCTTCCTCCGCCTGCTTTGAGAAATCACAACCGGGCGTATATTTGTTCCAGGGAATCTGCTTGTACTCGCTCACATCCACGCCCGATTCCGGCGGAAGGTAGACCCGGTCACCACTGTGGAGCAGCAAGCCGCACTCCTGCGCCACTGATGCATCGACCTCTTGCCAGGTTTTCCCTTTGTCGCGGCTTTCAAACCAGAGGGCCGTTGAGCCGTAGTTGCTGATGTCGTCATTTTTTACATGCACGGAAACCACAAACCGATCCTTCAGCCGATAAGGCCGCGGAAACTGGTAGGGCCCCCACAACTGCTCCTCCGGTCGAATCCCTCGCACGATCACATGCGGTTCCCCCATTGTCAGCTTGATCCGGGGCGCAGGTCTTTCTTTGATGTTCGACTTTCTACTGTCTTGCGCAACTGCGTTGGTCGTGCAGACGATTACCAATAATAAGGTACTGAAGAGGGAGCGCATGGTAATTCTCATGAAATCTGCTGTTGAACTCAATATAGAAATAAAACGGCTTCAGTTTACGATTAACTGTTTCAGGATTGGGCGGGGATCTCTGTGATCTGTTTCGTGGCGATGCCGACGGGGCGGTCCAGGGGAATCCCGGCGCAGGTCAGCAGGGTTGTTAATAAGTCGCCCTGGTTGCCTTTGACATCGGGCAGAAAACGTCCCGTGTTGATCGCACCGCCGCCTCGTCCTGCCAGAATGAAGGGCAGATTGGCCCGGCTGTGCCTGTCACCGTCTTCCAGGCCCGAGCCCCACATCATAATGCAGTTGTCCAGCAATGTGCCATCGCCTTCCTTCAGGCTGTGCATCTTGTTGACCATGTAGGCAAACTGGTCGATATTGAATTTCGTGATCGCGGCGACTTTATCCACCTTCTTCTTCTCGCCGTTATGGTGCGTCTGGGAATGGTGCTGATCGTTGAAACCGAGTTCAGGATACGAGACGCCGTTCGGGGTGGAACCGATGTAGGTGCAGACGCGAGTCGTGTCGGTCTGAAACGCGAGCACGTTGAGGTCGCACATCACCTGCATGTACTCGCTCCGTTTGTCTCCCTCGGGAATCTTGATCTCGATGGGAGGTGAGTCGGTTTTGTGACTGCGACTCGGTCGGACTCCCGCTTTCTCCAGTGCCGCTTCTTTCTGGCGTATTTCAATGGCGGCGATCCTTCGTTCCACCGAGCGGACACTATCCAGGTATTGATCCAGCTTGCGCTGGTCAGTCTTTGACAGTGTGCGACGCAGATCGCGGGCACCGCCGATCACCAGGTCCAGCATGCTCCGATCTAAACTGCTCATCCCGTTCGCTGACAGTCCGTCCCCTTTTTCCTTCTTGTTGAACAGGCGATTCAGCACGTTGCGGGGATTGGTCTCGGCGGGAACCGCCTGGGTCGGCGAACGGAAGCTGCAGTGGGAATAGTATGCCTCGTTCAGCCCCGCCTGGTTTTCCTTCCACGTTTGCGGCATCGTGGCCAGTTCCAGTGAAGGCAGCGCAGTAAATGCGCCCAGAGAGTTCGCGGCAATCTGGTCGGCGGAGATGGAAATACTGATTTCGTCCCGCTTATCCGGATCGGGTAATGCTGCGGTGAGCCATGTCGAGAGTTCGAGCGCGTGCGGCGCGCCGCGAAAGGGACCGTTGGAAACGCCGGCGATCCCCTTCATCAACAGACATTGATTGAGCACCGGGCGCAGCGATTCAAGGGCAGGGGGAGGCGAGGTCAGAAACGTCTTGGGATCGTTGGGCCAGAATTGATCCATGATCACGCCATGCGGCATATACATGAACCCCATTCGGACTGGCGGTTTGAACGTTTTTTTCTCGCTGTCTTCAGCCCAGCCCATGACATCCAGCAGAGGCAGTGCCAGTGTGGCTCCCAGGCCTTTCAGACAGGTGCGACGATTGATTCTTTTATAATTACTCATGGGAAGGCTTTCAGGTGGGTAGCAGAGGAAAACGGGTATGCGATACGACGGCCTGCCATTCCGCCCTACCGGTCACTGGGTGTGGTTCGCGGGTCACTCAATACGACGATGCATGAAAGGGTAACTGGTGACGACCTCGGTGATGAGCGTCTGCATGCGGTAGTCGTCTTTGGCGATTTTCTGCATCAGTCCATCGATCACAATTTCGTCGTACCCTTCCAGGCGTCGGCATAATGCATAGGCTAACAGTCGTTCAACCAGATTGCGAGAAAACTTTGCGTTATGCTGAGCGATAATCGCTTTCAGTTCTTTGGGGTTGGAAAATTTCCTCCCGCCGGGGAGTTCGCCCGAAGCATCGATGGCCTGGCCGTTCTCGTCCTGGTCGCGCCAGCGTCCGATGGCGTCGAAGTTCTCCAGACCGAATCCGATCGGGTCGAGCAAGCGATGGCAGTTGGCACAGACTGCCTCGGAGCGGTGCAGTTCGGTGCGTTCGCGCAGCGTCAGACTGGCGACCTGTTTTTGATCCTGTTTCTCCAGTGAAGGCACATCGGGCGGGGCGGCAGGGACATGATCCCCGAGCACCTGTTCCAGCACCCAGACACCACGATTGACAGGGCTGGTGCGGTTAGGGAACGAAGTCGCCGCCAGCACGCCGGGCATTCCCAGGATTCCGCCACGATTTCCGTTGGTCAGTTTGACCTTACGCATCTCGGGGCCGGTGACCGTTTTTTCCAGACCATAAATCGACGCCAGATTTCCATTGAGGAAGGTGTAATCGCTGTCGATAAAATCCGAAACGCTGCGGTTCTCCCGCACGATGCTTTCGAAAAAGAGCCGGGCTTCATCGTACATCGCGCTGCGCATGGCGGCGGTCATCTGCGGGAAATTCTCCGGGTCAAAGGTTCGCGTATGCAGATTTCCCAGCTTGAGCCACTGCGCGCCAAAGCCGTCAAACAGGGCCCGCGATCGCGGGTCAATCAGCATCCGCGTGACCTGATCTTTCAATACCGGAAGCTCGTGGAGTTTTCCCTGGTCCGCCAGCGTCAGCAATTCAGCGTCGGGCATGGTGGCCCACAACAGATAAGACAGACGCGAGGCAAGCTGATAATCATCAAGAGGTACAATCCCCTTTTCAGTCTCCACTTCTCTCGCCGGCGTGATAAACAGAAACTGCGGGGAAACCAGAATCGCCTTGAGCATCAGACGACAGGATGCCTGGTAGCTGAGGTCGTTCTGTCTTCCCAGTTCAAAAACTTTGAGCAGGACATCCACTTCGGCAGCAGAGGGGGGACGGCGGTAGGCACTGCGCGCCAGTGACTTTGCAAGCTTGCGGGCATTTGCCTTAGCGTCGGTCTCGGACGTTGGCGGTTCGCCAAAGAGTTCTAATTGAATGGCGGTCGGCGGTTCCCCTTCTAAGGCCACCACCTGGTTCAGGACTTTTTCGGAGATGGCCAGATACTGTTCGAGTTGCAGCGGGGAGAGCGAATTGAGATAACCTTCGCCGCTGACTTCGTCCGGCAGACTGGCGACGATGTCAGGATTGACGCCCAGCAGATCGTGCAGCGTGTTGCCATATTCCGTCTTGGTGAGCCGCCGAATGACAAATGGACCTGGATCTTTCGGACTGAGATATTTTATCTGCTGCATCCATTTGGCAAACATCTGACGTTCTTTGTCGGACGGCTGATCCAGTCCTTCCGGAGGCATGTCATGTGCTTTCACGCGGGCCGCCGACTTTTTCCATTTCTCACTGAAGGCCGCA
>TARA_R110000850_G_scaffold32282_12_pt1 | contig 19153 bp, 14 predicted proteins | sample TARA_R110000850 | Tara Oceans TARA_R110000850 (sample SAMEA4397586) | marine metagenome | biome: Polar Biome; feature: [SRF] surface water layer (ENVO:00010504); material: water (ENVO:00002006), including particulate matter (ENVO:01000060) such as... | depth 5 m | reverse complement strand
TGATGAAGTGGTGCACGGCAAACGTGCGTTAATTTCCCAAATGCCCGGCGACCTGTGGCAGCAGTTTGCCAATCTGCGACTGTTATACGGCTATCAATATACGATGCCAGGCAAGAAACTGCTGTTTATGGGAGGCGAACTGGCCCAGTGGGTCGAATGGAATCACGATCAGGAACTGGACTGGAAACTCATCGGCCACGAAAAACACGATGGAATCCGTCGCCTGATCGGAGATCTGAATCATTTATACCGTTCAGAAAAAGCGCTGTATGAAACCGATTTTACACAGGAAGGATTTGCCTGGATTCAGTGTGATGACTCCAAAAACAGCGTCTTTGCTTTCCAGCGTATCGCCACGGACACGGAAGAGCATGTGATTGTAGTCGCGAATTTTACTCCCGTTCCCCGCGATGGATACAGAATTGGTGTCCCCAAACCAGGCTTTTATCACGAAATCATCAACAGTGATGCCAAAATTTACGGTGGATCCAATATGGGGAATGCCGGGGGAGTTTATAGTGAGAAAATCAGCAGCCATGGCATGGACCACAGCATCACGCTCAATCTGCCACCACTGGGCTTATTGATCATGAAGCCGGTAGCTACTGCAAAAAAACCAGCTGAAAAGTAGCGTGATCATTGGAGATCAAAGGGGATAATTCTTACCAGAAAAGACTGGTAAACGGAGAGGAACCTCTATATGATGGTTTTTTCAGTCGTATCTTGACACGACTGAAAAAAAGGACGCCGCTGAGTGTATAGGCGCTCGCCCAAACAGTCCCGACAAGGGAAAGTTCGGCTATACTCCCCAGCAGCGTATCCTTTGGTGAAGTTCAAGTCAGACAGTAGAAGTTGCTCTTTTCTCTGTCTGTAATTATCTCTTAAGCAAACGTCGTACCAGCTGACACATCATCTCAGACAGATTCCCATAAGCCATTCAACAGAAACAGCTTATGGCATCAAATTAAAATCTGAATAATCCAGCGACGTTTCATTTTCTCCGAAAATGCCCTCCAGAAGGGCATTTCGCTGCTTAGATTAACAGCAGCATGGCCCAAAGAATCAGCCCCATTTTCCGATAGTCATCATTTCAAAAATCGTCTACCATAAAAGACACAGTGAGACACCGTTGAAATAACCCCAGGCCGCAATATTCTTTGTCGCCGGTTATTCTGGAATCAGAAACATTTCTTGTGCTGATGGTGATTTTTTTGTCGGACTTTCATCTCGAACAATGGGCGCAATACACCGGTCCCGCCAACTGGTATTCTCTCGCATTTCCTTCCGATTGGATTAAGGATGATCAGGATGGAGTACTTCAACTCAGCCCACCCGGTGGGAACGCCACGTTAACAATCAGCTGCCACTGGAAATCGGTACTGCCTCACACACAGTCCGGGGCAGGCCTTGATGTCGATTTCGATCAGCTTTTTGTCAGACATCGGAATATTAGCAAACGACCGCCGCTGGCGATTGAACATGAATCAGTGGCCTATTCCGGTGAAGCCATCATTAAGAAGAATTCATCCTGGTGGAAGTCGTTGCTGGCACAGTCTGCCTTTTTTCAGAAAAACTGGCATCACTGGAATCTCTGGCTGATCCGCGAACGCTCCATTCAAATGGTCGTCACGTTTTTTTACGAACCCCAGGATCATGAAGAACTGTTTGATACCGTGCAGAGAATTCTGCATTCGGTTGAATTGAATTTAAATCCGGCAAATCCTCCCGAACTGTTTGCCCACGATGTTCTGCAACTGGCCCGGAAAAAATTTCCCTTGATTTCTTCGCAGATTATTCCCGGCTTTCGCATCAAATTTGGTGAATCGGAACTGAATCTGAACAATTTTTACCGGTCATACCTGAGCGCTCCAGAAGACTACGAACAGAATATTGTCTCCGCACTGGCAACCGTACTGCAAATCAATGAATGGGGGGATGAACAGACAGAACCGGAACTGATCGACATTCAGGACCGCATCATGCCGATCCTGATCTCGCAGGAATCATGGAAAACTCATTTCCCGAACTTTGTCGGCGAGAACTGGATCGCGAACCTGGCCATTCTCTACGTGGTGGATGAGTCCCGGGCTTACTGGTATATTCATGAAAAGCTGCTGCATAAGTGGCAGATCAGCCAGGAAGTCTTGCACGAAATCGCGCTGGCCAATCTGGATCATTATTTTCTACAGAACGAAATTGAGCTGATCTGCATGTCGCGGGAGGAGGGCCCCAATATGATTATTCAGAACAAGGCAGACGCGTATAATGCAAGCCAGGTCCTGAGTCCCTCTTTTTACCGGCAGGCCCGTAAGTTTCTGGGAAGCGAATTTCTGGCGGGTGTCCCCAATCGTGATTTTTTACTGGCACTGAGTCTGAGTGAATCGCAGGTCATCGAAAAAATCCAGCATAATATCGCCAACGATTATCTGAATATGGACCATCCACTCACCGATCAGTTACTGGTAGTCACTGCAGACGGGGTCAGCGAATATTGTGGCGTGAGCTGAACTCGATTCCACAGCAAAACGTATCCCCATACCATGCATCGGTACCATTCCAGCCACCAATAATTTAAACTGGGGCCCAGCTTGACCAGATCACAGTGAACCCCGCGCAAGAGCGATTTAAGTATAATGCAACAGGAATCGAATTTATTTTCTCAGAAACCAGGTGAGTTCATCACGCTGGGCACTGGGACCAGCGTGGGGATCCCCATTGTTGGCTGCGATTGTGAAGTCTGTCAGTCACCCAACCCCAAAAATCAGCGAGGGCGCACTTCTGTTTATATCGGTGCCCCGGAAGGGGGCTTTCTGATCGACACTCCACCGGAGCTCAGGTTGCAACTGCTGCGAGAACATATTCCCTGGGTGCACGCCGTATTATATACCCACAGCCACGCCGATCATATTTTCGGTCTCGACGATGTGCGCATCAGCGGATACCGGCTGGAAAAGTCCATCGAACTCTATTGCGAAGAAGCCGTGGAAGAACAGATCCGGGGTTCCTTCAACTATGCATTCGAGGAACCGACACACAATCGACATCACATGTCGCGCCCTCATCTTGATTTCAAAACGATCTCACTGGAACCGTTTGATCTGTTGGGACTCAGAATCCAGCCGATTCGACTGATGCATGGTACTCTGCCGATCCTTGGATACCGGATCAACAACATTGCATTCTGTACTGATGTCAGTGAAATACCCGAGGAGAGCTGGCAGTACCTGGAAGGACTGGATTACCTGATTCTTGATGCGCTGCGGATTAAACCACACCCCACGCATTTTTGCCTGGAACAGAGCCTGGAAGTGGTTGAACGGGTCAAACCCAAACGAGCTTACTTCACACACATCTCGCATTCGCTGGAACACGAAGAAACCAACGCGGATCTGCCCGATCATGTCGAACTGGCATACGACGGCCTGTCGTTACCACTCCACGGACTGGCTGCAGAACATTAGACCTGGTGCCATACCGGACACCACCGCTTACGGCAGCTGCAGCTTCATTCCCGGACGGATATAATTGGCGTTCTTCAGAAGATCCCGGTTCTGCTGATAAATTTTGAAGGCAACAGAACGTTTACCGTAGATTTCCAGTGCAATGGATTCGAGGGTGTCGCCAGGCTGAATCGTATAGGTTTTCGGCTGTGCCGTCTGACTGGCTGGCTCAGTCTGCTCACCGAACAGATCATCAACGATCTGATCCACGTTCTCTGGTTGAACCTGGGACAGGGAACGGCCCGAACCCGAAGTCGCTCCATTATTATGAGTAAAGGGAGAGCGGGGTACGGGAATAAATTTTCGATAGTTATCCGGGACCTTTTTTATTCCTGCTGGAAGTTTCTCAGTTTGAACGGACTCTTCCAACTCCTGAATCATCTCTTGCTGATCCAGTTGACCCATTGTTTTTTTCGAGGGAGCGGTGGAAAGCGACTCTATCAATCCTTCGAACTGAACTGTTGAAGAAGCAGCATCTGATTTCAGAGTCGGCTGAGACACCATTTGCCCCATCGTCCGCTTGCCGGTCATCACCGGAGATTCCACATTCGTCTGTCGATTAGCAGACTGAGGTGCTGTTTCCGGAGCGCGGTAGACAGGAATCCTCAGCTTCATTCCCTCACGGATGTCGTTAGGACTACGAAGCTGGTCACGGTTCAGATTGAATATCTCACGGTATTTGCGACTGGTTCCCAGGTAGCGAATCGAAATTTCGGAGAGTGTTTCTCCTGCCTTGACCGTATGAATCCGGATTTGAGGAGCCGGCGTTGGTGCAGGGCGGGCAGGTTCCGGTCTCTGTTGTGACGGATTCACTTCCCACGCATTATTATGTTCCGGCTTGATATTCTCGATACCGGTAATCGGCTTCGGTGTTGAATTTTGTGATATCGGCTTTGCCTCGGGTTGAGGCGGATTCGGTTCAAATACCGAATCGGAAGGCTCCGGGCTCGAAAACTGCTCTTGAGGCAGATCGACATCCTTCAGGAATTCAGGGATCGGCCCCCAGCGCTCCGCTTTGGAAGCAGTACCGTTCTGACCGGCAGGAGTCGTATGCGAAATGGTCGGGACGGCAACCTGGGAGTTTCCGGAGGGCTCGCTATTGTCTGTCAGCGATGTAAAAGCCTGATCACTTCCCAGTTGTGTTTCAATTGTTTCTTTTGACTGTGTATCCAGATAGGGAGTGCGATCCTTATCGGCAATCTGCTCGTTGAGGTAATGCGGGTCGTTCAGCTCGGGGATTTGAACCGTTGTATTGCGATCCTGCCTCAAACAGAATGCCGCTACAAAACCAATCACCAGCAATGCCAGTGCTAAACCTACTTTTTTATCTTGATGCATTTGAACCTCGCCTCGAATGTTACGCTGTGTATTAAGCGTATCGGGCGAAATTCTTTAAAAGAAAAACCGATTTTTTCAAGATCGGCTCAGCGCAGCAAGATCAACTTAACAGGATCACACTTGAGTCGATCATGCAGAAAATATGGCGAACGGTCGAAACAGACTCACCAGTTGATAGGCTTGTAACGGTAATATCAACTGGCGAACACGCAACTGTTATCACATTCCGGGAGCCGGATCCTGCAGGCTGCAGACCGCCTCGAATCAAGCATATCAGCTCGTCTTCTGTTTACTTCGCAGACGGCTGAACAGATTCTTATATCGTCCCAGAGCCGGACCTTTCAGGTGGGCAGTTGCTGAAGACCGGTAGTGTGTAGCGGCCTGGGAATCGATGCGGACTGAGTTGCCTGATGGCAGATCGAACTGTTCACTGGAGAAGGCAGGGCTTTCCGGCTCGGAGTATCCAGGTTCTTCATATTCAGGCTGAACGGCATCATAAATCTCAAGTTCTTCTTCAGACACTTCGATAGACGTCGTTTCGGAATAGTTTCGAATATCATTCAGAGCGTTGAACAACCCTTTCCGGCTCTCCGCACAGACTTCATAGACTTGAGCGGCCAGCAGGTCTTCAAACGAACCGTCTCCTCCTGAGATTTCCCGCGAGAGTTCTTCCAGTACATCGGAGCTCAGATGGTTCAGCTCTGCATTATCAAAATCAAACGCCGGCACATCTGGAATTTCCGCTGCATCCATATCAAATATTTCTGCAAATTCGGTTAAGGCAGCAGCAGTGGACTCCTCTGTCGATTTGAATTCTTCCCGGTCGACCTGCTGCGGTTTCGACACAGACTGAAACTGAGGAGGTCGCAGTTGCAGAGTTTGATTGTTTTTTCCGCGTGGTTCTCGCGGTAGAGTCGCAGGGTCAATGCCAGCATCAATGGCGGCATAGCGATCAATGATCTCAGTGAAACCGGCATTCAGTTCTGGAGAGGTAACTGTTTCCCTGATTTCCCGCGGAGGAACAGCCGCCTGAATCTGTTCAGGTTCTACAGGCTCACTCTCTACCGCGGCAGGTGTTTTACGCTGGTTCTGTAATTCCGGTACTGCTCCCCGGATCTCTTCTCTTTCTGATTCGCTGCCGATTTCGATCGCCTCAATCCCTTCTCCAAAGGAGAATAAATCAGCTGAATCCCAGTTGGAGTCTTCTGAAACGGACACTGAATCCTCTTCTAAATTTTCCACCAGTTGATTCAACTGATCTTCCAGATCAGAATCAATCTCGTACCCTGCTTCATATGCCTCCAGGGTCGAGTCTGCCGGTGCTGGTTTTGAGCCGGAACCGGTCTGGCTTTTACGTAACTCATCCAGTGGAGAGGCGGCAGGCAGTGGATCATTCCAGTGTAACGGCAGCTGTTGCAGATCGGTAAAGGCTTCCCGGGCAATCGGCTCATTGACAACAGCAGAGTCCTGTAAATAGGCCAGCATCAGGCTGTGATCACAGATCTGGTTCAGACAGCGCGGCAGACCATCACTGACATGCGTAATAAATTTGATGGCTTCGTCTGTAAAACAGGACCGTTTGTCTGTGGAAACACGCTGAATTCGATAGGCGATGTAAGCCTCTGACTCCTGGCGTGTCATCCGGTCCAGATAAACCTGGCAGCCGATCCGCTGATTCAGAGAGGACAGGGCAGGTTGAATCAATGTTTCTTCCAGAGAAGTCTGCCCGCATAGCAGTAACTGCAGCGCCGGTTTGCCATCGAAGGCAATATCAGACAGGACACGTAATTCTTCCAGAAACGAAACACTGAGAAGATGTGCTTCGTCGACGAGTACCAGTAGAGGCTGACCATGGTTTAAAAAGGAGGAACGGACTTCCGCCGTTAAAGCCAGTCTCAATTCCTGTTCGCTGACTTTCTCATAACAGTCGGTCAGGTTGTACAGCAGGGTCTGCAGCAGTGCCCGGACTGTCGGAAAATTGCAGTGTTCTACAAACTGAACCTGAAACTGATCTTCCAGCCGAGCAACCAACTGCCGACAGACAGCCGTCTTCCCCGTGCCGGCATCACCGGTCAATATTGTGATCCCATTCAGACTTGAAATCGTTACCAGTAATTCTTCAAGAACGTGCTGGTGTTCTGCTGCCTCAAAATAACAGGCAGGTGAAGGTGAAACGGTGAAGGGTCGATCCGTGAACCCAAAATTTGTTTCGTACATTTCCAAAAACCTTTTCACGTATTATTGCATCAGTTCCCGCGGGAGACTGGATGTTTTGATTCTGAACGGAGGAACAGAACAGACAGCGCATCTCTCATCGTGATTGATCTCGCTCTGTATGAACAATTCATCGAACAGGTTATGGTCTCTTCTTGAGTATTACCAATACAATCGACAGTATCTGATCAGGGTCTCTCAAGCGCATTACCCAAACCATAGATCTTGACATTCAAGTGCCGCTCAGAATACGAAACATTGCCGGTTGTCCAAACTGGGTAACCTGCAAAAAAACCAAAAGAACGAGAAGCCTGAGATTCGCTGAATTGAAGCGTTCCGGGTAAAATCCGGGGCATTTTGAAGAATTTCCGCATCACACAACTCTTTTCTTTTTCTTTATTTACGAAAATCCCGCAGTTTAGAAGCAACTCTCTCCTTTCTCTTACCGGATTGCTGGAGTAGACTTTATGTCTTAGCAACAACAGACCAAATCTGTCGGCTGATTTCAGTCTCGGTTTTATTGTATTTTTCATAGATTTCAGTGTAGCGAAATACAAATTGACCTGTCATTATTTTCAAGCTCTGAAATGTATTCCTTAGGCCCCAGGAGGCGCACGTAGAAATTCTGATGTCAGAAGCCACTCTTTCCTTTTCTGATCCTGATCAGATTCCCATACTACTGGGCACACATGACTGTCATATACGACTCATTCAGGATGCACTGGGTGTAGACGTGGTTCATCGAGGCGATGAACTGCGAATTATCGGCGATGATGCCCAGATTCAGAAGTCACTCCGTATTTTCTCTGAATTGAGAGCAATCGTTGAAAGCACGAAACAACTGAAGAGTGAGCAGGTGCAAACCGCGCTCTCCAACGGTAATTCCTCTGGAAAACAGTCCAAGCAGGCTCCCGTCGCCACGCCATCCTCGATTGACCTCTTCGAGAAAACCAAAAAAGTACATCCCAGAACACCAGGTCAGTCAGACTACATCAAGAACATTGCCGAGCACGATCTTGTATTTTGTACAGGCCCTGCAGGCTGTGGGAAAACGTTTCTGGCGGTCGCCATGGCCATCAATGCACTGCGGACGGAACAGGTCCGTAAGATTGTACTCGTGCGTCCTGCCGTTGAAGCGGGTGAAAAGCTCGGCTTTCTGCCGGGAGACATGCTGGCAAAGGTGAACCCGTTTTTGCGTCCACTGCTCGATGCACTCGGCAGCCTGCTCGATTACGATCAGGTCACTCGATACATGGAAAATGATATCGTCGAGGTCGTCCCTCTGGCATTCATGCGTGGGCGAACCCTGGACAACACATTCATTATTATGGATGAAGCACAGAACTCGACGGTCACCCAGATGAAAATGTTCCTGACCCGGATGGGCATGGGTTCAAAAATTGTGGTCACTGGAGATATTTCGCAAATCGACTTACCACCTGACGTTTCCTGCGGTATGACGGACGCCATCAATCGTCTGCGAAACATTAAAGGCGTGGGAGTCACTCAATTAAAAAACGAAGATATTGTAAGACACAGACTGGTCGGAGAAATCGTGAAGGCCTACCAGAACGAAGACACTCTCGTACACTAGACCGTATCACATTTAACCATAGCGTCTCTCAAGCGATTCGACTCGGTCCAAACGTTCCTGGAGACGCGAAAGTAAAACTGGACACAGTCTGATTCTCATCCGCTTACCCTCGTTATTCATCCAGATCATCTCAGGTTAATTTCATGGCTTTTTTTGGCTCAAAGAAATCCCGAACTGCACTTGCTGCCAGTTTGCGCGATTCTTCCAAATTGAGTTCGAGATTGCGCGAATTACTGAGTAACCGGGGGACGCTCTCACGCTTGAGTGTCTGCCTGTTGACGATTCTGATTCTGATGGTGGCAGTAGAAAGCTGGAAAGCCCCGTTCCCCTATCGACTGGGCATGTTTTCCGAGCATGGGATTGTGGCCAACTCCACGTTCAAAGTCTCCAATCCGATTGAAACAGACCGGCAACGCACCCAGAAGGAATCGGAGGTTCCCTATTACTTTAAACAGCAGCCGGAACTGATTGAAAAGCTGCCAGGGTTGCTGCAGGAAGATCTGGTCAGGATTGCCAATGCCAAATCGCTGGATGAGTTGAATGCCGACACCCGGGCTGAACTCGGGCTCACTCCGTCCCGCCGACTGGAACAGTTTGTGGACCAGTTTCCAGAAGAACCAGAGCAGACCTTTGCCGAACTGAAATCGCTGGTCAGCAGCCCCGATTCCAAAGACACCCAAAAAATCAAAGACCTGATCGATGACTTTACTGAACTGATTTCACCACTATTAATCTATGGGATCGTGAATGAAAATGATCTGACCCAAAACCAGATCAGAGCTGGTGATAATATAGACATCGTCCATGAGAACACTGATAACCCGAACAAAGGCGCCACCGTCACTCCCGTCACCACTTTTGATATTCGTCTGCCTGATCAACTGTCAGCCAGTGGAGTCATCGGCCGACCGTTGAATGACAACACCTTCAAGCGACTGGTCCCGTTGAAATCAGTGCTTTCTCACTGGATTCATTTTCAGGCGCCTACCACTCTTGTGTACGATTCCGAGAGAACTCTCAAGGAACGTAAACAGGCCAGAAATCAGGTGGAAGAAATCTTTGACACCTTTCAGCGTGGCACTATTCTGGTGGAGCCGGGTCAGTTAATCGACGACAATCAACTGGCTTTACTGCGTGCGGAATACGAAGCCAGGGAAAAAGCCGTACCGACATATGAGCGGGTCATTCGCGTGACCATCATCTTTCTCATGCTGGTCGTCCTGGCGGTCCTGAATGGATATCATCTGCTGCGGAATAAAAAAGCGGTCGCCCGAACAGTCAGTCGGTTAAGTATCTATCTCAGCGTGATCATTCTGACCATTTTCCTGGCTCGTTTGCTTTCCTATGACCCCTGGCGCGCGGAAGTGCTGCCGCTGGTTGTGACGGTCATGGTGTTTGCGATTGTCTACGACCAGATGATGGCCATCCTGACCGCCTTGTCTTTGTCACTGGTGATTTGCCTGTCGACAGGTGCCGCACTGGGACATTTCGTCGTGCTGATGAGTGTCTCTGCCGTCGCGGTGACATCCCTGGGCAACGTCTCTTCCCGATCCACGCTGATCAAACTCGGCTTCGGGATGGGACTGACTTACTTCCTGGTCTACTGGGGGATCAACCTGATCAACAGTCAGGAACTCTCAAACGGTTTCTTTGATCAGCAGATCGTCTGGGAAAGTCTTCAAGGGGCAGGGTGGTGCCTGGCTGCTGGATATCTGGTCGCGGGCAGTCTGCCTTTTATTGAATCTCTATTCGGAGTGGTTACCGACATCAGTCTTCTGGAAATGAGCAATGTCTCACATCCGCTACTGCAGGAACTGGTGCGTCGTGCTCCGGGGACCTATAACCATTCCATTTCTGTGGCCACAATCGGAGAAGCCGCTGCCGACAAAATTGGCGCCAACGGACTGCTGGTACGCGTTGCCGCCTATTATCATGATATCGGAAAAATGCTGAAGCCCCAGTACTTCATTGAAAATATGGCACAAGGCAGTGGGAGTCTGCACGACAACCTCGCTCCGGCGATGAGTACCCTGATTATCATCGGCCATGTCAAAGATGGCGTGGATCTGGCCCGTCAGCACAACCTGCCTCAGCCGATTATCGATTTTATTGAACAGCATCACGGGACTACGCTAGTGGAATATTTCTTCCGCGAAGCAGAAAAGCAGGCGGATCTCAGCCCGGATCACAAAACCGATGCCGAAGAGTCTTCTTTCCGGTATCCCGGTCCCAAACCGCAGACCCGGGAAGCGGGAGTGATGATGCTTTCCGACGCGGTCGAAAGTGCCAGCCGCACACTGAGTGATCCGACGCCCAAACGTATCAAATCTCTGGTACACTCTCTTGTGATGAAACGACTGCTTGACGGGCAGTTTAATGAATGCTCACTCACTTTGAGTGAAATCAATGTTGTGGAAGAATCGCTGGTAAAATCCCTGATCGGTATTTACCACGGACGTATTAAATACCCGGAAGAGCGCTCCGCTTAATCCCCGATTGAAAACGGAATGAATACAATAGACCAGTTTCAGATCGAGATTCAAAACTCACAAACGCACCTTGCCATCGACGAAACACAGCTGAAAACAGCGATCAGTTTTCTGCTGCAGTCCGAACAGGTAAACCAGGCGGAAATCAGCCTGGCAATCGTCGACAATCCCACCATTCGCCAGTTGAATCAGCAATACCTGGAACATGATTACGATACTGATGTTCTGAGTTTTCTGCTGGACTGCGATACCGCAATGGATACGAACCAGGTGGAATTTCGTGGGGCAGGCAGGCAGATTGAAGGTGAAGTCATTGTCTCCGCGGAAATGGCGGTTGCGATGTCTGCAGAATACCAATGGCCCGCGGAACAGGAACTTCTGCTGTATGTGATCCACGGGTTACTGCATTTATGCGGTTATGATGACCTTACGGAAGAAGAACTGCATATCATGCGTCAACGTGAGCAACAGATCTTCGATCACTGGCAGATCTCAATCCCCAGACGCGAAGAGTAAAAACAGATGATTGAGAATGACACCTGGAATAATTACCAGTATAACTATAACGCGATTCTGTCTGTGAATCAGAATCAGTTTCGAAACATTTTATCTGAACGTTTACAAGACATATGATCCCGCTGACTCTTTCTGTTCTGTTACTCCTGACTCTGACAGCCGCCCTGTCAGGATTTTCATTGCGCGATTTCTCTCGAAGTCGCCTGGAAACACTGTGTAACGAAGCTGAGGTCCCCGATCGATTCAGCGAAATATTACGCTCTCACCCCACCATGTTGCTGGCCGCCGACCTGTTCTGGCTGACGGGCGTGATTCTGATCTCGATTATTTTCACTCATAAATACCTGGAAGTCCCGCGAAACTTCAGTACTCCCGCCGTCACCATACAGTTTTCAATTCAGATCCTGTTGATCCTGCTCACGGGAATTCTGCTGTTGATGGTCATTCCCTGGACAATCTCCCGGATTGCCGGAGAGCGCTTCCTGCAGCTGTTCTGGCCTGTCATTAAACTGCTGCCGGTCTTCCTGAGCCCCGTGATCTGGCTCTGTTGGAAAATTGATGAGTTCTCCCATCGACTGGCTGGCAAGGAAGACAACAAAAACGGTCGGGAAGCCAATATCAGTGAAGAGATTCTGTCTGTCGTGGAAGAAGGGGCCCGCGGAGGGATCCTCGAATCGGAAGCCGGTAAAATGATCCAGCGCGTGATGGAACTTCAGGATGAAGATGTCGGCGCCATCATGACCCAGCGTATGGATATGGAATACATCTCTGTGAATGCAACGCTGGATGAAGCCCTGCTGAAGTTTATCGATGTCGGTCACTCCCGTATTCCCGTCATTGGTGAATCCACAGATGACATCGTGGGAATCCTCTATGCGCGGGAACTGCTCAAGCATTTCTCGAAAGAGAATCAGAATTCCGAATCTCCCGAAGAGTTAACCATCCAGAAACTGATGTTTTCTCCTTTTTATATTCCCGAAACCACCGGGATCGACTCACTGCTGGAAACCATGCAGAAAGAGCATGTCCACATGGCAATTGTGATTGATGAATACGGAGGGGTCGCCGGGCTGGTCACAATGGAAGACGTGCTGGAAGAAATTGTCGGCGACATTGTCGATGAATTCGACGAAGAAGAAGAACAGATGATTTTTGAAACCGGCCAAAATACACTTGAAGTCGATGCCCGGGTACACATTGATGACCTGAATGAGCAATACAATTATGATCTGCCGGAAGGTAAAGATTTCGACACGATTGGCGGTTTTGTGATCACCCAGATCGGGAAAGTCCCTCAACCGGGTGAAACAATGACCTGGCAGCAGTTAAGAATCGAAGTGCTTGAGTCCGACGAACGCAGAATCAATAAGCTCCGCATTGAACTGGACACTTCACTGGTGGAAGAGTACGACACGGACAACTGACACGGGTCCGATTGCTACTTACCAGCGTTCCACCGGTCCGCCGGGCACGGGAATATGCATCTCCGGCAGAACACCGCTGCGAGAACCGACTGCAGGCCCCTCTGCGGCGATTTTTCGCACCGCCTGGCCAAATTCATCCAGATTTGATGCCAGTTGAAATTCATGTCGCATCGCGGGTTTCACGCGCATCGACTTCAGATACCAGTGCCCCATCTTCCGGAACATGGAAATCGCCCGTTTTTCAGTGGTCATCTCCAGCAGGTAACGAAACTGTCGCAGCAGCAGTTCCAGGCGATCATCAAAATTCCCGGGTGGATCGTAAGATCCGGTCTGCTCCCACTGCACCAGTTGCCTGAAGATCCACGGATTCGCCAGCGCACCGCGGCCGATCGAAACACCCGCGCATCCAGTTGTTTTCAACATGAAGTCGGCTTCAGCAACATTCGTGACATCACCATTCCCGATCACCGGGATCGAATCGACGGCTTCCACCACACGGCGAATCCCATCGTGATTCACAACACCCCGAAATCCCTGTTCCCGGGTCCGGCCATGAATGGCGACCGCGACTACACCTACTTTTTCAAATTCGCGAGAGAAAAACGGGGCAGACAGCTCACTGTCATCCCAGCCCAGTCGCATCTTCACGGACACCGGGATCTTGACTGCTTCGACCACAGTTTGCACCAGTGAAACTGTATCGCTCGGCCGACACATCATGCTGGCCCCGGCGCCCCCTTTGACAATCCGATTCACCGGACAGCCCATGTTGATATCAATCGAATGGACGCCGCGCGACTCGAGTAACTGCGCCGCATCCTTCATCTGCTGAGGTTCGCTTCCGAAAATCTGGACAGCAAACGGGGAATCTTCAGGGCAGGTCTGGGTGAGCTGGAGTGTTTTCTCACTCCCTTCCAGCAGTCCCCGCGCATTCACCAGATCAGTCGTCGCCAGCCCGACGCCTCCCAGTTCGCGCACAATTCGCCGAAATGGTAAATTCGTATACCCCGCCAGTGGTGACAGCAGATAGCGTGATTCCAGCTGCAGTGCACCGTAACAAACAGGCGGACGGTGATCGGGCTTCGGCGGACAAGCTGGTTTCATCGATTCATTCATCAAATTATGAAGAGGGCTGCAAATCATTAACTCAACGCATTTTATCAGTCAAGCCAGAGTCTGCAAATGCCCCCCTTTGAGATTCTCTCAGGTTCTAGCACGCATCTCAGTTAACCATGGCATCAGTCGATCTCTTTGACTCGATCCGAATAGTTTTGGAATCGCCACAGAAAATCGAGACACAGCCTAACCAGCTGAAAACAGGGAATTTGCCATAAAAGTAAATATAGGGGATCTACTTAAACATTTCTTATTGAAGTTACTCTACCGGTTATGCCGATAACGTTGATATCGATTATTTCTATCTTCATCCCACGGGAACTTTCTGGTGCTGACACGCATATTATTAATGCTGATCTGCTTTGGTAGCCTGCCTGGGTGTGTAATTATGCACACCTCGGTCACCAATCCCAATCCCAGGCTTAAAACTGTGGCCCTGGTCCCATTTTTTAATCTGAGTCAGGAACCGGATGTCGACGGCCGCCGCTTTGCGCTCGCCTATTACTCAGAACTCCAGAAAGTACCAGGATTTCAGGTATTGCCTCTGGGAGTCGCTGAAGTCGCGATGGTGGAAAATCAACTGCAGATGAACAATCCGGATGATGTGCTGAAACTGGCCAAAATTCTGAACGTGGATGCGGTTGTCATCGGTGCAATTACAGATTACTCACCCTATTATCCGCCCCGCATTGGGATGCAGGTCTCCTGGTATTCTCCCCATTCTCAGGAGTTCATCCCGGGAATGCCTCTCATGGTAGAAGAGCGGCACGCAGAAACATCTATGTGGAACAAGATGTTCAAAATGGATCGCGTCGCAGCCCGGGAAATGAGACAGGAAGAGCATCAACTGAATAAAGAACTCAGGCATGCTGGTCATATTGAGAAAAAAGAAATCCGAAAGGCCGAAAAAGAGCTCCGTAAAACGGGTATGCTGGACTGCCCTGAAGGCTGTCCAGTTGATCTCTCTGAACCACCTGCCGGTGTGAATACGGTGATCCGAGGCCAGTCAACGGATTCGCTTGACTCCTGGCCTTACACACAGAATCAAACCGGAATCATTCAAGCTGCTGCACAAGCCAATCAGGGTTCACAGTCCCTCAACGCACCCCTGCACGCTCCTTTGCCTACTGATTCACAAACAAAAGTCGGGGCAGGGCAGGAAACTCTCGCTGCTCCGAAACCAGAACTCTCCGTTTCTCCCCTCCCGCCTCAAAATAATACTTCGGTTGTGAAGCAGTTAGAAGACTACTGTCCTCCCACTCAGGTCGGAACGTATGACCCCCGCCAGCCTTTCATGTCGTATACACGTCTCTTCGATGGTGCGGACGCGGCTCTGGTAGCACACTTACGTGATTATCTCGAAGTCAGTGGAGACCGCCGCAGTGGTGGCTGGGAAGCCTATCTGCACCGGAGTGAGGACTTTATACGGTTTACATCACATTTAATGATTCTAGAGATGTTAACACTGCACGGCGGACAAGCTGAGCGTCAGATCATCTTCAAAGTAAGAAAATATCGATAATCCCACCGCTCAGAAGCCGATATTTACTATTGCGGTTTTATGAGCACTCCCAACCTATCCAGTCTTAGATTCCAGTGCTCTGACGATAAACAAAGGACTGCTACAGTGAAACAACAAATGAATGTCGTTGCGTTAGTTAAAGATTCCGAACGTTATGTGTTTCTCTACGATGATGCAAGTTCTTCACAGATGCTGCAGACACTCGGGCAATATGCGGCTGACACAGACTTGAGTTTTACCTGGTATGACGCGGCTGTCATGAGCCAGAAAGTTCGTAAACTTCGGCGGGAAGCAGAACTCGAGGAACAATCAGGTCGCCTGCGCAAAACGGCCTGATGCGAACACGGTAAAATCTCCTTACGTGAATTCGCTCCACTATGACCACCAGACGATTTTGAATGTAACATGATCTCTTCGCAAGCAGTCAGGTCGATCGACCTTCATGATGCGATTGACCACTTTCTGCGATATCTGCAAATCGAAAGAAATTCTTCAGACCTGACTTTGAAGTCTTACGCGGAAGATCTGGAAAGCCTGGTGGAATATCTCACTGAATACGAAGGAGCGTTACTCCCTCCCGATCAGATCGGAATCAGTGAACTCAGACGGTACGTTGCGTATCTGCATGAATGCCAGTACGAAAAAACGACGATTGCCAGGCGTCTGGCCTGCCTCCGCAGTTTTTTCCGCTACTGCTGCCGGGAAGGGTACTCGAAAACCAATCCCGCCAAACCGCTTCGCACGCCGCGGACGGGTAGAAAATTACCTCATTTTTTAACCACCGATCAGATTGGAACGTTACTCGAAGCACCGCCGGCCAATCAGAAAATGGGTCTGCGCGACCGGGCGATTCTGGAAACGCTCTATTCTGCCGGACTGCGTGTTTCTGAACTGGTGGCATTAAACGTGAGTGACTGGGACCAGGATGCCAACATCATTCGCGTCCTGGGTAAAGGGCGGAAAGAACGCATCGCACCTATTGGTAGTTTCGCCGCCAAAGCTTTAACACACTGGCTGGAAGAGCGCGAAGCCAAACCAGGCGCTCATCCCGATTCCGATGCCCTGTTTCTCAATCGTCTGAAAACCAGGCTGACTTCGCGAAGTGTCGGACGGATGCTGGAAAAGTATCTCCTGCAGACCGGACTGGACAAAAAAACCAGCCCTCACACCTTGAGACACACTTTTGCCACACATCTGCTGGATGGCGGAGCAGATTTACGCAGCGTGCAGGAACTTCTGGGGCATAAGAGCCTGACGACCACTCAGATTTATACGCATGTCAGTACCAAGCGTCTGCTTGAAACCTATGAAAAAGCACATCCCCACGCGCAACGCTCGAAAAAATAAGTCGGACTGATCAGTCTGAATATTATTTCGCTGCGGTAAAATCAAGCGGTTTACCCGCCTCCAGACTGGCACGCGAAAGTCGTACCAGTTGAATCGCCTGGCAGACGTCTCTAATGTTCGCGACAGGGATAATCCCGCCTACGGCACGACGGCAGAAATGATCTAACATCACTTCCAGTTCCCGTCGATCACTTTTTAACGACTCTGTAATGGACTGAGAAGCATTCTCCCAGTGGATTTCATCCGGGGAATGAAATTCAGCCTGTCCGTTGCGACACTGGATCAGATGCCGGGGAAAAAGCGGCTCCATCTCGCGTTGATGGGTTTTAATTTTGATCAAGGCAACCCGCTCCACTGCGGTTACCGGATCTGGTAGAAATTCAATTTTTATCTGCCGATAATCTTCAGAGCGATCGCTCGAATCGGACTGTAGAGTTGTCTCCACGCGAACCGGCCTGGTGCGCATCACATAACAGCACCAGTCCATTAAACCGACCAGAAAATCGGTCTCATTTTTCTGACCGGGAACTTCCACCTGCTGATCATCGGCAGGGCAGCAGGTTTCCAGCTGAATCGAAACTGGATTTCCCAGTTGTGTGACGACCAGTTCAAACAGGCGGCTGGTTGCCTGGCAGTAACGTCGGCTGAACTCGGGCATCAGAGTTACCAGCTGTTCGGTGGCCCGGGCGTGAATCATTTCCAGCAGTTCCAGGTCTTCCCCCAGGCTGCCGGCAATATAGACCGGGCGGTGCTGCTGGCTGAGAATGGTCAACGGGTAATGATTCATCCAGTCAGAATGCAACAGTAAAAATGCATCCAGCGGATATCGAGTCGCCAGGCAGCCGATACCTGAAACGACTGCCGCATCCCATTGTGCAGCAACCTGTTCTGCACGACTGCGAACCGGATCGTAGACTGCCTTGATCTGGATACGCTGATCCATCATTCGCAAAGCAGGTTCATAGCGCTGTTCCCAATATGGGCCTAGCCCTATAATTCCAATTCTGACCATATCGGGAACATTACTGATTCTGGGAAAAACTGATAAACGAGAACATCCAGTGAGCTCAAGAGGATGACCTGATCGGTCTATAGTGAACTCTCCAAAAGAAACAAAGCTAAGCAAGACATCATATTCTTATTTTGGTTTGTGAATCAAGCCTATACTCAATAGAAGCCAAAAGACCAGTGGTCCGTCAATCCGGAATTGACAGCGGATCAAGATCTGGCAACCCAACGAGTATGCGGTCAATTTCAGCAAACATGCCTTTCCACGCCGGAAAAGCCGCGAGAGTGCATCATATTTGAGCATCACGCCTGCCGATCTGTTCTATTCGTTACCGATGATTTTGGAGACGCTACAATTAAAATGGGACCCAGCCTAGCTGCTGGCGAAGCAGAATGTTGCCAGGAGTAGATACCCGACATAAATCGCAAGCAGAACAGCCCCACTGGCAGTAGAGATCCGCTTTTTCCTCCACGCCAGCCCCAGCATTGCCACAATCAGCAGAATCACAACAGGACCATCCAGGATGACGGTCTGCCGCTGAATGGGTAAGGGGTGAATCAGGGCACAAATCGCGATAACCATATTGATATTCAGTACGTTGGCTCCGATGATATTCCCGGTTCCCAGGGCACCGTGACCTTTGATAATCGACAGAACGGAAATTGTATATTCAGGCAGCGAAGTACCAATGGCCAGAATTGTCAGACCAATCAATAACTCAGAAACCTCAAAATACCGGGCTACCACTACGGCATTCGTGACCAGCAGTCGGCTCCCCAGCACAACCAGACAGGCACCACAAAAAAACATCAATGCGAGCTTGAAAAAATAAGCGATCTGGTTTTCAATCAGGGGCGGTAACTCCTGTTCTTCACCGAAATCATGACGTGAAGCCATCGCCACTCTCAGCGAAAACAGGATATAAGCAGCCAGAACACATAACAGAATCACTGCCTGCCAGCGCGCAATGGCAAATTCAGCTGGTGCACCGGTCTGTGTGACCGCACCACCTGTTGAGAACAGACTGAACCCCCAGACGAGAACTCCGGAAAACAGCATAAAAAAGCCAGGCCCCACAATGGTG
>TARA_R110000850_G_scaffold277127_1_pt1 | contig 19196 bp, 18 predicted proteins | sample TARA_R110000850 | Tara Oceans TARA_R110000850 (sample SAMEA4397586) | marine metagenome | biome: Polar Biome; feature: [SRF] surface water layer (ENVO:00010504); material: water (ENVO:00002006), including particulate matter (ENVO:01000060) such as... | depth 5 m | reverse complement strand
TTGCATAAAAAATATAAAAAAACATTTTGTTAAGTCATAGAATACACAAAGATTTTTACTCTGTGCCACTTCGTGCTTCTTTGTGGCTCTCTGCGGTATAGCCTTATTAGGATTGCTTCGTGGTTATACCGCAAACCTGCCTGCCGGTAGGCAGGGTTACGCAAAGGTGCCACAAAGTTACACAAAGTATTTTTTTACTGATTACTGAAAATCGGTTTCGACTCCGCTCAACCTCCGGAACTTAAGATTACTGAGCACTAAAACAAAAGCTTCCTTTTCCGAACCAATAACCAAATCACAACCGGTGCGCCAACCAATGAAGTAATCGCATTAATTGGCAAGGTATAATCTGTAAATGGTACTTGAGCAATACTGTCACAGATAAGCATTAATATGGCACCGCTTAACAACACAGCGGGGATTAGTATTTTATGATTGGCGGTTGTAAAAAACTGTCTGGTAATATGCGGCACCGCGAGACCGATAAAAGCAATAGGCCCCGCAAAAGCGGTGATGGCCCCGGCAAGAATACAGGTGGCAATCAAAATAAACAAACGGCTTTTTCCAATGTTGAGTCCCTGACTCTTCGCATAATTTTCTCCCAAGAGCAATGCGTTTAAGGGTTTTATGGTCAAAACCGACAGAAGCATACCCAAAAAGAAACAAACGGCCAGCACAATCATTCCTTCCCAGGAGTTATTGCCCAAACTTCCAAACGACCAAAAGATATATTGTTGCAATTGCTCCGCCGGACTGAAATAAGCCAGCACTCCCACCACAGCGGCAGTCACGCTCCCAAACATCAAACCGATGATAAGAATCGCCATGGTGTCTTTGACCCTCACCGTCACCGCCAGCACGGCCAGCATCACCAGTAAACTGCCCAAACCGGCGGCGATGACCAGTGACCATTTGCTAAGCAACAAAAGCCCAAAAGCACCACCAATCCCCGAAGCGCCCATAATCAATAAAGCTACGCCCAGACTGGCGCCACTGCTCACCCCCAAAACAAAAGGTCCCGCCAAAGGGTTACGGAAAAGGGTTTGCATTAAAAGTCCGCTAATGGAAAGTCCGGCGCCCACCATGATAGCGGTAAGGGCTTTGGGAAGGCGGTAATCCTGAATGATAAATGTCCAGGAAGCTTTTTCGGTATCCAGATAAAAGAGTGCTTTAGCCACTTCCTTCAATGGAATGGAAACAGAGCCCAAACTAATATTAGCAAAAAACACAACCATAAGCATCCCGCTTAAAGCGATAAAGTGATTGTGGTATGTGGTGGTTTTTTCCAAATTTTATAATATAATCAAAACAGTCCCCCCTCCTTTGGAGGGGGCTAGGTCACTGACGCTCTATAGCTTTAGCGACGGAGCGGGGAGGACACTATTCCAAAGCCCTAAAAAAATACAATTCATAATCAGGCAACAAATCGGGGTGCAATATCTTTACTATATCTTTTAAAACCAAATCAGGTCGGTTGGGGGCGAGTTCATAATAAATAACACCACCCGTTTCCCCTTTTAAGCTGGAAAAACTATACACTTTTTTATTTGTGAATGCATCAAACTGAGTATAAACATTATTAGCATCCTCCAGTTCTTTGTAAGTCGTAAATTGTCCCGGGCCAATCCAGTATTTAGCATTTTGAGCTTTTTCTAGTACGGTTTCCACATTCAGGGCGATGCTACCGGTGCCTTGACTTTCCGCCCACAGGTATTCGCCATTGGCATCAGCAATAAATTGAGCGCCCCAGCTTTTGCCTTCGGGTAAATACCAAATGTCTTTCCAAAGTGCGCCGCTTAGGACGGTGGGAGTGTTGTCTGCGGTTTGTGCGAGATCTTTCACGGCATTGTATTCGGTTTCTATTTCGCTGAAAAGCGCATGGGCCTCATCCATTTTATCAAAAAAGGCACCAAAAAACTTAATCCACTCCGCCTTCCCTAACGGGTTTTGTTCTGTCCAGTCGCCGTTAAAAACAATGGGAATACCTGCGCGTTGCAGGGTCTCATAGGTTTTATTGTTTCCGGTAACGGCAAAGCCTATCATCACATCGGGTTGCAGGTCTATGACGTTTTCGGTGTTGATGGACTCGTTGTTTCCTATTTCGGTAATCTTGCCTTCGTCTATGCGCTTGCGGGTGTTTTCTGAAGAAATATAGCTGAGGTTGGGGAAGGCAATGAGTTTATCACTTTCGCCCAGCATATCGAGCGAGGGAATGTGCGTGGTGGAAGTCACAATGAGGTTTTTTACAGGCACCTGCACAATAGCATCAAAGGTTTCAGTTGGCTCAAAATTTTCTTTGTCTTTGACCAAAGCATAACGAAACGTCTTCACCGCTTCCGGCCACGGATTAGTAACCTCGATAACTTTATAATCACCCTTATCGGTTATGGAAAACCCCTGTGCATAACTGATTTCAATATTTTCTTCATTAGTGGTTGTTGTGGCGGGAGTGGTGTTTTTTTCGTTTTTGCAGGAAGTAAATACTATAAAAGCAAATAGAAATACTAAAGTCTTATATCTCATGTCTATTGTCTAAAGTCTATAAAAAACAAAAGTAGTATTAATTTACTTAACTATTTATGCCCCTCTCCTTAGGAGAGGGGTTGGGGTGAGGACATTTTCCTTCTTCATACTTCTAACTTTTAATTTCTAACTTAATCAAAAATGTTTACTTTCGCACAGAATTTTGGTTTGCAATTCCCAAATAGGGATGCGCAATTAAAAGGGAATCAAGTAATCCTCCCCCAACCCCTCCAAAGGAGGGGAGTCAAGGGAAACTAAAGTTCCCCCTCCTTGGGAGGGGGCTAGGGGGAGGACCAATCTTGAGCTGTTCCCGCAACTGTAAAACTATGCCGAACTTGTTTCGGCATCTCGTTATCGAGTTGTTATGACTTTAATACCACTGTCCGTCTCCGGCGGGTGGGAAGGTAACATAACAAAGGTAAGCCAGGAGACCTGCCACATTCAAAAACCAATGTCAAACTTTCGGGATAAAAGTTTGGGTGAAGAAACCTTCATACCTTATTTCCCGGTTAATTATTTTAACCAATGAACAAACTCATGATTACGGCACTGTTGTGTGCCACAACACTGGTATCTGCCCAGGAACTTCAAAAAGCAGAACAATTAGACTCCGTTTTTATCGACACCAAAGTCCAACTCCACCGTAAAAACAGCGGTAAGGTGGTCACAAAAATCACTTCAGAGACCCTGGAGCGCAGTACCGGAAAATCGGTTGCGCAGGTAATTAACGAGGTTTCGGGTATTGAAATTAATGGCAGCCGTAGTTTTGATGGTCAAAACTTAGGTTATTATGTACGTGGCGGAAGAAATCGTCAGGTGGTGATTATGCTTGATGGTGTGCAGGTGACAGACGGTTCACAAATTGCCAATGATTATGACCTGCGTCTCGTTCCGGCTCAAAACATTGAGCAGATTGAAATTGTGAAAGGTGCTTCCAGCGTTCTATATGGAAGTGGTGCTGCCACGGCAGTCATTAACATAACCACCAAAAAATCGAGTGAAAAGCCCATTGCAGCATCTTTAACTTCGACTGTAGGGACCAACCAGGCACAGGGAGTGGACAAGTACCGCGCTGAGGAATTTACAAACTCAGTAAATGTAAATGGGACGGTGGGCAAATTTTTCTATCTGGCGACATTTAACAACCGCTATGTGGACGGACTTTCAGCCATTGCCGCTCCGGAAGATGAAGACCCTTTTGAAAGCGATGTGTTTAACAGTTTTGATGCCTATGCTAACCTGGGTGTACACCTGACGGAAAATATCAAGATGAGTCAGTTTTTTAGTTTTGGAAAGTTTAAAGCCGGTTTTGATAATTTTGATTTTACAGATGCAGACCACCTTTCAGAATCGCGCCAACTGCGCACCGGGGGTAATTTTGAGTGGAAATACAAAAACGGAAAGTATGTGTTCAATGATTCCTATGCGTGGATAGAACGCCAACTTTCCGATAATTTCCCGGTGAAATATGACTCGCGTTTTTATGCGTTGGACAATTATCTGCAGCATCAGTTGGGGGAACAGTTTACGGCAATCGTTGGGTTTAATTACTCCACTTCCAATATGAATGCGTTCAGTATTCCTTTCGGCGAAAGCGAATTTGCTCAGGTGATTGATGAAGAAGATGCGCGTTTCAATATTTTTGACCCTTATGTGAATGTGGTTTATGTTTCCGGTTTTGGTCTGAATGTGAATGCCGGTGCGCGCTTGAACACGCATTCGGTGTATGATAACAAATTGGTGTATAATATAAACCCTTCTTATAATTTCGCTATAAGCGAAAACAATTTAAAGGTGCTGGCTTCATACAGCACGGCCTATATCACGCCATCCTTGTTTCAGATTTATGACCCTTCCTATGGAAATGAGGAGTTACAACCTGAAGAGAACGCGACCATTGAAGCCGGACTGGAATTTACTACAAATACCAATTTCAGGGCCAGTGCCGTGTATTTTACCCGAAATGAAAAAAACTATGTTGATTTTGTGACCGTGGATCCTGATAATTTTATTTCAGAATACCGGAACATAGCCGATGAGTTCACTGCAAGTGGAGTAGAGGTGGAGCTTTCCAAACGTTTTAATAGCCGCTGGATGGCGACGGCCAACTACACCTTTACAGAAGTTGATGAACGTTTTGCATTGCGCATCCCTGAGCACAAAATGAATGCTTCTTTGCAATTCCGGCCAAGTGTAAAAACCAATTTCTCGCTGAGTTATCAATACAATACCGAGCGTGAGGACCGGTTTTTCAGTCCGGAAACATTTGAGCAGGAGACGGTCACTTTGGATGCTTTTGGATTGCTTGATTTTTATATGAGCCATCAGGTGATGGAAAACCTGAAATTATTCGCCGGAGTAAACAATATATTTGATGAAAACTATGAAGAGTTGTTTCGTTATTCAACTCGTGGTCGCAATGTGCGGCTGGGATTTAGCCTGGAATTTTAAAAATATCCATTGTTTATTCAGGAAAAAGAAGTCGCCATAAGGTGACTTCTTTTGTTTTTAACCTTTATATTTTTTTTATAATAAAAGGAATATATATTACTTAATTTTAGTAGCAACTAACAGAACGCTATGATCAAATTTTTTAAAGACTTTTTCACACTTCTTAAAAAAGCTTTTATAAGCTGGACCAAGAATGACCCCTTTCCAAAAGGAGCAACCATTGCATATTATACCCTTTTTTCATTACCCTCTTTATTAATCATTGTGATGACCATTGCGAGTTCGCTTTTTGAACGGGAAGCAGTACAAGGCAGGATAACAACACAGATTAGTGATTTTATTGGTGGGGATAGTGCAAAGGCGATTGAGACAATGATTGTAAACGTTTCTGAATCTGAAGATTCGACTTTAGCTATAATTTTTAGTATCGGGATGGTGCTTTTTGCTGCCACCGGGGTCTTTTTTCAACTTAAGAAAACCATGAACAATATCTGGAGTGTAGCGGCAAAAAAAGCAAACTTTGTAAGGATGCTTATTGACCGCCTCATTTCTTTTGGGATGGTGTTGGTAATAGGCTTTTTATTGCTCATCTCGCTGGTTATTTCTGCATTGCTGAGTGTTCTTAAAGATCATATTGAGCAAATTTCAGAAAGTTTTACTACAGTTTTAGTGGATATTTTAAACTTTGGTATTTCATTTTTAATATTGACCACGTTGTTTGCGGCCCTGTTCAAGTTATTGCCGGATGTGAAAATTCGATGGAAAATAACCTATATAGGAGCAGCCCTCACGACGGTCTTGTTTCTGCTTGGAGAATTTTTAATCAGTTTATATTTTGGACAGAGTGAACCCGCGTCTGTATATGGTGCTGCTGCATCTGTAGTGATTATTTTACTTTGGGTGAATTATATTTGTCTGATTTTGTTTTTTGGAGCAGAGTTTACAGTTCAATTTGCAGAGTATAAAAATGAAAAAGTTTTTCCCAACAAATTTGCAGAACCTGCCATCCATCAGGAAATAGAAAAACTTGACTCCAGACATGTGAGTGCCGAAGAAGAAGAAAGAATTCTCGCTAAACTTAAATCCAGTCTTGATATTACGAGAGAGAATGAAGAGAAGGATAAATCTTAACGCTTTTTAATAAAGTTTTACAATTGTATTGGCAGGGCTTAATGTCTCTATTTGTTAGCTTTGAGTATAAAGAAGTTTAACTAATTAAAACAGAAAGATTATGAAGAAGCGAGTAGCAATATTAGCAACTAACGGATATGAAAAAAGCGAATTAAATTCGCCTAAAGAAGCGATGGAGAAAGAAGGATTTCAAGTAGACATCGTCAGTCTTGAAAAAGGAAAAATCAAAGGATGGGCTGATGGAAACTGGTCCGGTGAAGTTGATGTTACCCATACCCTGAATGAAGTAACCGCAAAAGATTATAACGGATTAGTCATTCCCGGTGGTGTAATCAACCCTGATAAACTGAGAACCGAAGACAACGCATTACAGTTTGTAAGAGATTTTTTTAAACAAGGAAAGCCTGTAGCAGCTATATGCCATGCTCCTTGGGTTTTAATCAGTGCCGGTGTCGTTGAAGGTCGTAAAATGACCTCATACCATTCTATTAAAGATGATATGAAAAATGCCGGTGCCTTATGGGAAGACAGCGAAGTGGTTGTCGACCAGGGACTGGTGACCAGCAGAAGTCCTAAGGATTTAGATGCTTACAACGCCAAAGTAATTGAAGAAATCAAAGAAGGCGTTCACGAAATGCAAGGCGTATAATAATCCATCTTATATAATTTACCTAAAGAGGTTGTCTCTAGAGACAACCTCTTATTTTTTTGGGTGATAAGAATCGAGTAGTGCTGTTGATTGTTTTCTAATCCTTGATTGTACTGCCGGGGTCCAGCCCAAAAGGGAACCTTTCCATCCCAAGGCCTGCCGTGTCCATTTCCAGAGACTGAAGTAATCTGTGTGTTTGATGATTTTTCCATTCTCCATAGCCATAGTAGCCGTGATGTGGTTTGTAACCATTCTTCCGGTTTTGGAAAAGGGGTAGACAGCTGTCCAGTGCACTTTGGCTGTATTTTCATTTGCTTCCAAAACTTTATGGCTTATTTTTAAGTTGCCCCTGCTGCGTTCAATAAGCATTTGCCACATTCTTTTGGCTTTTTCACCTTTTAATTTACCAAATACGGGGTCTTCAAATGCAATAGTATCTGCATACAGAGAAGTCATAGCGCTTGCATCGCCTTTCGCGAAAGCGGTGTAAAATTGGTCTGCTATTCTTTTTGCTTCCATAAAAGGATGATTTATCTCATTTAGATTATGACAATTTACATTTAAATTTGGTATATAACTTTATTCTTATCAATGTATTATGGCCAATAATAATACAAGCAAAAAAAAGATTTGGTTTTATGCGATGCCTGTTGCCTCTGTGTTTCAGTATTTTGAGACATCTGAACAAGGCTTTAACACTGAAGAAGTAGAAAAGCAACGTAAAAAACACGGATGGAATGAAATTCCTGAAGCTGAAAAAATTTCATGGTTAAAAACGCTCTTCAAACAGTTTAAAAGCCTGTTGGTTTTCATACTGATTGTTGCGGCAGTTATCTCTTATGTGGCCGGACATGTGATTGATATGTATGTGATCCTGGCGGTTGTGGTGATTAACGCTATTATTGGCTTTGTTCAGGAAATGAAAGCAGAACAGGCGGTGTCTGCTTTGCGAAAAATGATAGTACAAAAAGCGAGGGTTGTGCGTGAAGGAAAAGAATCTGTGATACCTTCACGGGAATTGGTGCCCGGCGACATCATCATTCTTGAAGAAGGTGAAAGCATTCCTGCTGATGCCCGCATAATTGAATCCAAAAACCTGCAGGTTACTGAAGCATCCCTCACGGGGGAATCTGTGCCGGAGTCAAAAAATAATGACACAGTGCCCGAAAGCACTCCGCTGGCAGATCAAAAGAATATGCTGTTCAAAAGCACCTTTGTAACCGGGGGTTATGCAAAAGCTGTGGTTTGTGGTACCGGTCTCGATACGGCCGTAGGTGAAATCGCTGAAACACTATCCAAAATAAAACGTGCCCAAACTAATTTTCAGAAGAAAACAAATATGCTTGGGCATCAAATGGCTATACTGTCAGTTTTTAGTGCTGTAATACTTTTTACAGTTGGATATATTTCCGGGAACTATGAGTTTGATGAATTGCTACTGGTTTCCATAGCGGCTCTCGTTTCTGTTATTCCTGAGGGTTTGCCTGTGGTACTTTCGGTGGTTTTGGCTATTGGCTCATACAGAATGTCAAAACGCAATGCCATTATCAGGGATATTACATCAGTGGAAACTTTGGGGGCTGTTACCACAATTATTACAGATAAAACCGGAACACTCACACAAAATAAACTCACTGTTAAGAAAGTCTTTCATTATGGTGATGAACCAATAGATGTAAGCGGGGAGGGATGGTTGCCTGCGGGAAATTTCAGCAGGCATAAGAAGATTATGGAGCTTGATAGTGAGCCTGTTTTAAATCGATTACTTGAAATTGCAGCTTATTCCAATAACGCATCTATCAAACACAACAAGATTACTGATGCTTATGAACTGGCAGGTGATCCCACTGAAGGAGCACTTCTTGTCCTGGCAGCAAAAGGCGGTGTAAAATTTTCACCTTCAAACCATCTTAGAAAACTAGATGATCTGCCCTTCAATTCAAAATTAAAGATGCGTGCATCATTGATTGAAATATCCGGTGAAAAATTTCTATTTGTAATTGGGGCACCGGAAAAGATTCTTGAAAATTCAACATTTATTTCTTCCAATACCGGTGAGATTGCTCTCGGGAACTCGATAAGAAATGAACTCAGGGATATTATGGATTCGTGGTCAGCTGATGCCATGCGGGTGATTGGTTTGGCCTATAAAAAATTACCTGATTCTGTAGAAAAAATAGAAGAGGGGTTGATAGAAGAATTGGTTTTTTCCGGTTTAACCGGAATGATTGATCCGCCAAGACCCAACACCAAAGAAGCAGTATTACAATGTAAAAGTGCCGGCATACGAGTGATCATGGCAACCGGTGATCATATCAATACAGCCGTCGCCATTGCCAAAGCAGTAGGGATTTTGGAGGAACAAAATGGCAATGAATTGGTGGCCTTGAATGAACAGCAATTACTCCAGTTGGATGAAAAAGAATTTGATGATGTCATAAGAAGGGTTTCGGTTTTTGCACGTTTGACACCAAAGATCAAACTGCGTATTGCCGAACGTTTGCAGGCAATGGGTGAATTGGTTGCCATGACCGGGGATGGGGTAAATGATGCCCCCGCCTTAAAAAAAGCAGATATCGGTGTGGCTATGGGCATAATGGGAACTGATGTAGCCCGGGAAGCTTCTCAAGTGGTACTGGCAGATGATAATTTTGCTACAATTGTGAATGCTATTGAAGAAGGTAGAATTGTTTTTGCAAATGCAAGGAAAACCAGTTTCTTTCTGGTAACCACCAATTTTGCCGAAATCACCACACTAATTTCACTTGTGGCCATGGGATTGCCAATGGCATTGACAGCCACCCAAATTCTTTGGCTGAACCTTATTACAGACGGTCTTTGTGATAAACCCCTGGCCGCAGAAAGAGGGCACAAAGACTTGTTGAAAGAGAAACCCGTGAGACAGAATGAAAAAATTCTCAATAAGAGTATTTTACCCTTTTTATTCATGATGGCCGGAATTATGACATTATTGTCTCTTTTGGTTTATTTCTGGTTTATTGACGTGAGCCTGGAAAAAGCCAGAACAACGGTTTTTATTGTAATGGCTTTTTCCCAATTGTTTAATTTATACAATATGCGTTCCCTAAAAAAATCTATTTTTGAAATTGGTTTTTTCTCAAATAAATACATCAACCTTGCAATTGTTGTATCGGTAATTGTTCAGGTAGTCATTATTGAAGTACCCTTTATTCAACATATTTTCTCATTTGAATTTGTGTCAGTTACTGAATTCTTAGCACTTATTGTGCTATCATCAACTGTATTGTGGAGCGGTGAGCTGTACAAGTACCTTCAGTATAAAGTTAGAAAGTAAAAAAATGTCTTAAATTTGAACTATGCAGGAAATTCCTTTTGATTTTTGGATGTTTTTGGCCGGACTTGGTATATTCCTTTTCGGAATGCGGCATTTGGAAGATGGTATTAAAGGCCTTGCCGGGAAATCATTTCAACACTTTATCAAACGCTTTACCAACCGAAGCTGGAAAGGAATCCTAACCGGAACCTTTGTAACAGCAATACTGCAAAGCAGTTCGATGGTAACCTTGTTGGTCCTCGCTTTTCTGGGAGCGGGAATGCTCACTTTAAAAAGTGCCCTTGGGGTTGTCCTTGGGGCCAATTTAGGAACAACAATCACCGCGTGGATTGTGGCTGCCCTGGGTTTTAAAATGAACATTGCCGATTTTTCATTTCCGTTTCTTGCAGTTGGAATTTTATCTTATTTGTTTTTAGAAAGCAGACCGATTTTAAAGAATATTGGAGTTTTTTTAATTGGTTTTGGCTTGTTGTTTCTGGGTCTGGATTTTATGAAAGACGCTTTGGATGCAGTTGCAGACCAAATAGACCTGACTTTGTTTTCACGTTATGGGCTTTGGGCTTTTTTATTATTGGGATTGATTGTGACAGCATTGGTACAATCGAGTTCGGCAATGATTGTCATTATTTTAAGTGCTTTGAATGCTGATTTGATTGATGTCTATCAATCCTTTGCAATGATCATCGGTGCCAATATGGGGACGACTTCTACGTTACTTTTGGGGTCAATAGGCGGAACCGCAGATAAAAAACGACTTGCCATCGCCAATGTTATATTTAATTCAACGGCAGGAATTATCATTTTTCTATTTTTAAAGCAAGTGGTAGATGGTGTGTACACTTTTTTCAGGATGACAGATCCCTTAATGGAGTTGGTGTTGTTGAATACGCTTTTAAATCTGGCAGGGATTTTACTCTTTTTACCATTTCTGGGTCTGTTTCAAAAGTTTTTAAAGGGACGCTTCAAAAGTGCCGAACCTTCAGGCGAAACACTCTATGTGAAAAATATTTCTACAGAATTCCCTGATGTGGCTCTTAAAGCCATTAAGGATGAGCTGGGACAGGTGTACCTCTATGTTCAGGATTTTATATATCATAGCTTTGCTCTTGGACCCATGCCGGCAAAGTCTTCAGGATGGAAATCCATTTTCCAAACCGCCGTGAACCTCAATGAAAAATATGATAAAATTAAACGTATAGAAGATGAATTAACAAGCTTTTATGCACTGTTACAAGAGCAAAACCTGAATACAAATGAGTCAGAAGAGCTAACCTCAAGTATGCTGTCCCTTCGCTCTCTGGTGTATGGAGCCAAGGATATTAAAGATGTTGTACATAACATTAAATATATGACCGAAAGTGAAGATCCGCTGGCTCTTGAGGTATTAAACAGATTACAGGCTTTTGTTAAAACCCACACAGAAGAGATGTATAAAATTGTTTATGAAAAATGGGAAAACACAAAAGGCATGAAAGAAATGATTGATAAGAATGAGGTTTTTTATGAAGAAATGATTGCTTATTTATATGAAAATATAAAATACCATTCTAAAAAAGGGGTGCCCATTTCCACCATGACTAATGTGATTAAACAAACCGTTTCCGCTATGAGCAATTTATGTATTGCGTTTCAGATAAAGCAAATCGAAATCCAAGCGGTTGAAATTTAAAAACCGGTAAACGTTTTATCGATTTCATCAACATACATCCTCTCATAGTTTAACTGGTACATTTTACTGTTTCCGGCTTCTTTAAAAGGTGTGTTATTGTAATTTCTCATGGACCTTCCAAAAAGATCATCCAAAGCGGCTTCCAGCAAGGGCTCAGTTACTTCACCCAAAACACCCAGGTTTGTCAGGTCTTCAAGTATCTCAACATCAGGAGGAAGCCCATCTATAAAACCGGTTTCACCATTGGCATTTGCAGAGGTATAAATTAAAGGTTGAATTGCATAAAGATGTCCCGGGTCTGCATCATTACGGTTGAAATTGGGTGCAGGTCCATCATAAAATGTAGTGGATGCCTGAAATTTTCCCGTGGTTGTCGCACCTACCTGGATAACTTCAATATAGGGGTCAAGTCCGTTGATAACAAGTTCACTGGCCGAAGCAGTTCGTGACGAGGTGATAACATACAACCTGTTCAGGTTTAAACTGTTGATGGCTGCCCCGGTCCTGATGGTGTTATTGAATCGGTTGATGAGGTCCTCAGGGTTATTTTGTTCAAATATGGCTTGTAATTCAGGGTTCCAGACTTGGGTAGCAAATACTTCATTGTTAAACTGGCCGGTTACCATACTGGATAAATCAACAGCGGTTTCAACGTTGCCGCCTCCGTTATAGCGCAGGTCCAAAATCAGGTCACTGATTCCTTCTGCCTGAAAAGTGGCAAAAACATTGTTCAGCTCGGCATCAAAATTTGCGGTAAAACCATTGTACATCAGATACCCCACTTTTTCACCTTCAACGGTAAGCGTGCGTACCACGTGGATGGGATTTTCTGTGATTTCACTTTTAACAAGTGTAACGGTTTCTCCGGTGGGGGTGATGTTGGTCCCGTCAAAAGTTGCGAAACCTATTTCATAGCTTTCCAGTTCCTGCAACAAATTAAAATTATCTTCGGTTAATTGTGAACCATTGATGGTATTGAAAATCATACCTCGTTCCAGTCCTTTTACAGCAGCATCACTGTTTGGTATAATATAGCGCACATAGCCAAAGACATTGGTCTGACTGCCGGGATAAAAGACCAGGCCATATTCCATACCATTGCTCAGTGATATTCCTGCCAACGCAGATTCCAGCTCAAGGTAATTATCAACAATAAAGCTAAATCTATCCAATGGGGCGACGAGACCATCATAAAACAAGGCTTCAGGAGAAGAAAATGAGTTTAAAAAATCATTCAGCTCTCCCTGGGTTGCAAAACGGTCGTTTGCAAGATCAGGAACTTCAGGTTTGTATAAATACCAGATATTCATTGCCTTGTAAATAAAATCCTGTATTTCCAAAGAAGTTGCCGGACGAATGGTATCATCAAGGTCTTCAAAACAGGAATACAGGGAAAGTGACAGTATCACAAAAAGAAAGCGTAATTTTATCTTTTTCATCGGGGTTACATTAAAGTGTCCTATTGTTTTAGAACAACTAAAATAAAGACATTATTGTTAGGAAACATCTTTTTTGTAACAAAAATTGAACTCAATCGTCATCAAGATGTAAGCAAGCTTATAAACAACCAAACCATTACAAATGCAGAAGCAGGAATTTTTAAATATTGTAATGCCTATTAAGGACAAGCTTTACCGGCTATCAAAGCGCATCCTTATTTCACACGATGAAGCTGAAGATGCTGTTCAGGAAGTTTTTTTGAAACTGTGGAAAGGAAGGGAGACGATGCACAAATACAACAATCCCGAAGCGTTTGCAATGACCGTTACAAAAAATTACTGTCTGGACAGGATAAAGTCAAAGCAGGCTTCAAACCTGACCATTGTGCATCAAAATTACAAGAGTAATGACACGGGTACTGAAGCACAACTGGAGGCAAAAGATGGAGTGGGTATGGTTTTTGAAATAATGAAACAGTTGCCGGAACAACAACGCATTATTCTTCAGCTTAGAGATGTTGAGGAGTATGATTATAAAGAAATTGCAGAGGTGCTTGAAATGAATGAGACGGCTATACGCGTAAATTTATCCAGGGCCCGAAAAACCGTAAGGGAAGAACTTATTAAAAAATACAATTATGGACTTACAAAAAATTGAACAATTGCTGGACGCCTATTTTGAAGGAGAAACTTCACTGGCTGAAGAAACAATACTCAAACAATATTTTAAAGGAGGTCAAGTTGCACCACACCTTCAAATTTATAGTGATATGTTTGCTTACTTCGAGACTTCAAAACAAGAGACATCTGATGTGAAACTTGATTTGAAAAATGAGAAAAAGCTCGGGCTTGCCCACAGAATGAGAAACTGGTATTCAATCGCAGCACTTGTGGTGGTGGCTTTGGGTGTGACCTTTTTCCTTCAGCAAAACAATACCATCACGCAACAGGAAGAGCAAGAAGCATTGATGGCTTATGAACAAACAAAAGAAGCCTTGAATTTTTTCTCTCATCATTTTAATGAAAGCGCAAACAACCTCACATATGTAAAGGAGTTTGGAAATTCAGCAAATAAAGTATTTAATAACAATCAATAACAAATAGAAATCATGAAAAAAGTAGTATTCATTATTGCAATCGCTTTACTATCACAAGGAGCTTTCAGTCAAGGGGTTTTTGACAAGTTTGAAAACCAAAACGATGTAACCTCCATGATCGTTACAAAAAATATGTTCAAATTGATGAGTAAAATCGATTTGAGCTCTAACGACCCGGAAGCTAAGAAATATCTGGATATGGTTGAAAATTTAGAAGACATTAAAATATTCACCACAGATAATCCTACAATAGCGGCTGATATGAAAAAAACCGTTGACAGCTATTTAAAGTCAAGCACTACATTAAGTGAATTGATGCGTGTGAATGATGATGGGAAAAATATCCGGTTTTATGTGAAAGAAGGAAAGAATGAAAATTTTGTAAATGAACTCTTTATGTTCCTGGAAGATGGTACTTCAAAAGACAGCAAAGCAGTTATCCTGAGTATCACCGGTAATATTGACCTGCGACAAATTTCTCAGCTTACATCAGACCTTAATGTACCCGGAAGTGACCAGTTAAAAAACATAGACAAGAACAAATCAAATAAATAGTATCATGAAAAATCTAACCATAGCTTCCGTTTTCATAGTTGTTATGCAACTTTTAACAGGGTGCAGCAATGACGCTTCTTTACAAAAATATTATGTAGAAAAGCAAAAAGACAATGCATTCATATCCATTGACCTGCCCAGCAGTTTGTTGTTGACAGAAAACAACACCCTGACTGATGAACAATTAAAAACAATACAAAGCATCAAGAAGATCAATATGCTGGCCCTTCAGGTCAATGATGAGAACAAAAGTTTGTATGCTGTCGAAAAAGAGCGTGTGAATCAAATAATCAGTAATGAGAAATACAAACCCCTCATTAAATATGGTTCCAATAAAGCGGGAGCTTCCCTGCTATTTACCGGAGATGAAGATGCAATTGATGAAGTCATTGTTTTTGCATCAGATGAAGAAAGAGGTTTTGCCTTGTTCAGGGTTTTGGGTGACGATATGGATCCCTCACAAATGATCAAACTTATGGACAGTGTGAATCAGAAAAACTTTGATTTTTCATTCCTGGAAGGCTTGGAAACGGCTATAAATTAGCAAGAGTTATAAGTCAAAATATCATAAACAAAAAAATCCCGCCTTTTGGCGGGATTTTTATTGCGAAATAATTTGTTATTTAATTAGGCCTTAGCCCTTATTTTACTTTATCTACAATTGCTGCAAAAGCCTGTGGGTGGTTCATCGCCAAATCGGCCAAAACCTTACGGTTTAACTCGATATTATTGGCTTTTACTTTCCCCATAAACTGAGAATAGGACATTCCGTGTTCTCGGGCACCTGCATTAATACGGGTAATCCACAATGAACGGAAGGTTCTTTTCTTTGCTCTGCGGTCTCTGTAAGCATATACTAATGCTTTCTCAACGGCATTTTTTGCAACGGTCCATACATTTTTACGTCTTCCAAAGTAACCTTTGGCTTGCTTCATCACCTTTTTTCTTCTGGCTCTTGATGCAACTGAATTTACTGATCTTGGCATATTTTTATTTTTTTTGTAGCAGGCGTTCTAAAACTATTTCAGAAACTTTGCGGGCCCGACTCCATGGTTAATACTAATTTTAACCGTTAAAGTTTTTACTTCAAACGAAGCATTAACTTTACGTTACTCTCGTCAGCTTTGTGTACCAAAGTGTCGTGAGTTAATCTAAGCTTACGTTTTTTAGACTTCTTTGTTAAGATGTGACTTTTAAACGCATGCTTTCTTTTGATTTTACCGGTACCTGTAAGCTTAAATCGCTTCTTAGCACTGGATTTCGTTTTCATTTTAGGCATCTGTTCCTAGTTTTAATTAATTATTTCGCATTATTGTTTTGAACTCATTTCAAACGAAATATCGTTCAGGTATTTTTATTTTGTCTTTTTGGGAGCAATGAACATAATCATTCGTTTTCCTTCAAGTTTCGGGAGTTGTTCAACTTTTCCCACTTCTTCCAGATCTTGTGCTAAACGCAACAATAAAATTTCTCCCTGGTCTTTAAAGATGATGGAGCGTCCTTTAAAAAACACAAAGGCTTTTAATTTTGCTCCGTCTTTTAAGAACTTTTCAGCATTTCGCTTTTTAAATTCATAATCGTGGTCATCAGTTTGAGGACCAAAACGGATTTCTTTAATGACTACTTTTGATGCTTTAGCTTTTAGCGCCTTTTCTCTTTTCTTCTGCTCATAAATATATTTGGAGTATTCCATTATTTTACAAACAGGGGGCTCTGCATTTGGAGATATTTCAACAAGGTCCAATCCTTGTTCCTCTGCCATTTCCAATGCTTTTCTGGTGGGATATACACCCACTTCTACATTATCACCGACAAGGCGTACTTCTTTAGCACGAATTCTCTGATTGATATTGTGCTGGTCTTCTTTAATTACTCGTGCAGTTCCCCGACTTCTTTTTCTTCTAATTGCTATGGCTTAAAAATTTTAATTAAACATTAAATTCTATAATTGTACTCTTTATTTCGTTATTTATGATCTCAACAAACTCAGAAACGGTCATTGTGCCCAAATCTCCCTCTCCGTGTTTTCGCACAGAAACGGTACCGTCTTTTTCTTCCTGCTCGCCTACAATGAGCATATACGGGACTTTAGACGTTTCAGCATCTCTGATTTTCTTGCCTATAGTCTCACTCCTGTTGTCAGCGAGGGCGCGAATTTCGTCATTTTCCAGCAAATTTAAAACTTTTTTGCTGTATTTCTCAAATTTCTCACTCAAAGACAGGATACTAACCTGCTCGGGCATAAGCCAAAGTGGGAAATTTCCACCGGTGTGTTCCAGTAATATAGCCACAAATCGTTCCATACTTCCAAAAGGTGCACGGTGAATCATAACCGGACGATGAAGCTCATTGTCACTACCTTTATAGGTTAACTCAAAACGCTCGGGTAAATTATAATCTACCTGAATGGTACCCAGCTGCCAGCTTCTGCCTAAAGCATCTTTGACCATAAAGTCCAGTTTGGGACCGTAAAAAGCAGCTTCTCCTTTTTCGATAACGAAATTCAATTTCTTTTCTGTAGCCGCATTGATGATGGCTTGCTCCGCTTTGTCCCAGTTTTCATCAGAACCGATGTATTTTTCTGCCTTTTCTTTATCTCTTATGGATACCTGAGCAGTGAAGTTTTCAAATCCTAAGGACCCAAAAACATACAATACAAGGTCTATAACCTTTTTAAACTCTTCATCAAGCTGATCGTTTGTGCAGAAAATGTGGGCATCGTCCTGTGTAAAACCACGCACTCTGGTTAAGCCGTGAAGTTCGCCGCTTTGTTCATAACGGTATACAGTGCCAAATTCAGCAAAACGTTTGGGCAGGTCTTTATACGACCAGGGTTTTGAGTTGTATATTTCGCAGTGATGCGGACAGTTCATTGGTTTTAATAAAAATTCTTCTCCTTCGTTGGGTGTGAGAATGGGCTGAAAGCTGTCTTCTCCATATTTGGCATAATGGCCTGACGTTACATATAATTCTTTCTGGCCAATATGGGGTGTCACCACCATTTCATAGCCTGCTTTCTTTTGAGCAGCTTTCAGGAAATTTTCAAGCCTTTCGCGCAAAGCGGCACCTTTGGGCAACCATAAAGGCAATCCCTGACCCACTTTTTGTGAAAACGTAAAAAGTTCAAGTTCTTTGCCTAATTTTCTGTGATCCCGCTTCTTGGCCTCTTCCAGGAGTTGCAAATATTCAGTAAGCTCCTTTTGTTTTGGAAATGAAACCCCATAAATACGCGTTAATTGCTTGTTTCTTTCATCACCGCGCCAGTAAGCTCCGGCAACGTTTAGCAGCTTTACCGCTTTAATGATTCCTGTGTTCGGAATGTGACCGCCACGGCATAAATCTGTAAAATCTGCGTGATCGCAGAAAGTAATGGTCCCGTCTTCAAGGTTTTCAATAAGTTCTACCTTATATTCATTGCCTTGTTTTTTATAATAGTTTAAAGCTTCATCTTTCGAAGCTTCGCGCATGTTGAATTCATATTTTTCACGGGCCAGTTCCAGCATTTTGTCTTCCACCTTTTTCAGTTCCTTATCGGAAAAAGAATGCTCCCCAAAATCCACATCATAATAAAACCCGTTATCGATTGCAGGACCAATGGTCAGCTTTATGCCCGGATATAATTCTTCCAGTGCCTGTGCCAGGACGTGTGCTGAGGAATGCCAGAATGCTTTTTTGCCTTCGGGGTTGTTCCATGTATAAAGTACTAAACTACCATCTTCGGTTAGTGGGGTCGAAGACTCAACGGTTTCCTCGTTAAATGATGCTGAAATTACATTGCGCGCCAGGCCTTCACTGATGTCTTTTGCAACATCCATAGGCGTGATCCCGCTGTCATAAGATTTGATGTTTCCGTCAGGTAGTGTGATTTGAATCATATAATATATATAATAGTATAAATTTAAAGCACAAAGATAATATCTCTTTGTAAGCAAAACAATAATCATTCATTAATTAATGCCAATATAACAGGATAATCATTTTTGCTCCATCATATATACATAAGGGGTGCTGATTATATTCTCTCGAGGAATGTGTATTAGTCCTAATTTATCAAGAGCGTTGGCTGTATTGAAAAATATTTTCAAAATATTTTGTGTGCCAAAACAAAGCTAATCAAATGCTTAAGATGGCATGTAAAATAACGCAAGAAAATAGTTTATAAAAAACCTTGCAGATGTTAAAAACGGTTATATATTTGCAGCCGCTAAGAACAAGAATACCTGTTTTTAGTATGTTCTGAAACATAACAGGCTCTATAATTAACTGAATATAAACAAGTTAAAATTTATTAATTAAATTTAATGATTTCTTGTTGTTAATTTAATAATCCGTTATATATTTGCACCCGCTTTAGAGGGGATATATG
>TARA_R110000850_G_scaffold140851_1_pt1 | contig 19211 bp, 14 predicted proteins | sample TARA_R110000850 | Tara Oceans TARA_R110000850 (sample SAMEA4397586) | marine metagenome | biome: Polar Biome; feature: [SRF] surface water layer (ENVO:00010504); material: water (ENVO:00002006), including particulate matter (ENVO:01000060) such as... | depth 5 m | reverse complement strand
TAAAACCCAGTGCGACCCACGTTTAAATGCCGATCAAGTATTAGAGTTAGGCTTTTTAGTTGCCGATTTATTAAAAGACGCACGTAAATAAATAAAATGACTCCCCTAAATACAAACGCCGCTAATTAAGCGGCGTTTTTTATATTTTTTAGTTAAGTTAACCGCTAAATAAGTTAGTACTTACGGCGCTCAAGATCGGTATCAGATATAATCTTCGCTGATATTTCTTCAACTGAGTGATGAGTAGAGTTTAAAAATGGAATTCTATTACGCTTATACAGCATTTCTACTTCGCGCACTTCAATACGACATTGACGAATAGAAGCGTATTTAGAATTAGCCATACGCCTGTCTCTAATGGCAGCAAGGCGCTCAGGATCAATAGTTAAGCCAAATAATTTATGTTTAAAAGGTATTAAGCATTTAGGCAAGCCTTCAGTTTCAAGGTCGTCTTCGGTGATTGGGTAGTTAGCGGCTTTAATACCATATTGTAGTGCTAAATATAAACTCGTTGGGGTTTTACCACTGCGGCTCACACCGATTAAAATAATATCGGCCTCTCCATAGTTTTTAATATTACCGCCATCATCATTCATCAGCGCGTAGTTAACCGCATCAATTCTAAAATCATAGCTTTTTTCATGAATAGAGTGAGTTCGATGAATTTTTGGTACTGGCGCCACATTTAGTTCTTTTTCTATTTTTTCGCTATAGGTTGTCAAAAAGTCATAACACACTGCATTAGCAGAGCTAATAATTTCAGTTAAGTTGTAATTTACAAAGGTAAAAAATATTAAAGGCTTTTCACCGTCTCTTTTAGCCGTTGCATTAATTAACTCTTTAATTTGATGCGCTTTCTCTTCTGTTTCTACAAAGGGAATGGTTTTATGATTAAATTCAACAGGGAACAGTGACAAAGTAGCATGGCCAAAAACCTCAGAAGTAATTGCTGTGCCATCTGAAATATAAAAAGCAGTTCTCATAAATCCTCTTTTTTATTACTTTTAATTTTAAAATTAAGTTTCTCACGGTTTACGTGAGGACTGTTGCCAGTGTAGAATGGGTGTGACCTTTATAAAAGGTTTTCTTTCTTAACTCTCACAGTTATATCGATTGTATTAAGTAAATAGTCAATTATAGCGATAGGAAGCGCTTTATTAGCAACATAAAAATTAACAGGTAGTTGTTCTACATGAAAATTTTTAACTTGTTAATACAATGTCTAACTCGCTAAAATGATTAAATGTTAATTAGTTGGTATTTAGTACTACAATTTGTTTTTTTGGAGAAAGATCCGTGCAAGAATACGTTCTCTGGTATCAAGAGCTTGGTATGCAAGATGTTCCTCGTGTTGGCGGTAAAAACGCTTCACTTGGCGAAATGATTTCAAACCTAGCAAACGCAGGTGTACAAGTGCCGGGTGGTTTTGCAACTACCGCTGATGCTTTTAATGAGTTTTTAGATCAATCAGGACTCACCGCAAAAATTCACGATATTCTAGATACACTTGATGTTGAAGATGTGAATACACTCGCTAAAGTCGGTGCCGATATCCGCCAATGGATAATCGATACACCATTCCAACCTAATCTAGATAAAGCCATTCGCGAAGCATACAGCCAACTCCACGGCGACACAGCAGCCGATGTTTCATTTGCAGTACGTTCATCAGCTACTGCTGAAGACATGCCAGACGCATCATTCGCAGGCCAGCAAGAAACTTTCCTAAACGTTGTTGGTATCGACTCAGTAATGGTCGCTATTAAACACGTATTTGCTTCATTATTTAACGACCGCGCTATCTCTTACCGTGTTCATCAAGGGTACGATCACCGTGGTGTTGCACTGTCTGCTGGTATACAACGCATGGTTCGTTCAGATAAGTCAGCATCTGGCGTTATGTTTAGTATTGATACCGAGTCTGGTTTTGAAGATGTTGTATTTATCACATCAAGCTACGGGCTAGGAGAAATGGTTGTACAGGGCGCAGTAAACCCTGATGAATTTTATGTTCATAAACCAACATTACTTAAAAACAAACCTTCAGTAGTACGTCGTAACATTGGCTCTAAAGCCATTCAAATGATTTACTCAGAAGACAAAGCACATGGTAAGCAAGTAGACATCGTTGATGTTGCCCCTGAGCTTTCAAATAAATTTTCGATTACAGATGAAGAAGTGCAAGAACTTGCCAAGCAAGCTGTAATCATCGAAAAACATTACGGTCGTCCAATGGACATCGAATGGGCAAAAGACGGTAACGACGGCAAACTATATATAGTTCAAGCTCGTCCAGAAACGGTTCGCTCAAACGAAGATGCCAACGTAATGGAACGTTTTCAATTAAATGGCACCAGCAAGGTTGTTGTTGAAGGCCGTGCAATTGGTCATAAAATTGGTAGCGGTGTTGTTCGTGTTCTTAACTCAATCAAAGAGATGGATCAGGTTCAAGTAGGCGACATTTTAGTTACCGACATGACCGACCCAGATTGGGAACCAATCATGAAACGTGCAGCAGCGATTGTTACAAATCGTGGTGGCCGTACTTGTCATGCTGCAATTATTGCACGTGAACTTGGTATTCCAGCCGTTGTTGGTTGTGGTAACGCAACTGATTTAATTACAGCTGGTCAAGAAGTTACCGTATCATGTGCCGAAGGCGATACAGGTTTCATCTACGAAGGTATTTTAGACTTTGAAGTACTTACTTCACGTGTTGACGAAATGCCTGAGCTACCAATTAAAGTAATGATGAACGTAGGTAATCCAGATCGTGCTTTCGATTTTGCTCGTTTACCGCATTCAGGTGTTGGCCTAGCCCGTGTTGAATTTATTATCAACCGTATGATTGGCGTTCACCCTAAAGCACTACTTAATTTTGATGCACAAACTGATGCATTAAAAGCAGAGATTACCGACATGATGGCCGGTTATGAATCTCCAGTAGAGTTTTATATCTCTAAATTGGTTGAAGGTATTTCTACTCTGGCGTGTGCATTTGCACCAGAGCGTGTAATTGTTCGCATGTCTGATTTTAAATCAAACGAGTACGCAAACTTAGTTGGCGGCCAACAATACGAACCGGAAGAAGAAAACCCTATGATAGGTTTTCGTGGCGCCGCTCGTTATGTGTCAGAAGCTTTCCGCGACTGTTTTGCTCTAGAGTGTGAAGCAATTAAACGCGTAAGAAACGGCATGGACATGACCAATATCGAAATCATGATCCCATTCGTACGTACCGTTGAAGAAGGTAAACGTGTTATTGAACTACTTGAAGAGCATGGCCTTAAACGTGGCGATAATGGTCTAAAAGTAATTATGATGTGTGAACTGCCTTCAAACGCACTATTAGCTGAAGAGTTTTTAGAGCATTTTGATGGTTTTTCTATCGGTTCAAACGACTTAACTCAGCTAACGCTTGGTTTAGATCGTGACTCAGGTTTAATCGCACATCTATTTGATGAACGCGACCCTGCAATCAAAAAGCTACTTTCTATGGCAATTAAAACAGCTAAAGAAAAAGGCAAGTATGTAGGTATTTGTGGTCAAGGTCCTTCTGATCATGAAGACTTTGCAGCATGGTTAGTAGAGCAGGGTATCGACTCTGTTTCATTAAATCCAGATACAGTACTAGAAACATGGTTATACTTAGCTGAAAAACTAGCTAAATAATTACTTTGTTTAATAAAAATGCCAGCTTTTGCTGGCATTTTTGTTTGTGTAATTTAAAACAAAGTTTTAACGAGCTAATTTTTTATCTAAATATCTGCACGATTTAGTTAACGCTTTTTGACAAAGCCCCAAATAATGCCTTGCTTTTGGGTAGTCAAAAGAAAAACACAATAACCCTGCCATAAAAAATATTAACGATGGTCCAGGTACAATCGCAAAAAATAAACCCAGTAACATGCACAATACACCGGCTAAAAGTAATAGTATTTTTTTCATAGTTAAAGCCCCCTAGTAACTGTTAACTTGAGTATAATTGCAGTGCGAATAAAATCGATTAAAAGAGTGTTACAAACTGTAAAATCTTCAATTTCTATTACCCCGCAGCATGATATAATTAATCAAATGCCTTAAAATATCGCCGTCATGATAGCAACTATTACACAGCAAGATGCCGCGACAGAAGTTGTCGCAAATTACTTAAGTACCATTAAAAATCAAGGGTTTACTGGAGACACTGACGCAAGTTATGCAACCCGCATAACAGCTTCAACCGATAACAGTATTTACCAAGAGCTACCGCAAGGTGTTATCTTTCCTAAAACCGAAAAAGATATTCAACTTGCGTTGCAAACAGCATCTCGCGACCCCTTTTTATCGTTAACATTTGGTCCGCGCGGCGGCGGCACTGGGACTAACGGGCAATCATTAACCCCTGGTATTATTGTCGATTTATCACGATACATGCGTGAAATACTCGAAATAAATACACAAGAAGGCTGGGTGCGTGTACAAACTGGGGTAATAAAAGATCAGCTTAATGACTTTTTAAAACCTTATGGTTTTTTCTTTTCACCCGACTTATCTACCAGTAATAGAGCAACCATTGGCGGTATGATCAGCACTGATGCTTCGGGTCAAGGCTCGCTAGTTTACGGTAAAACGAGTGACCATGTTTTAGGGCTAACAACTTATTTGGTCGATGGCACACCTATGTGTACTGCAGCTATTGATACAGAAAAAGCAAAGGTAATCGCAGAGCAAGACACATTAGTTGGTCATTTATACAAAACCGTTTTAGCTATCGCACTAAATGAGCGCGAAGCTGTATTAGCTAAATTCCCTAGATTAAACCGCTTTTTAACCGGATACGACCTAGAGCATGTGCTAAGTGATGACTTACAAACTTTTGATATGAGCCGCTTAATTACCGGCTCTGAAGGATCATTAGGCATAGTCACCGAGGCTAAATTAAAGCTAACCCCCATTGCTGAATTTAAAACTTTAATTAATATTAAGTATGATAGTTTTGATTCGGCACTACGTCATTCACCATTTTTGGTAGCTGCGAGAGCAACCTCAGTTGAAACTGTCGATAGCAAAGTTTTAAACTTAGCCCGCCAAGATATTATTTGGCATTCAGTATCGGACTTAATAACCGACATTCCTAATAAAGATATGCAAGGGCTCAACATGGTTGAGTTTAATGCTGTATCACCAGAGGATATAAAAGACAAAGTAGACACTTTGTGCAAACTATTAGATCAGTGCGTCGCACAGCAAACTAATGGTGTTATTGGTTACCAGCTAACCAGTAATAAAAGTGATATTTTAAAAATTTACGCCATGCGTAAAAAGTCAGTCGGGCTTTTAGGTAACGTAAAAGGCAGTCAGAAACCACTCGCTTTTGCAGAAGACACCGCGGTACCACCAGAAAACTTAGCTGATTATATAGTAGAGTTTAGAGCATTACTCGACAGCCATAATTTACAATATGGAATGTTTGGCCATGTTGACGCTGGCGTTTTACATGTTAGGCCTGCGCTCGATATGTGCGACCCAGAACAAGAAAAACTATTGCGTGTTATTTCAGATGAAGTGGTAAAACTCACCGCTAAATACGGTGGTTTAATGTGGGGCGAACACGGTAAAGGGTATCGTAGCGAATATGGCCCAGCGTTTTTTGGCGACCATTTATTTACTCAGTTACGTAAAATAAAAACTGCATTTGATCCAAATAACCGAATAAACCCGGGTAAAATATGTACACCTATCGATAGTGAAGACTCACTAGTAAGTGTTGATGGACAAAAACGTTCATGGTTCGATAAACAAATATCTATTGATGTAAAAACAAGTTTTAATAATGCCATGACTTGTAACGGTAACGGAATATGCTTTAACTACGATGAAAACTCACCAATGTGTCCGTCGTATAAAGTAACCGGCGATCGCCGACATTCACCTAAAGGCCGCGCAAGTTTAATGCGCGAATGGTTGCGCCTGCAAGAAGCAAAAAATGTAGATTTACTTGAGGTCGAAAAGCAACTTAATAAAGGCGAAGTAATTACCTGGTGGGAACGTTTTGTTCACAGCCGTGAAAAAAACAAAGGCATTTACGACTTTTCTCACGAAGTTAAAGCTTCGATGGACGAGTGCTTAGCCTGTAAAGCATGTACTACTGCTTGCCCAATTAAAGTAGATGTACCTACTTTTCGTTCGCGTTTTTTAAATTATTATCATAGTTACTACGCACGTCCACTCAAAGATTACCTAGTGGGTAATATAGAAGTTAGTGCGCCATTAATGGCTAAATTTGCACGTATTATTAATCCTATAGTAAGTACAGACCTAGTTAGTAACATAATTAAAAAAACCGTGGGTTATGTAAATACACCACAATTAAGTATTCCCGCACTAACTAGTCGAGTAAACAAAGCTCATACTTTTAATTTTGAATTACTAAATAAATTAAGTGCTGAGCAACAAAACGAATATGTATTAATAGTACAAGACCCATTCACTAGTTTTTATGAAGCAGAATTAGTAGAGAGTTTTATTACGCTTATTACTCAGCTCGGCAAAAAGCCAATGTTATTACCTTTTAAACCCAATGGAAAACCACAACATGTAAAAGGGTTTTTACATGAGTTTAAAGTAACAGCAAAAAACGCCGCGGAGTTTTTAAATAAACTTAACGATATTAATGCGCCACTGGTTGGTTTAGATGCTTCATTAGTTATGTGTTACCGCGATGAGTACAATACAATTTTAGAAAATAATCGTGGTGATTTCCATGTGCAACTTGCTCACGAGTGGTTACAAACTCAATCGTTTACGCAATTAAAAGCAAAACAAAATACTAATACTAATACTAATACTGAATTTACTTTATTAAGCCACTGTACCGAAACTACCGCCTTACCAAAAGCTGCGAGTGTTTGGCAAAATATTTTTACCGATATTGGCTTATCATTAAAAACAACCAGTACTGGTTGTTGCGGCATGGCGGGTACTTATGGTCATGAAGCACAAAACCAAAACAACTCGCGCGCACTATACGAAATGAGTTGGAAACCTATTGTAGATAAAAATAAACCCGAGCAACTGTTATCAACAGGATTTTCTTGTCGTAGCCAAGTTAAACGATATGAAAAATTTAAACCTAAACATCCAATTGAGTTACTTGCACACCTACTTAGCAATTAAACTTTATTAGACTGATTAAAAAATGCGTAACTTTATAAAACAAAATACTCATTTTTACTTTTTACTTTTTACTTTTTACTTTTTAGCAAAACTATCTGCAATTGGCTTAGTAGTTATACCATGAATAAATACACTAAATAAAATAGTGGTCATAGCAATAGTTGCAATCTGATATTTATTTTCTATTTGAGTATCAATTACCATTAACGTAAATACTATCGATGCGAGTCCTCTTGGTCCAAACCAAGCAAAAGTAAATCGCTCTTTTATATTCAGTGCAGTAAATTGCAGTGACAACATAACCGGAATTATTCTGATCAAAGTTGCACTAAGTAAAGCATAAATTATTATTTCAAAACTGAGTTTTGGTAAAACCAAATAGGCACTTACAAAACCAAATAAACACCAAATTAATAATGCTGCAAAATCGGCTATGTGCTCTGAGTCTTCAACAATTTCACAACGTATCGACTCTGGAGAATATCGGTCAAATAATAAACCTGCTACAAACACTGCAATAAAACCACTACTATGAAAATACTGTGTAATAGAAAATATCGCCATTGCAAAACCTACCAGCAAAAAAGGACTGGATTTTTGTGCAAAATAATGGCGTTGCATAGCAAAGTTTAAAGTGGGAATAAATATCGCAACACTCGCAATCGCAATCAATAGCGCTATACCAAGTTCCCGAGTAAAAATAATCATAGTTTGTGAAGCGGTGATCCCAAGCTCTGGGTTATTAGCTAATAACAAAAAAATTAAAAATACAGGTACACATAAACCATCATTTAAACCACTTTCAGTATTTATTCCTTCACGGATATTTTCGGGCACTTGTGTACTTTCTAATAGTCCTTTACTGAGTGCTGCATCGGTTGGTGTTAAAATAATTGCTAATAATGCAGCTTGAATAAGTGTTAACTCTGCAAATAAAAATAATGCAGTGCCAATACCTAACAACAAGGTAAGGGGTAGGGCAACAAATAATAATAAACTTGGATACTGATAACTGTGTTTTAAAACGCTTAGTTTTGTTTTTGTAGCGTCGGTAAATAAAAACAAACTTAAAGTTAATTCAATTAAAGGTAATATATAAGCTCCACCATTTTTTAATTGTTCAACTTCCTCAGGTATAAACCAAGCCAGTGCTATTCCTCCAATCACAAAAAACATTGGGCCAGTGATTTCGGTTCTTTCTAATTGCCGGATTGTTAATGAATAAATCAAAAACAAACTGCCAATAAAAGTAATGACTAAATATTCCATTATATTTTCCTTTTTAAACCTGATTTTGCACGTTCTTTTATATTTGTTTGAATATAAATTTGATCTGTAGTTGCTATTTTTGCGTGTCCTAAATCTTCAGATAAATGTTTGAGTGGTCGTGTTTGTGCATCGTGTGTTGCACCTGTATGTCTAAGCCAATGTGCGGTTGCTGCTTCAAGTTGTTCAGAGTCATCTTTAAAACCATCATCAAGTAAAGATTGCTGAGCTAAATCAAAACTTTGTTGTATCAAACGTCGTATTTGCCTAACTGTCATGCCACCTTGGCCACGGATTTTATGCACCAAAGGTTCAGATTCATCAACGCGTGGTAGGGCAGGTAAACCACGATAAAGTCGGTAGCGTTTTAAATATTCAACAAAATCATCGCTTAGAGTTACATCTCGTAATTTATTACCTTTACCCATAATACGTAAAAACCAAAAGCCATCGTTGTCTTGCCAAAAATGCGACATAACGGGCGACCATTGTGGCCGCTCTGACAATTCGGAGATCCGTAAATATAATCCTTTTAAACATGCCAGAGTGAATAAATTTCTTTCTAGATCAGGTTGTTGCTCACATAAGTCGCGCGTTACCCCAAACACATATTCCCATTGTATATCGCTTAGCGTATCGGGGATCTGTATTTGCGATTGAACCACTAAATAGGGACTATTCTTTTTTACTACAGGCACAAAATTGGCAAAGGTTTTTTCTTCTAAAATAGCAAATTTATAAAATACGTTAAGTGCAGTAAACATTGCCGATAATGTTTGTTGGCTAGCAATTGATTCTTTTTGGATGAAAGGGCGCCAATTTGTATTTAAACGACGAATACCTTGCTCGTCTTTATAACGCCATTGTACTGATGTTGTAGCCCAAGCTTTATCTGGTTCAACAACAAAATCTACATAACCTTCAATATCTTCGCGCTTTAAATCAAATACTGATTTTTCAGCCACTAACCATGCCCATAAATAAAAACGTTCAAGCTCACTTCTAAACCGACTATAGGTTGCTTCCGATTTGCGACCATAAACATATAAAAACTGGTATAAGAAGGTAAGATCTTGTTTTGATTCAGTTACAGTCAAGCCAACTTGCTGTATAAAGGTAGCCAGTTCTGGATATTCTGAATTTAAAGTATTATCTTCAAGATGAGCAATTTGATATCTCAATTGTTTTAACGTATCAACCAAAGCAACTAGCATAGTAATAAAATATTCAATAAAATAATAGACTTATAGATTAACCATAAAGTCCGATACTGTCTAGTATTGGACATAAATAGATTCTATTATTTTGTAATTATATACTTGCTAGTTATAAATGTTATTTAAGGAAAATTCATGAAAAGATTTATTTTGCTAAGTATGGTCGTATTTACACTCGCGCTCACAGGTTGTGCAACAACAGGCAGCGCCTCACCAAGCGAAAAACGTGCATTAGTGCATAGCATGGAATCAAATACATTAAGTAAACTTTACACGATAAAACCAGATGTTAAAAAGCAAATTGCTAACTCTGCAGGTTATGCTGTTTTTGATAATGCCAACGTCAATGTTGTTTTAGCTAGTTTTGGTGGTGGTTATGGTGTTATTAAAAATAACCTAACGGGTAAATCTACATACATGAATATGGGCGAAGCCGGTTTAGGCCTAGGTTTAGGTGTTAAAGACTTTAACGTTGTTATGGTTTTTCATAACCAAGCGGCACTAAACAGATTTATTGAACACGGTTGGGCATTTGGCGGAAACGCAGATGCAGCAGCTAAATATAAAGAAAAAGGCGGTGCATTAGTTGCCGAAGCAATAGCAGACCAAGTTACTGTGTATTCTTTGACCGAAAGCGGCCTTGCACTACAAGCAGTATTAAAAGGTACTAAGTTTTGGGTCGACTCCGAGCTTAATTAACCCCTAAATTACTCTCCTAAAAGCGAGCTGATTTGAATAATCACCCTCGCTTTCTTTTAAATATATCAATTTAACATAACATAACTTATAGGTTATCTATTATGCTGTAAATGAGAGGTTACTAGCTGATTAGCAATGGCTGTTAATTTCATAAACTTTAGAGAAATTAACCAATATTTCCCTCGTTAGCCATATAGTTCTCTCTTTATTTAGACATTAATTAAGAGTAGTCTAGCTATCTGAAAATTAATGTCTTTTAAAGTTCTTTTGATCAATCTGTAGGTAACAAATGGAAGTGAATTTAAGTAATAAGCCAAGTAATGTGATGTCAGATAACTTCTTACGTCAACGACGTAATTTGTTTATTATAAATTTATTAGTACTTTTTATGATGTTAGCAGAAGTGCAAGCAAATAAGATTACGCTGGGGGGAGTTAGCTTTGAAAAGTTTGGTAACCCAAAAGCAATATTTCTTTTCTTATGGGTTTCATGGGGCTATTTTTTCTATAGATTTATTCTTTATTTCCTCGAAGATGAATGGTCTAAGTGTAAACATAAATTTTCTGACTCCTTCCACTATTTCCTTAATAATAAATATAGAAAATTATTATTCATTAGTGGTAAAGATCTTAGATTTAATGATTTTTCATATTCTCAACTTAAGCATAATCGTTTCAGATGTTTGATTCCAATGCCTTATAATCCAATTTCTGAATCTCAAAAGAACGATGAAATTCAGTTTTATGAAAAACAGTTCATGTTTACTAAACTAAAGTTTTTTCTGAATTTTTTGTTCTTAACTACAATTTTTACTAATTACTTTCTTCCATTTTTGATTAGTCTTTTTACTTTTGTAGTTGCGTTAAAATCAGATTGGGAAGGTTCGATTATTAAACTAACCACTTTTTTTTGAATAGAATTAATAATAGTAAAATTCTGTCCAATCAAATCTCCCAACTGACAGGCTGTCAACCATGACAGCATTGTAACTAATTAATAAAAAAGGGCTTTTCGCCCTTTTCTTTAATGTTACGTACCGTAATTTATGGGCTGTAATAACTATACAATAAATAAGTATAAGATCCAGATGCCCTGTATTATACAGAGCGTCTGGATCTTAATTATAACTTTTATTAACTAAGAATAGTGTAAAGTAACGCAGCTAAAGTACCACCTATAGTCGGACCTAACACTGGAATCCATGAATAACTCCAATTACTATCTATCTTACCTTTGATCGGTAACAAAGCATGTACAATTCTAGGCCCTAAATCTCTAGCTGGATTTATTGCATATCCTGTTGTACCACCCAATGAAAGCCCAATTCCCCACACAACAAAAGCAACTGGAATTGCACCTATAGAGCCCAAACCAATTTTAGTCCCAGTACCATTGTCGATTTCAGCCGCCGAAAAATAAAATACACAAATCAATAAAACAAAAGTACCTACAATTTCACTAATTATATTTCTAAATGTATTTGGTATTGCTGGTGCTGTACAAAAGACTGCTCGTTTTAATTCTGCATCATCTGTAGCATCAAAGTGATCTTTATATATTACATAAACTAAAAAAGCTCCAATCATTGCACCAATAAATTGTGCAGCAATGTAAGCAGGGACTTCAGTCCAAGAAAATTTTTCAGCTACTGCTAAGCTAAGTGTTACAGCTGGGTTTAGATGTGCTCCACTATAAGGGCCAGCGACAACCACACCAATAAATACAGCAAGACCCCAAGCTGTAGTAACAGCCATCCACCCTCCTCCTTCACCTATTGTTTTTTTTAAAATATTATTAGCAACTACACCGCCTCCAATTAAAATTAAGAGGGCCGTTCCTAATATTTCTGCTATAAATGGTGTCATTTTATATTCCTTGCTAAAAGCTAAAATTAAATCTACCTTAATGAACATGTCTTTTTATAAGCGAATACTATCTACACTATGAAACTATTTTTGTTTAAATGTTGTAATTCAAAGTGCTTGATATCCTTAAAAGCATCTATAATGGTCACTAATAAAACTATCCTATTGAGCTTAGAGTTTATGATTGCGAGTTTGAATAACTTTACTTACATCCATAAACTCTAATCAAACAAGTTTGGTATGAATTTATATTTAAAGGTAAATTAGTAACTTATCCTTCACTTTGTACTTTTTTAACTGATTTACACCAGCCATCATAAAGCTCATCACGTTTTGTTTTGGTCATGCCAGGTTCGAATCGTCTTTCACAATTCCAATTAGTTGCCAATGACTCAAGTGATGAGAATACACCAGCCCTGAGTCCTGCAAGATAAGCTACACCTAAAGCAGTCGTTTCACTAATAGTTGAACGGTCAACCTCTGCACCTAAAACGTCTGACAAAAACTGCATAAGCCATCCATTTATGACCATACCACCATCAACTCTAAGTACCTGAGGCCTTACGCCGTCTGATTCCATAGCCTTTTGAAGATCTTTAGTTTGAAAACAAACAGACTGTAATCCTGCTGTTACTATCTCTTTAATACCCGTATCTCTAGTTAATCCAAATATAGCCCCACGAGCATTTGGATCCCAATATGGTGCACCCAAACCAGTAAATGCAGGAACCATATATATTCCATGATCTAGGGAGGTATTGATAGCGAGTAATTCTGTTTCATCTGCTTTTTCAATTAACTGTAAGCCATCTCTAAGCCATTGAATTGCTGCGCCAGCTATAAAAATACTGCCCTCTAATGCATAGGTTGGTTTGCCATTCAAACGATAGGCGACAGTACTAAGAAGTCTATTTTTAGATTGAAGAACTTGATCACCTGTATTAACCATCATAAAGCACCCTGTTCCATAGGTACTTTTAGCCATACCTGCTTGAAAGCATGTTTGGCCAAACAGTGCTGACTGTTGATCACCTGCCATACCTAAAATAGGCACTTCGTAACCTAAATATTTTTCACTCGCCATACCAAAGTCATCTGATGAATCCATTACTTCTGGTAGCATATTTAATGGAACATCAAGTAATTCAAGTAGTTCGGTATCCCATTCTTGCGTATGAATATTAAATAGCATAGTTCTCGATGCATTAGTTGCATCTGTGCGATGTTCTTTTCCGCCTGTCAACTTCCATAACAAATAAGTATCGACCGTACCAAAAATTAAATCACCATTTTCTGCTTTTTCACGAGCGCCTGGACAACTTTCTAAAATCCAATTTATTTTAGTCGCAGAAAAATACGGATCGATTAATAACCCCGTTTTTTGCATAATTAGTTCTTCTTTTCCTGCAAGCCTTAAACTATCGCATAGTTCTGTTGTACGCCTATCTTGCCAGACTATCGCATTATAAATGGGTTCACCGGTTACTTTATCCCAAACGATTGTAGTTTCGCGTTGATTAGTAATACCAATAGCAATAACTTTATCATGCTCAGGATCTAGGTTCTTCATAACAGCATTAATAGTATGAAGAACAGACTCCCATATGTCCTCAGGCTTATGCTCAACATAACCATCTTTTGGAAAATGTTGTTCAAATTCTTGTTGTTCTATATATGCAACTTTGCCATTTAAATCGAATAAAACACTGCGAGAGCTAGTCGTACCTTGATCAATTGAAAGGATATAATTATTCATTATTTTTTACACTTTAACATTCGGTTATTTTCGTTTTTGTACTATTACATGAATTAAATGTAACATACAACAAATATCAAACTTTTATATACAATTATTTAATGAAATAATTTCTATAAAATTCTCATTTACTTCTTTTTCACTTATAATAGTTTTACTAATTAAAATTAAAATTATGCTAAATAAAAATGACCCAAGATCAGAGACACGAATCTATATTAAAACTATTAAAAGAAAGAGATTCCATTTCTATTGAAGAATTAGTTGAGCACTATAAAGTCACTCCACAGACGATAAGACGCGACCTTACCCATCTTGCAAAGTTAAACAAATTAAGGCGTCATCATGGAGGCGCTAGTGTAGTCTCAAGCATTCAAAATATGGCGTATCAAACTAGAAAAATCATGGATTTAGAAGCTAAACAAAAAATAGCGCAACATTTAGTTAGTATGATACCAAATGGTTCTTCTTTATTTATAAATATAGGAACAACGACTGAGACTATAGCTAAAGCACTTCTATCGCATGAAAACCTTAAAGTTGTAACTAACAATTTAAATGTTGCTGCTATATTAGGCGTTAAAAAGGATTTTTCAGTTCTTATAGCAGGAGGAGAAGTTAGACATAGAGATGGTGGTATTATTGGTGAAACAACTGAAGATTTTATCAATCAGTTTCGTATGGACTTCGGCATTATCGGCATAAGTGGGATAGAAGAAAATGGTTCTCTACTTGATTTCGATTATCGTGAAGTTCGTGTTGCTCAAGCAATCATCAAAAATTCACGTAAAGTTTTACTCGCCGCTGATAATTCAAAATTTGGTAGGTGCGCTATGGTTCGTTTAGGTAACATTAGTCAAGCAGATGACTTTATTACTGATGCTAAACCACCTAAGAGTATTCTAACCTTACTTTCCGAACATGACGTTAAGCTTCATATAGCACGATAGTAGTCAATCAAAACCATCTAATACATACAGAACAATTCAAATAATTTCAAGTAGATACCATGAATTTCGTTGTTAATGTAGTTAATAATTAAATAATAAATTGGTTAAATTAATATATAACTTTGTAATTCCCTCCTCTATTTCACTCCTGTATACCAGAATTTATTTTCTTTTATGTACTTTAATGTTTGCAAATGTTCGCAAATAAGTGATACTTTTAAAAATGAACATAAAAGCAAATTAAAACCATGTATTACTCTTTAGTATTAATGTTATCGATAAGGCACCAATGAAAAACCTATATACACAATTAGAGCAGGATAACGTTCCAAAAACACTCACACTGCTGCTCCAAAGCATAGTTGGTGCATGCACAGAAATAGCTACTCGTATTAATCATGGTGCATTATCTGATGTGCTTGGCTCATTGCCTGATCACAATGTACAAGGAGAGGTACAAAAGAAGTTAGATGTTATCGCTAATAATATTTTGATTGAATCTCTAAAAAAGAATAAGCAGGTTAGAGCTGTCGCATCTGAAGAAGTAGAAGACATTATATTATGTAATAGTTTTGGCAAATACCTTATTTGTTTCGACCCATTAGATGGTTCATCTAATACTGATGTAAATGGTTCATTAGGTACTATTTTTTCTATAACTTCAGCTTCTCCTGCCCAAACAGAAGTTAGTGAAGAAGACTTTTTTTCTACAGGAAGATCAATTATCGCTGCAGGCTATGTTCTATATGGCCCATCGCTTATGCTTGCCTTATCAACAGGTTCAGGAACACATATTTATACATTAGATCCCTCAAATAATAACTTTATGCTCACACATCCTAATTTAAACATTCCAGAAGATACGAATGAATTTTCATTTAATTTATCAAACCAATTTAAGTGGCCTGAAAATGTACAAAAATATATTGTTGATTTACAGCTTGGTACCGATGGTATCCGAAAGAAAAACTTTAATATGAGATGGTTGGGAGCCATGGTAGGTGATATGCATAGAATTCTATGTAAGGGAGGTATATTTGGGTACCCTGAAGAAAAAAACTTTAAATACGGTAAATTAAGATTACTTTATGAAGCAAACCCAATTGCATTTTTAGTAGAGCAAGCAAATGGTTTAGCAAGTAATGGGACTACTTCTATTTTAGACACTGTGCCTTCAAGTATACATCAACGGATCCCTGTATTTATTGGTTCTAAGAATGAAGTTCTACTTATAGAAAAGTATGCTTTAGGAAAATAAAAAACATACATTATTACTTTAAGAGTGACATCTGTATTTATATAGAAATTGTATCTAACTTTACTTTTGTTAAGAAACATATCTGCTTTCAATTATTTAAAGGTTAAAATCATGTCAATAAGACTTAACATGCTAGAAAAAATAAAAAATAGTCAAGGCTTTATAGCTGCACTAGATCAAAGTGGTGGGAGTTCACCAAAAGCTTTAGAGCAGTATGGTATCTCATCTAGTGAGATTTCATCTGATGAGGAGATGTTTAAATATATACATTCTATGCGAGCACGAATAATTTCAAGTAGTCCATTTAATTCACAAAAAATATTGGGCGCAATTCTATTTAAAGATACTTTAAATCGTTACATTGAAAATATTCCAACAGCTGAATATTTGTGGAAACATAAAGAAATTGTACCATTTTTAAAAATAGATGAAGGTTTAATGCCTGAATCTGACGGTGTACAGTTAATGAAACCCATTAAAAACCTTGGTTCAATACTAACGGTTGATACTAATTTTGTTTTTGGCACAAAAATGCGGTCTGTTATAAAACAAGCTAGTCGTATTGGTATCCAAAATGTTGTTAAACAGCAATTTGAAATTGCAAAAGAGGTAATAAATTCAGGGCTAATGCCTATTATTGAGCCTGAAGTTGATATTTATTGCGAAGAAAAGCAATCTGCAGAACTCATGTTGCATGATGTAATTATTGAAGAGCTGAATAACCTTGAAAATGGACAGCAAGTAATATTAAAACTCACGTTACCTGAAGTGCCTAATTTATATAAAGATCTTGCAACACACCCAAAAGTTTTAAAATTAGTTGCTCTATCTGGTGGTTACTCTATTACACAAGCCAATGAAAAGCTAAAAAGAAATACTGGTATTATTGCTAGTTTTTCAAGAGCATTATTGATTGGCCTACATCATGACATGTCTGATAAAAAGTTTGATGAAAAATTAAATAATTCTATAGAAGCCATTTATGAAGCTTCAATATATAAATTATAAGTAATCCAACTTCCATAAGCATAAAAACTTTATACGTAATCTTTTATAGCTCTAGCTTGTACGAAAATAACCTAACCAAGTAGATATAAAAGGCTAGTAATTAATAATAGGTAATCCAAAAAATGAGCCAACTGAGAAAGAATAATATAAAAAAACTTCCTCAAGATATATTCGATGTATTGATAATTGGAGGGGGTATTAATGGTGCAGTATCAGCTGCAGCATTAGCTGCAAAAGGCGCCAAAGTTGCATTAATCGATAAAGAAGATTTCGCTGGTTTCACTAGTTCAAACTCATCTAACTTGGCCTGGGGCGGCATAAAGTATTTAGAAAGCCATGAATATAACTTGGTAAATAAACTATGTAAAAGTAGAAACCATTTAATGCGCAGCTACCCATCGACAGTTAAAGAAATTCGTTTTTTTACCAGTATTCAAAAAGGCTTTAGATTCCCAGCTTTCTTTGTCTATTTAGGAACAATCGTCTATTGGTTTATGGGCCGATTTTTTACGCAATCGCCTCGCTACCTTAATGCAATAAAAATTAAATCATTAGAGCCAGTCGTCAACACTACAAATGTAGAAGCCGGTTTTGAGTATTCAGACAGCTTTTTATTAGACAACGATGCCCGGTTTGTTTTTAACTTTATTCGCTCTAGTATGAGCCATGGCTGTATCGGTGCTAACTATGTAAGTGCACAAGGCTCAAACCGTACAGGTGATATTTGGACAACAAATGCAATGGACGAAATAACGAAAGAACAATTTTCGATACGTTCTAAAGTAATTATAAACGCCGCAGGCCCTTTTGTTGATCCTATTAATATTACTAACAGTCAAACTACAGCACATCACCATTTATTTTCAAAAGGTATTCACCTTATTGTTGATAAAATTACTAGCAGTAATAAAGTACTTACATTTTTTGCTGACGATGGCAGACTATTCTTCGTGATCCCTATGGGACCTAAAACTTGTATTGGTACAACTGATACACAAGTTGAGAGCCCACATTCGCATGTTACTGATGAAGATAGAAAGTTTGTGTTAGATAATGCGAACAAGTTACTAGAACTGGATAAACAGCTCACAAAAGACGATATAATAGCTGAACGATGTGGTGTAAGGCCATTAGCAATTAAAAAAGATGGTAATGGTAAGGCTGACTGGGTGCAATTATCGCGCAAACACGCAATCGACACTAACTATGAGAAACAATACCTTTCTATATTTGGTGGGAAATTAACTGATTGTATCAATGTCGGTGATGAAGTTGCTGAGTTAATCAAAAAGCTTGGTATTAACCTTCCTTACGAGGATTACAAATGGTACGGCGAGCCTGACGATACTGTCAAAAATGAATTTATGCATCGTGCTAAGCTAATGAATTTAGACGGCTTAACTCCCAAAACATCTACTGAAGTACTCAGCAAACGCTTTTGGAGACGTTACGGAAGAAATGCAATTAACATGTTAGAAAAAATTCGAGAAGTTCCTGAAAAAGCTGAGCTTCTAATTAAAAATTCAGAGTATTTACGTGTTGAAATTGAACATGCTGCCGAACGAGAAATGGTAACTAAACTAAGTGATTTTTTACGTCGCCGCTCTAAAATATCACTGGTTGTACGTAAAGAAGATATCCTCTCTGATCCGGGGCTACAAGAGGTATGTCATATTCTATTTGGTGAAGAAAATGCGCAAGCCAGGCTTCAAGAATATATAGAGGAAATATCCCAATAACCCATCGATTCCGTGATTTTATTTAAATACACAGCAATCAAAACCAACCATAGGGCTAATTTACATCACTATATAATCGCGATGTAAACTAGCCCTTTTATATAACAATAAATGCTTCATTGCATCAGCAAAATTGGCAATTTATTCAATTGGTATTATTTTAAAATTATTATATAACTTCTCATCAAACGCCTCTGCTAATCTTTCTGTTTCACTAAAAACGGTATTCCAATATTTAATGCGTGTGTCGGCATCTAGATCGGTAAAATCATTTCTATCTGGAATTTTCCCGTAG